>Ga0209635_10004304_pt1 | contig 11157 bp, 9 predicted proteins | sample DeeMarSWOR230_32_FD_187463 | JGI IMG/M metagenome (GOLD analysis project Ga0209635, IMG submission 187463) | Marine sediment microbial communities from White Oak River estuary, North Carolina - WOR-2-30_32 (SPAdes) (version 2) | ecosystem: Environmental > Aquatic > Marine > Intertidal zone >...
ATCAGTTAATTCCCATTGATAAAACATTTCATTCTCATCCCAAAGTCCCATTGATTCATTATCGTTTGGTTCTGGGGGTGTCCAATCTTCAGATATTACTCTACAAGTCACTTTTGCAATAGGTGTTGAATTAACAACTGCTACGGAAATTGGAAATGTTATTAATGTGGGATTATGTGCCACCCAAAATTTTAATGGAACAAACAGGATTTGTGGAGCCTGAATCAAAATAGGAGGACATCCCTGACATAAATAGGTATTTTTTGCATCATGTCCATCTCCTGAACTTGGAAGTTCACCCCACGCGTTTACTATATGTCCAACTCCATCGTGATTATCCTCAATACATGGATTTTGCACCTCATAACCTAAAGCCTTAATCTCATGATGAGCATCCACGAAGGCATCTCCAATAGAATTTCCTGCAAGGATGGATTTATAAAGACCTTCTCCAAACATTGAAATATGAGGTGGGATCGGACTCCACCATGCGCTGTACCCAGGTTCTGTTGATGTCATAATTATTCTATCTGATTTACTTAAGTCATCTAACCAAGATCCAGAAGCACATGCTTCATAAACAACAATAATCCGGTCACATCCAGAAGCTGCTTCAAAGCCATCTAAGTATGCGTCAACCTCCCAGGCAGCTAAGCTAGGAAAAGGAGCCATTGCCATCGCATCGGTTCCTCCATGATCATGTATATAAACCATCAAAATTCCATTTGAACCAACTTTACTTGGTGCCCATGTATTAAATGCATAATCTAAATTATTACGAGAAGTAGCCGCATATTCTCGTGTAGTGTATGTGACTGAATACAATGGAACTAACATTAATATTTCATCAGCAGTATTACCACATGCTAATGCTTGATCATAGACCCATTCACATGTTAGTAATACTAAATCCCATGCGTGATGATTTGATTTATCTCCCCCAATAATGATCCAAGCATCTATACACTCGTATTGAGCAGTACTAGCATTAACCGAAATGTCGGAATTAATGTCAAATTGATTATAATTCATATTTCCACCAGAAATTACAAACCAATACTGAAAATTAGAGAGAATAACATAAATAATTAGAATTAATCCCAATTTTTGTTTATTCATTTTTTCTATTCCTCTATATTTATTTTTTATTATTTTTTTGAATTTTCGCTAAATAATTATATTATGAATATATTTTTGAAGTTAAATGCTGTATAGTTAGTGATTATAATGCGATATATAAATCTATGGTAGGGATTTAACATTTGATATTAGCTCAAACTAAATAAAAACGCAATAATCAAATAATAAATCCTCAAATTCGATTATTCGATTAGATACAAATGTATAAAAATTAATAAATCAATTTTGTTAATACAAGGAATTTCTTAACACTAAAAATTATTGGAAGATCTATTTTAATTCCATTCTTTTTTCACAATAAGGACAGTGAAGTGGTAATTCTTCGTCACAGGTTTCTAATTCTTCACTACTCAGAATATTCTTCCAACAAATTAGTTTATCTCCTTTTTGAACCATATCTCTTCCATGATGTTGTGGTATTATATCTTTTGTTTGACAATTATCGCATATGATAAGCTTTGCTTCGCTTTCTATTTCGTCTGTAGAAATTTCCTTATATAAAAATTTATACCTAAAAATGGTTAGACTATTGAGTAGAACTAATAATGAAACCCCCATATCTCCGATTCCAACTGCTAACCAGAGGGTCATAAAACCGATAACTGTTAATATAGCAAATGAAACTTTCACTATTATTGAAGTCCAAATATTTTGTTTTATTTTTTTATTAGTTTTTTTAGCGATATCGACATATGTGAGAATTTTTTTTAAATCATCACCAATAACAATAATATCGGCAGTTTCTAAAGTAATATCGGTAGCAGAAGCGCCTATCGCGATTCCTAAATCTGCTAAGGCTAAAGCAGGAGCATCATTTATACCATCACCGACCATAGCTACACCCCTGTATTGTCGTTTCAAATTTCGTATTTCTTGAAGTTTTTGGTCTGGTAAGTGTTCGCCATAGGCTTTATCAATATCTAAACATGCTCCAATTGAATTGCATACTTTTTGATTGTCACCAGAAATTAATATTGTTTCATAACCTCTCTTTTTTAAACCATTTATGAGAATTGGGGCAGTTACTCTTAAAACATCTCTAATCGAGATGATACCTAATAAGTGCTGTTGATTTCCCAGAAGAATTGGTATTGTTCCAGAGGTTTCAATTTTCTCAATATCATCGAGAGGAAGCTCAAAGTTTAATTCTTCCATAAATTTATGGCTTCCAACATAGAAGGTTTCCCCATTTATCTTACCCTTTATGCCTTTTCCCTTTATAATTTCAAAATCGTCTACGGGTTGAAAAGCTAACTTCATTTCTTTTGCTTGATTTACTATTGCTTTTCCAATTGGGTGTTCCGAAAGAGATTCTAAACTTGCGGCAATATTTATAATTTCTTGGGTATTGGCACCATTATAAGAGAAAATGTCAAATATTTTTAATCTTCCCTCAGTGAGGGTACCTGTTTTATCAAAAGCGAAAGCTTCTATATCTTCTAATTTTTCTATAAATTTATTCCCTTTAACTAGTATCCCTTCTCTGGCTTGTTTTGTTAGTGAAGCAATATTCGCTAATGGAGTAGAAAGTGTTAATGCACAAGGACAAGAAACTACTAATAAGATTAAACCACGATAAAACCAATCAATAAAATTTAAACCAAATAAAGATGGAATAACCATTACTAAGATGGAGGAAAGGAGGATAATAGGTGTGTAATATTTCGCAAATTTCTCTATGAATTTTTCATGATCGCTCTTATTTTGCTGAGCAACTCTAACACTATTTGCAATTTGAGCTACAATAGTATTAGTACTTTCTCTTGTGACTTCAATATCTATGAAGCTATCAGAATTTACACTTGCTGCAAATACTTCTCCATCTTCCTCTTTAAAAACTGGAATAGATTCGCCCGTTATAGCACTTTCATCAAAATAAGAACTGCCTTTAATGATGATACCATCTAAAGGTACTTTCATGCCAGGTTTTATTCCGATTGTATCTCCAATTTTTACTTGCTTTGAAGGAACATTCAAATATCCATTATTTGTTTTTAAAAGTGCATCATCAGGAGCAAGCTCAAGTAATTCTTTTATTGCGTTCCTTGATTTATCTGTCGTTATTTCTTCTAATCTTTCTGCAATTGCATATAATAATAAAGCCGTTGCTCCTTCTTGTCCATGTAATATAAAAAATGAAGCCACTCCCGCAATTAACATTAAAAGATTAGCGGTAATCTTTTTCTCGCTTATATCTTCTATAGCTTCTTTAACAACTCCAGAACTGGAAAGAAGAATTGAAGCAATTGCAAGAATTTGAGCAATTAACACATTTTCAAAAGCAAATTCTAAAAACATTGATATTCCAAGCAAAAAGGCTGCAGGAATAATGAAATACCAAAAATTATCTTCAAAAAAGGATTCTTTTTCAAATTCTTCTTCTTCACAAATAGTTGATGAACATGCGATAGTTGTTATAATTTCTCACCTATACAATAATTAGATATAATTCAATTAGAACTTACCATTTATGGAAAATAAAAGAATGAATCTAAGTATGAACTAAATTAATTATTTCTCTATAATATTTTTATTTTATATAAAAAGAGATAAAAATAACAGATTATGACTCTAATATAACAGATATTCCAACAGTAAATATTAAATTCATTTAATTACATACACGAGTTTTTGACCTTCTTGTTCTTCAAGGTTTAGCTCTCGCCTGATTGCATTTCTGATTAAATATCCTCCAACATGCAATATTGAATCTTTTAGAATTGAATCTTGGTCCATTGAAGCATTACAAGGATAAGCATGATGAGCTTTGCTTATTCTCTCGTTTAAAGATAGGTTTTCACTTTTTCCATTCTTGAAATATTTTGATTTTAATTGTTGGCAAATATAATATGTGCTTCCACATGGAGCGCTCTGGATAACACAAGTATCTTCAATTGATTCCCCATCTTTACTTAAGAGAAATGAGACAATTGGTTCTCCAATTTTATAATATTCTATAAAATTATCAATAAAATCATGTTTCCTTGTTAAATGAAAGCCAATTTTATTGTATTCATTTAAATTTTTACTTAAAGAGCAGAAAGGTTTAGGAAAAACTGCCTGAATATCATATTTTTCGAATTCTTCTAATACTTGAACTTGAAGCCCGGCAGGAACCCACTTAGGATCCTCTATGGGTATAATTACTGCTTTTATTCCACTATCTTTTAAATAATATGGAAGACCAGAGAGTAAATCTTGATGAATTCCTACAACCATTAAAAAATCAACTGGAGGGAGATTTTTAGGAAGACATTCTTCCGGTTCTTCAATAAATTCAGGAACATTTTCTCCTACTTTTTCATAATAATAGATTGAATTAGCATAACTCTTAACATACTCACGGCATTTATCACATTTTACATTTTGTTCTAATATTTCACAAGCTTTACAGAATTCTTCATTATTAATGAGATTTCCAACAAATTTTTGAGTTAACATCTCTATCTCTGGTCCAATGCCGTAAAGAACTCCCAATTTATATGTTTTCTCAATCAACATTAAAATGAAATAAATATATGTTTTTATTTATATTTTTAATACTTTATAAAAAATATATTAATTTGGCTGAACATGTTCAATTCTAATTAACTAAGGTTTAAAATTAGGTTACATAAACTTTAATTTATTCCTCGAATACAGCCATAGTGCTTTTACTTTCTCCCACTTTTACAGAAATCTTCTTTTTTTCATACATTTCTTTTAATTTACTATGAATATATTTTGCTAAAAGCTCACTTGTAGTAGCTTTTAATGGTAAAAAGAAAACATCTTCTCTGGGGAACACATATCGCTTTTTGGATGTAATAATTTCTATGGAATCTTTTCCTTCTTTTATTTCTAGTTCGTCAGATTGTGTCGGTATTAGAATATAATGGTCCATAGGTTTAACAATAGCATTTAAATTCTCTTTTAAATCAGTAAAATCTACAACAAAATGATCTTTATCAAGATCATCACTCATTTCTACAGAAACATAATAATTATGACCATGTAAACGTGTGCATTGAAGAGGTTCCTTTAAAAAATGACTAGCACTAAATTTAGCTTCTGATGATTTTACATATACTTTAAATCCCATAAATAGAATGCCCCCATTGTAAATTTTTTTGATTTCACTATTTTGTTTTGCAGAAACTCTTTGGACTTTTTATATTTTATGCTTATAAAATCGAATATATTTGTTAGGTAAGAAGAAATAATTTTTTAGTGCTTCTATTTTAATTCTTTTTATTAATCAAACCAAATACTTTATTATCTACCCAGTCTCCATTAATAAACTCATGGTCTTTTAGATGTCCTTCTTCAATAAAACCAAGTTTGTTAAACATAGCTATTGAACGAGAATTAGTCACACTAGCCTCAGCTACTATTTTATGTAAATTTAAAACATTGAACGCATAATCGAGTATCATTTTCACAGCTTCTGTACCGATACCTTTTCCCCAATAATCTATTTCTCCTATAAAGATTCCGATCTCTCCTCTACGATAAGGTGCGATAATCTTGAATAACCCAACCATTCCTATTGGTTTTCGATCTTCTTTGTGCCAAATTTCAAACCAAGTATTTTTTTCATCACGATATTCTGGAAACCAATCTTTTTTTATAACCTCGATAGTTTCGGGAAGATATATAGATAAAAACTTCCCTACACGCGGATCATTTATCCATTTCACATAGATTTCAACATGTTCCTTATTTTTTACTAATAAATCTATGTTCTCTCCCTTTAAGAAAATTATATTTCCCATTTTCTTTTACCTACTTTTATTTATTCTAATTTTTATTTTATTTTCTTGAATTGCAATCTTATATTTTATTTTTAAAAACAATAAATATGAAAGAAGGTTTCATAAAAATAGATTATAATAAATCAATAAAATACCATAATAATAAATCATTAATATTTTAAACTAGAGATGAGTTTTACTTTTTATGAAAAACTTGAGAATACACATAAAATGGAATACAAAAAATTAGCTATTACAGGAGCCAATGGATATTTAGGGCAACATTCTATAAAAGCTGCTATTCAAAAAGGATGGGAGGTTGTGGGAATTGTTCGAAGAGAAGATGCTGCTAAAGAAATTGAGTCTCTTGGAGCTAAATCTGTAATTATAAAAGATTTCAGTTTAGAAGCTCTAAAGGAGGCATTAGTTGGATGCAAAGCAGTTTTACATTTCAGAGGGGTCGTTTGCGGTTCCAAAGAACTTTTTGAAAAGATCAATATTCAAGGAATGCGTATTTTAGCTCAAGCTGCTTTTGAAGCAAAAGTTTCTAGAATAATATTTCCTTCAGGATTAGGTGTTGATAGGTATGGAACAGAAGAATGGGCTAACGATGCCTATTTTCATTCAAAAAATATGGCTGAACAGATTCTTAAAAATGGAAACGTTCATTATATGATTTTCAGACCCTCCTATATTTTAGGACCTGAAGATGAATTAATCCCCGAAATGATTGAACAAATCGGGAAGGGAGTTGTTAAAGTTGCTGGAAATGGAAAAATTCCGATGCAACCTATTTTTGTTAAAGATGCAGTTGAAGCTTTTTTAGCTGCTGCTGAGGGTGTAGGAAAAAACAACCAAACTTTTGATCTTGTAGGACCTACAATTATAAGTATGCTTGAGTTAATCGACTTGGTTGTTAAGACTATGATTGAGCTAGGTTTTAATATTCCTCAACCACGAATCAATCATATAAGGTTTGAAGATGCTCCAGAACAGCTAGGGATATGCAAAGAAATGATTGATGTTATGAGATGCGATATTACATCAGACAGTACTATTCTTGCTAATGCTTTAAATATTAAATTATCAGATTTAGAAAAAGCAGTAAAGGCTGCAGTAGTAGCAAAAATGTTTCCACATGAAAAAAAAAATAGAGAAAAGGCAATTTTATTATTATCTGGAGGGATTGATTCAGCCGTTGCTCTTTATTGGGCGGATCATAATAACTATGAGATAATTGCTCTTTCATTCAATTATGATTCCCGACCAGAACAAGAAAAGAAAGCTGTAAAAAAGCTAGTTAATAATTTGAATATTAAATTAATCGAAGTTCCAATGCAATATATCAAAGAAGCAGTAGATTTGCGAATAGAGGGTTTTCCTATCCCAACTGCAGTTCATGCTCCTGAAGGGTTTATTCCATCACGAAATCTTGTTTTTTATTCTGTTGCATCTTATTTCGCTGAAATACATGGTTGTGAAGTTATAATAGGTGGACATATATCTGTAGATCCAATTAAATTCTCTGATGCTGCTCCAAACTTTTTTAAAACATTGGAAAAATTAGTTAATAAAGGAAAACATAAAAAAGATAAAAATAATATAAAAATTTTATTACCTTTTTCGAAAATGAAAAAAATAGATGTAATTAAATTAGGTAATGAACTAAATGTTCCTTTTGAATGGACTTGGAGTTGTTACAGTGATGGTGAACAGCCATGTGGTAAATGCTCTTCATGTCGTAAACGGGATGAAGCTTTCATTAATCTCAATTATTCTCAACCAAAATTTTCTCTATAAAAAAATAATTGTAGATAATACATTCTTTTATTTAGTAGGGGAAAGTTATTAAAATCAATATTTATATGTTATATATAAAAATTCTAAATAATACAAATTCATTAAATCTATATGATTGAATCTAAAGATTTAACTATGAAAGAGGATTATCAAGATATCATTGTAATATGCCCCACTTGTAAGACTAAAAAAGATTTAAAGATCCCAACTAAAATTATTAACCAAGCAAAACAATTAACGACGGTTTCTATCCCTTCTGGGGCTGTTTGTATGCACAGCTTTCAATCCTTCGTAGATAAGAACTTTAAAGTTAGAGGATATCAGAAGGTTGATTTTGAATTCTCTCATATGGAATTTTATGAAAGTAGTGATGCTGAAGCAGCAGTACCAGATGATCCTACAGCTCAACTTAGTTCACAACAGTTGTTCCAAGATATCATTAAATTATTAAGAAGTTATGTGGATGATAAAGAAATACTTGGAAGTGGAATATTTACAGTAGATGGACACGTTTTATATTCATCTTTACCAAGTAATACACTTTTTTCAATAATAAAAGAGTTTGAAGTACGAAGTGAGAAGAAATTAAGTAGTTTAAAGAAAATGTATCTTGAACTAGAAAATAATCAAAAAATATGTTCTAATTATATTGAAATAAAGGATATGAGATTTGCTCTTGTCTTATTTTTCTCTCAAACGGTCAAACTTGGTATGGGTAATTTATATCTCAACGATTTGGTAAAGAGAATTAGGAAATTGGAAAATTAAGGGAGCAACATAATCTCTAATTTGATTCTTTATTTAAGATTTATTAAATTTTATATAAATAGTTATAAATATAGCTATATTTATGTGCTTTATAAGAGAATAAAGTTATAGATGGTTTACTTAAAAATGGATCTCCAGAAAATAAAAAGTAGAATGATTCGAGACTTAAAAGAGCAAATTCCAGAGATTAGGAGTGATAATTTCGAAATTTCTGAATTTCCAAGTAAACAAAATTCTGTAATTAATGTCTTGTTTGATAAAAAACCTTCTAAATTACCAAAAGAAGTAGTTGTAAAAATTTTCCATACTAAAAATATCGCTCATGAAATAAATATATTAACTCGATTAAAAAATCAGAAATTTCATGTGCCAAGTATCTTATTATTCAGAAATCCCTATTTAGTCCTTGAAAAAGTCAGTGGTACTAATTTATGTGATTATATTAATGAAAAATTAAAAGGAACTCAACAATTAGAAGATTTGGATTCTGAAATAAGAACTCAGATTATTCATAGTATAGAAAAGCTTGCTGAATACCTTGCTCAATTACATGAAAAGAATTTTGTAAGAAAAAAATATAAAGTAAAAAAGAAATATGTGTTGTGTAAAGGAGACACAAGATTGAGAGATTTTGTTTATGATTCTGTAAATGATGTGATATATGCCCTTGATTTTGAAGATGCATATGAAGGTAACCACATGGATGATTTAGCATGGATCTGCACTTCTCTTCTCGATACAGATCCAGGACTCTTTGAAATGGAAGAACCTAAACATAAAGTAGACCTCATTAATAGTTTCTTAAGAAAATATTATCGAACAAATCCGACATTTCCTTTTGATTTTAATTATTTAGCTGAAAAAATAATTGAATATTTAAATTTAGTAATAGAAAGAAGAAATCTCCCTTATGGAGTAGTTAGCAAAGAAAAGCTTATAGAGAATATTTCGAAAGAAATTTAAACTTTTTTTTCTATCTAAAAATCAAAATTTAATAATATTAACACTATTATTTTATCAAATTTAGATAAAACTATTTTTAAAGGTGAAATTAGTATGAGCATTACTGATACGAAAAGCTCGCTTAAAAAAATAATCTCAATTATTGAAGAGTTAAATGGATTAAATTCAGATTCAATTCCTAAATTGCAGACTCAACCAACAAATCTACTAGAGCAAATTGGAAAATTTGAAGAAGATAAAGCTAGAAACCTCAGTACTATTGAGTCTAACGATGATGAGATTAATTCTTTAAAAAATAAAATTTCTCAAAATCAACGAGATATCGCTTCATTAGAAGAGAATAATGTAGAATTAACAAATCAACGTCAGACACTCCTAGACAAAATTCAAGATGCACAAAATGAACTGAATGAAACTCAAGCAAAAATAACAGCACGAAGAGAAGAATTAGCAACTCGTAGTAGCCGATTGGATGAGTTAGAGAATAGGCTTGTAGAATTAAAAGATCTTCAAGAAAAATTTGATAACAAAATGAAAGAACTTGAAACCCAACTTCAAGGAGAATATGATAAAAAAGAGAAATATAGTAATTCGTATGCAATGCGAGCAGCAGCAATGAAGTCTCTAATAAGGGCAGGTTATATTCAATCATCACAATTAAAACTTATACAAGCATTACAACCAAATACAACTCTTGACTTAAGGGGGCTTGTCCAAGGAATGGGTTTAAGGGAAGATGTGGCAAAAAGTATACTCACAAAAATGGTAGAGAAGAATGGTCCTATTGAATATGACGAGGCAAATGGAACAGTAACATTAAAGGGGGAGGTGGATTTCTAATGGGTTCACAAGAAATTTTATCATTAATCGAACAATTTGAGACTGCTTATGATACATATTGGCAAGTTTTGCAAAAGCATAATGAAGAAGTCCTTTCTCAATTAAGAGAAGCATGGCGTTTTATGCAAGCTGAACAAAAAGAAGAAGAAAGTATTAAAGAAAAATTAACTGTTCAAAATTCAGAATTAACTGAATTAAGAACAAAATCAGAAGAATTAGATAGAACTATTGAAGGATTAAAGGCTAAAAAAGATGAGTTAAACTCAAAAATCTCTGAATTGACAAATACCTTAGAAACCAGTGTCAACGATTTAAAAAAACCTGAGTTTGAACTTACTCAGCTTGAGGAAAAACTTGCTATAGTGAATGAGAAAATTACCGGGAAAGAAGAAGAAAAAACTATGCTGGATCAAAAAACAGTTGATAATGAAAACAGAGAAGTAGAATTAAAAAATACTTACAAGAAAAAGATGGATGAATTAGAGGCGAAAATTGATCAATTAAGACAAAAAAATTTCTTTACGTCATTTTTGATTGAAAATTCTGATGAGGAAATTCATGAGGTTGATATTATAGCTACTATTATGGATAAAGGAGAAGCAAAATTAGATGATTTAAAGAAACTTCTTGATGTTCCTCCCATAATGGCGGTTCGCACTATAAAACAGCTCGCTGTAAAGGGAATCTTAAACTTGGATGAGTCTAGTGGTCGGGTAACCTTGCCCTAAATTTTTTTTTTATTTTTCTTTTTATTTTTTTGATTATTTAAAATCGTCTTTCACAAGAAATTCTCTATAATTTCATTTTTTACTTATAAGTTCAAAATCTTAAAGGAAAATATCAAATATAAGGCTTAAATTCTATATTAATATTCAGCTAATTTTTATAGTGAATAACCAATAAAACAATCCAT
>Ga0209635_10004308_pt1 | contig 11147 bp, 8 predicted proteins | sample DeeMarSWOR230_32_FD_187463 | JGI IMG/M metagenome (GOLD analysis project Ga0209635, IMG submission 187463) | Marine sediment microbial communities from White Oak River estuary, North Carolina - WOR-2-30_32 (SPAdes) (version 2) | ecosystem: Environmental > Aquatic > Marine > Intertidal zone >...
CAGCGGCATTTCTTCTGGTTTTCGCCGCACAAAATCAAGCGCACATCTGCGGGTGATTTTCATCAGCCACGGGCCGAAGGCATCAGTTTTTCGAAGTGCAGGCAAATTCTCATACGCTTTTACAAAGGCGTCCTGAGCAACATCCTGTGTGTTTGCCCGATGGCCCAGAACATTCATTGCAACTGCACGAACCGGCCGTTCGTAACGTTTTACAAGTACGGCAAAAGCCTGCTTTTGGCCATCTAAAACAGCATCTACCAATTCAGCATCTGTCAGCATCCGGTTGCACCTTGTAGGTTCTCGATATTGAAGAGCCCTAATTTTGCGATACGTCGCAAAATGGAAACCCGAAGCGCTTCTACTATTAAGAGCCAATAGAAGCCGAAAATGCGACAAGAAAATTTATTTTTCGATGTATGATACAAGAGCAATCTCCACAATCAATTCTTGACGTGGCTGGCAAAAGCCGGTAATCTTTCGCGAGAAATGAGTTGTCGTGCGCATTGCATGGTACGTATCACACAAAACTACAACGCAATACGCAATACGATATACGCAATACGAGAATAAGGAAAGGACATAAGATGTTCGCAACGATAGTAGATGTAACGGCAAGGGAAATACTTGATTCCCGCGGCAACCCCACTGTTGAGGTTGATGTTTCACTTGAAGACGGCTCCTTCGGCCGGGCTGCAGTACCGTCCGGAGCCAGTACAGGTGCCTACGAAGCGATAGAGCTTCGTGACACGCGGGCAAAACGATATATGGGCAAGGGCGTTGCCGGCGCTGTCAAAAATGTAAATGAAATCATCGCCCCAGAGGTTCTTGGTATGGACGCTATGTTGCAGGCCGAGCTTGACCAATTGATGATCGAGCTGGACGGCACAGCTAACAAAGGCCAGCTCGGCGCAAACGCAATATTGGGCGTCTCCTTAGCAGTCGCGAAGGCGGCGGCGGATTCAGCCGGCCTGCCGTTGTACCGCTATCTGGGTGGCTGCAACGCAAATATCCTGCCCGTGCCGATGATGAATATTCTAAACGGCGGAAAACACTAAGACAACAACGTCGATTTCCAGGAATTTATGGTTATGCCAATCGGCGCAAAGAGCTTTTCCGAAGCACTGCGAATGGGAGCCGAAGTCTTCCATACCCTTAAAGCCGTCCTGACCAAAAAAGGCTACTCCACATCGGTCGGCGACGAAGGCGGCTTTGCACCTATGCTCAAGACCAACGAAGAAGCTCTGGAAGTTATCGTTGATGCCATCAAAAAGGCCGGCTACAAAGTCCGGCAGCAAATCGCAATCGCTTTGGACCCTGCCGCAAGTGAAATGTTTGATGACCAGACAAAGACGTACAAATTCTTCAAGTCCAACCCGAAGAAGAAAATCTCATCCGATGCAATGATTGAGCACTGGGCTCAATGGACGGCCAAATATCCTATCATCTCAATCGAGGACGGGCTGGCGGAAGACGACTGGGCCGGCTGGACAAAGTTAAATAAAAAAATTGGCGACCATATCCAGTTAGTCGGCGATGATTTGTTCGTAACGAACACCAAACGCCTCGCCAAAGGCATCAAGCTCGGCTGTGCCAACTCGATATTGATAAAGCTCAATCAAATAGGCACGCTGACGGAGACGTTTGAGGCAATCAATATGGCCAGAAGGGCCGGCTGGACGGCGGTCATAAGCCACAGAAGCGGCGAAACCGAAGATACCACAATCGCCGACCTGGCTGTCGCCACGGGCGTCGGCCAGATAAAGACTGGCTCACTGTGCCGAACAGACAGAATCTGCAAGTACAATCAACTGCTCAGAATAAGTGAAGACCTCGGCCCAGCCGCACAATACGCCGGCTCTAATTTCGTGCAGGGACCCCGCCTTGCGGGAACCAAGCGTCAAGCGTGAAGTAAAATACGAGGCACTATTTCTACTTTGGCCTATGCAAGGGCAAAACATCATCCGGGCGATTTTATTTGTCGTCTTTTTCAGCGTCGGTGCAGCATCGCTGGGCGCTTCTGTCCTCTGTGACGATTTGGTTGAGTACTATCGAAATAGGCAGCTCCTAAAAGCAGCGCAGGAGTTCTTGAATCGGCTCAAATCTCTGAACACCGATTACGATATACTGCTGGAGCAGTTGGAAAAAGACCCCAACCTCATTAAGCGCATCGCACCTGCTACGCTCGGTACCGAACAGCAAGATGTAAACACCGTTTACCCAAGGGCCACTCCCGGGCAGTTGGCCATCGCAAAGAGAGTCTTGGCAGCGAACCCGAACCAAAAATTCGTTGAGCCGGCAATGCCCGAGTGGCTTACCCGCTGCAGCGAGCCTCGACAGCGAATATTGCTGTTTTTTTCCGGAGGCGCTTTAATCCTTATTTCGTTTATATGTTTCGGCCCGCCCAAACAAATCACCAAAAAAGAACGATAGCTCCGCAACGCAACGCCCTGCACGAAAATTTCACTTCTTAGCGAAGGCAAGAATCTCACCCCAAATAATCAATCGACAGTAATCACCCCCGGGCCTTGATTTTTCTCTTTACTTCCGCCTTTTTAATCCAATCTTCTCTGCGTTCTTAGCGCACTCAGCGCCTAAATTTCAATCAAATACGCAGGTACTTACTTGAAAAGTAAGCAGGGATAGGCGTGTTGGAAGAGTGGTCTCATGCGTCAAAATAGGTAAAATTTTCGCCGGTTTTCGATCAAAAACGCTGGTACTTGAAAACAAAAATCTCAATTTTTAAAAAAATTTTAAGTCCTTTGACAACAACGGATTAATCCTGCTAATCCTGTCAAAAACATACCAATTTTCGCAACAAACACGCAGGTTGCTCTAATTATGGAAGGCCTCTTTTTTGGCCAAGCCCATAAAAGTAAATACGTAATTCGCATTTCGGATTTCCCGCGATTCATCGTGGAGTATGGGTGAAAATCATTGAGCTCACTTTCAAAATCCGAGTTCCAGATTGGCTTGAAAGCATATTAGTCCAGCCGGTGCTTTTCTATCGCCGCATCCGCTATGGCTACCCGTATCGCCGCATACCACTCACACAGGGCAAATACGCTATCGTTGACCCCGAAGATTTCGAGCGCTTGAGCAAACACAAATGGCACCTCCAGAGAACAAATCAGACGTTCTACGCAGTCCGCCGAGCTAAGGGCCGCGAACGTACCAAAGGCCAAGTAGTATTCATGCACCGATCTATAATGTCCCCACCGGAAGGTATGAGCATTGACCATATCAATAACAACGGCCTGGACAACAGAAAAGCAAACCTCCGCCTCGCAACTGCGGCACAGAACGCAAGAAACAGAAGAAAAATGGCCCTTAAAACCTCTTCAAAGTACAAAGGAGTCTCTTACCACGCAGGCCAGCGAAAATGGTGTGCCTCCATTCGTGTCAACGGCCAATACAAATATTTCGGCCTTTTTCAAAACGAAATCGACGCTGCCCGCGCATATGATAAAGCCGCTAAAAAATATCATAAGGACTTCGCCGCTTTGAATTTTCCTTCCCGCTGTCATCCCGACCGGAGTGATGCTCAGCATCACGAAGTGGAGGGATCTGGCCAACGCATGTAATTGACCCCACATTTGTCATTCCTGCGAAAGCAGGAATTCTATTTTTTTTTGCTCTTAGCTATTTGATCTTTGATTTTCTCTCCTATCATCACCAATTTGTGGTCCTCAACTTCGACAAGTAAAGAAGTATTTAGCCCCAAAACTAATTCTAAATTCTAACTTCTCAATTCTTAATTCTCTATTGCCTGCCTTATGATCTTATGCCTTACGCTCTGGATCTGCGAGATACGCGTCACGAGCGACGAATTTACCGCTGATTAACGCTGAATCTTTGACTCATCCTCTCATCTACACATTTAGGCCTGAAGAGCCGCAAAAGCAGGGGTTTATCCGACGTGCTGAAAGTACACCCCAGGCGGAGCAAAACAACCCGGCTAAAAAATATCACGGCGACTTCGCCGTTTTAAACTTTGAAGGGGAAAATACTTAGCCCTACAAATCTCCTACTATCCTCACTTGGTTTTCGTTGCAAAGAAGAAAGGTATTACAATCACAGAATTACAAAACATTCATGGTTCCTCATGATATTCGCCACGAATCTTGTCACGAAATTCGATTATCTTTTTTAAGTGCTTTTTTACCTTTTGGTTATTATTTGCCGATGTGTGTGAATAGTATTCCGGCATTTGCTTAATTACCCGAATGATATTTTTGACATAAACATCCTCCTGCGATGTAGTCCCAGCTTTAGATAATCTCGCCACCGAACTGAGCATTCTTGTGCCGCCAGGCTCACACTCATAGATATATATTCCTTGGTGCTCACAAATCCACCCTTTACTTCTTGCTACTGACATCATGACAGATTTCACGAAACTAAGGGCTTTTCTTTTGTTTTCCTCGATACTACTGTAATTTACTGTGCCAACTGATGAAAGCAATGCTTCACGTATCTTGGCATATTTAGAAATATTGTACGCGAAGTCCTGTTCGAATCGAGATTGAACACTAGGGTGGATATCAGCAATTTCGGTGGTTAGGAAAAGCAAAAACCTATCAATACGTTTCTGTAATTCGAAAATCCTTTTGAAGGCTTGATAAAGCTTATTTGCTTCTAAATCACGATTGAGAAGACTTTCCCAAGGATCAAAGTTAATTATGTCAAATGGCAAGTGTTTTTTAAATTGCTCAAATGTTCCTTTGATTGCTAACTTCTTACGAATTTCAAAGCTTGCTTCATCCTCATCAGGAGAACGACCTCGCGTGTCTTCATCGTCTTCAAATGTCAATATATCTTGAAGCTTGCCGAAGATTACAGCTTCTTTAACTGGCGGCCGAACTAAGTCTATGATTCTTACCCATGCCTCCTCATCTTCTTCACAGACGAAGACGTTGGGCAGTCGTTTATTTGTGTCCCTAACCAACAATTTCTCATACTCAAGCATGAATACGTCTATTGCCTTAGCACCACAGAGTGTGAAGTATTTCGGACACCTTTCTATTTGGTTCCTATGTTTTTTGCTTGCAGGTAACCACCCATAATAGCGGGCACAGTGTTTTGAATAGTAGGTATCAAAATCAATATCCTTGGGACTCATACAACTTCATCCAATATTTCTTTGACAAGTTGATAGAATTTTTCATCCCGCTTTTCTTCAGTTTCTGTTGTCAACTTTGACATGTGGTAAGCAAGCATGATAGATCTTAAGAGACTGTTGGCTTTTTTCCTACCCAACGGACGCGCGGCTATATTCAGGATGATTTCTCCTTTTTTCTCATTGATGGTAACAATCGGAGCATCTCTGCCTAACTTACGCTGTAAAAGTCTAACTTTTCCCTGCGAATGCCCAGCAATGATTTTTTGCATACTCCTTTGGATTTGGTGCTCTTTTGTCTCACGTCTTTCCTCTGAGCGCTCCCGAGCAATAGCGTTTATTTTATCGAAAACGCCTTCTAGCTTTGCGTGAAGATCAGATTGTAGTCTCTTGAAATGCTCATCGTGTTCGTTGAAACTGTCACGATCTATGTTCAAAGCAGATTCGAGCCCCTCATCAACGAAGATTTCTCCAGAGACCCATCTGCTGCGTATAGTTTCAATCTCTTTGTAATACTTTAAGAATGTGGGATCATATCCTCCGATCCCAACTTCGCGTAAACGGAGTTGCACACCGTTCAATTCTAAAGGCCTGATAGCTCTGGGAATTTGTGCGAACAAATAGCCTGAGTATCTTAAACGAGACTTAAAAACACGTTCATTAAAATCGATAAAATATAACTTTGGTGTCACATCCTCTTCTGTTGGGAACTGTACATACCGTCGCAAATCGATTCCATCAAAAACAACCCTGAAATTGTAGTTTATCAACTTTGATTGATGATCCTTTATGAATTTTATCGCACTTTCAAACTCATGAGACTCGTTTCCATTTGATTTAGCTCCACCTCTGGAAAAATACGCAACATTGATCGGATACTCTTGGATCTTGCCACAGTAGGGTAGTGGGCAGAGAATAGATAGTTCCCAAATTGTTTCCAAATAAGACTTGCAGTCGCGCACCGACTTGCTCTTCTTATAGAATTGAGAATGTAAATCTGCTTGACTAAATGATATCTTTTCGCGTTCCCTGCTAGTCATTTTGTCTTGTATACTACTTTTCATTTCACGCATAAATGTGGGACGAACATCTTTAGAATATATACGGAATCCGCGTTTCTCCTCGTCATAAGGAATCGTTTCATATTTCCATGTGCCAACATCTATCTCTCTCCGTTTAAAGTCGCTGTCGCGCATGACCTGTTCTTTGTCGGCGAAAGGAAACACATCTTCAAGAACAATCTCGCCATGATACGCTTTTACCTTTCCTTCCTCATCTTTGTAATGAGATTCGATTTTGAAACTGTGACATAATTGACCAATGGCGAGCATTCCAATACCAAGTCTGCCTATAATTGGGCGAGCATATTCATCTGTTCTATCTTTATCGCCCTTACGTTTAATACAGCTTCCGACTCCTTCTTCGCTGAAATATCGTCTGAATTCATCTAACGACATTCCTTTTCCATTATCAGAAACCGAGACAAAGTTAAATTCTGGATAATTAGTATCAATTCTGACTAACGGTGCATCCGCATCCCAAGCATTGCTGACGAGTTCTTTGAAAGCGGTTGCATTACTGCGATACAGCCCACGACTCAACTGGGCTATAGTAATATCGGCAACTCGGATGTTGCCACTGGCCTTCGCCGGAATTTTAGTCATGCTCATACCTTATAATACATCACTCGGGTCGACAACGAGTAGTTCGAAGATACTGTTCTGGATCCAATCAGTTTTGCTTGTTTCAAATGTAGTGGCCCGAGACGCTTTCGCGGCGTAAGAAGTATGTTGAAATCAGATACTGCTGCTACACGATTGCCATTAGTTAATTCAAAAGTAAACCTTTTCAATCCTTTCTCTACCTTTCCTTCGGACTCTTTCACAAGTAGTTCTTGAATATATCCTAATTCATCGGCAGTTATCAATTCCCTGGACAAGGATTTTTGCATATTCAATAGATTATTTAGAATCTCCCATCGTGTTTTCAGTAAAAAGGAACCGAATTTGACTCCATTTGATCCAAGACGTTTAGGAACGTATTGATTTTTTTGTTGTCGGATCTCGTAAAGCCAATTTCGAAAGTTCAAGAGTTCCTTCATCCACACGTCACCATTTTCAATAAAATTCTCCATTGATTTATCTCTGTCCACAACTGTACATACCCAGCAACCAAATCGTGACTTCCCGCAACTCTGTGTGCCCGTTTCAATAACGAACGGACATTCGCCGCCGGCGCAAGCGCTGCCATACAGCGCCAGCAAATTTCTATTAATGCTGCCCCACGGATTGGGTGCTTGCAAGAGGAAGGCCCATACCTCGTTGTTAGATAATTCTGCAATTGGTGCATATACAAAAGCATTAGGTAAGATATGTTTACGGAGATTTTTACCATTCTTGTAATTATTCATTGATGCCGCACGGTTCGCCGATTCTGCTTTTCGAGTTCCAAGAACGATAATTGCATGTCCATTTTTATTTACAGTATTCAAAATATAATTACTTGTCGGATTGATTTTCATTCGCTCTGTACACCAGCGAAACCAGCGATTGGGAGAGGGGTAGCCCTTACCAATCAGGTTTACCCAAAAGGTATCTTCGAGTTTAGGCCTAACCTTTACCACCTGAAATAATTCCGGTTTGTGTTTGAATAATTCTGCTTTTCCTGCTGTTTTAATTTTTTCCAACTGTTCATCTACGTATTCCGCAATTGCCGGATTCTCAACAAGCGTATCGTTGCAAAGCACATGGATTTCTTTAGATAGTTTTTTCTTGGGTAGGGTAGAAAGAGCATAAAACAGCATTTGTAATACGGTAGTACTGTCCTTGCCACCTGAAAAACCAACAATCCAAGGGATAGAATCTGCCAGATAGAGTCTTTGAATGTCAGACAAAATGGCCTTGAAATCTACCATATATCCTCATATGCAAATTCGTACCATTCTCCGATCTCCTTCAAGGGCGAATATTGTCCTCGGAGCTTTGCGCCTTTACAAGCTACCCGATGTATATTCCAGTGTCGTCGAAATAAATAAGAATAATCAGGGGCAAATACACATTATTACTTGATCTATTCATAATGACGCTACAAAAGAACCGCAATTCCCGTCAAAACGAATAATAAATAATCGGTAATAAATAATCAATTGAAAAAGCCCCCAGAATACATTCAATTTATGGTTAAAATAGTGTCAAAATATGTCACCGTGCACTATCTTCGCTTTAATATAAATGAGGCGTTTCTGCTGAGGTGACTATTGATAGCAAATCTTTAAAAATTTGAAAAAACTCAAGAAAATCTGCAAAATCTATACCCGCGAAGCTTGTCCTCGCGAAGGCGGGAGTCAGGGATCAGGTATCTGTGGTTACAATAAAGTTTTATCTATAGGCAATACGAAATCGTTATTGTGAGGAGCCCTTCGGCCATGCTCAGGGTAACAGGGTAAGTTGATTAGAGGATTTGTGGATTAGAGATTGGATACTTGATATTGGAGCTATTGAAAAGTCGAGATTGCTTCGTTATTACATTCCTCGCAATGACCCCCATTAGAGTAAAAGACACTCTAGGCAATGGGGCAAGCAGTTTTTAATAGATTTCTCGACTGCGCTGAGCTTCGCTCGAAATGACATCGTGGAAATTTTTTAATAAAAAGGATTTGCAATAAGGTTTTATCCGATATATAATTTTGAATATGAACGGATATTGCACAACGTGTTCTGCAATTCAGGCCGGTATCAGCCTTGGCCTCCTTCTATTGCGCCGCCAGGCGCAATAATACACTTTACCCATCAAAATCTATTTTTATCCTTATTTATCGTAAATTCGTGGTATTTTGAGCCTGGTTGGGGCATAATTGGCCCAAATTAAGCCACAGATGAACACAGATTTACACAGAATAAATAAAAAACAACAATATAAATTTGAATCAGAGCAATCAGTGAAATCTGTGGTTAAAAAAGGAGAATAAAAATGTCTGAAGAAAAAGTTTTGATTTTCGACACCACTTTAAGGGACGGTGAGCAAGCACCGGGCGCATCTCTTTCGATAGCTGAAAAGCTCGAAATCGCTCAGCAGCTTGCAGTTCTGGGCGTAGATATAATCGAAGCCGGCTTTCCAGTCTCTTCGCCTGCTCAGTTTGAGGCAACGAGGCTTGTTGCCGAGCAGGTTGTCGGGCCTGCCCCTGCGTCTGACGACGCAAGTCGGGGCAGCAGGCCTGTTATAGCCGGCCTAGCCCGGGCAAACAAGGGCGATATCGAAGCAGCCGGCAAAGCCATTGCACCAGCCCAAAAGAAACGCATCCACACCTTCATTGCGACTTCGCCGATACATATGAAGTACAAGCTCAAGAAAAGCAGCGATGAAGTTTTGAAAATGGCCGTCGAGGCTGTTAAATATGCAAAGACCTTCGTCGATGACGTCGAATTCTCGCCGGAAGATGCCTGCAGGAGCGAAATGTCGTTCCTGGTCGAGATTTTAGCCGCTGTTATCGAGGCCGGGGCAACAACATTGAACATACCCGACACCGTGGGCTACATCCTGCCGTACGAGTACGGCCGAATTATCGCCCAGCTTAAAGCCGATGTCCCCGGCATAGAGAAATGTATAATAAGCACGCATTGCCATAACGACCTCGGTATGGCAGTGGCAAATTCACTGGCCGGGGTGCGAAACGGTGCCCGCCAGGTCGAGTGCACAGTCAACGGGCTGGGTGAACGCGCAGGAAACGCAGCGCTTGAAGAAATTGTGATGGGCATTCATACGAGGGCGGACTTCTTTTCATCACAAAGCGGTACGCAAGGCTTGTCCACTAACATTAACACAAAAGAAATCCATCGTACCAGCCGGCTGGTTTCGCATCTGACCGGCTTTGTGATTCAGCCGAACAAAGCCATCGTCGGGGCGAACGCCTTTGCGCACGAGGCCGGCGTCCACGTGGACGGCGTATTAAAAGAACGCACCACATACGAGATTATGACTCCCGAAAGTATTGGACTGGGCGGCTCGCGTATGGTGCTGGGACGGCATACCGGCCGACATGGATTCGTGGATAGATGTAAGCAGCTCGGCTTTAAACTCACTGAGCAGGAAATCGAGCATGCGTATCAAAGATTCCTGGAGATAGCCGACAAGAAAAAAGAGGTCTTCGATGAAGACCTGGCGGCGATAATCAATGAGGAAATCCGCATCGTGGAGCAGGTTTACAAGTTAGAGTATCTACATGTGGCTTCTGGAACCGGCACGCTGCCGACCGCCAGTGTCAAAATAAAAATTAGAGATGAAGTCAAACAGGCGGCTGCCTGCGGTGACGGCCCGGTTGATGCGGCCTATGAAGCAATCCGGGAGGCCACCGGCCTGGCACCCAAGCTGGAAAACTACTCGATTAGAGCTGTCACCAGCGGCAAAGAGGCACTCGGAGAAGCAACGGTTAGAATCAGCGAAAACGGCAGAACCTATATAGGCCGGGGCATCTCCACAGATATTATAGAAGCGAGTGCGAAAGCATATCTGGATGCGATTAACAGAATGGTCTCGACAAAGGATAAAGGCCAGCCGGAAGTGAAAGTGGAACTGTAACGCAGAAAATAGAGAGCGAATAAACCAATGGGTATGACAATTACGGAAAAGATATTGGCGAAGGCGGCAGGAAAAAGCAAGGTCGTGGCGGGTGAGCTTGTAGATGCAAAGATTGACATCGTTCTGTGTGTCGATGTTACAACGCCGCCGGCTATTTCGATGCTGGCTGAGAAAGGAATAGATAAGGTATTCGACAGGGAAAAGATTGTTGTGACGCCTGACCATTTTCAGCCGGCTAAGGATATTAAAAGCGCTGAGCTTCACAAGCGACTCGATGAATGGGCGAGGCGGCACAAAATAAAATATTATTACAAGCTCGGCAGAGCGGGCGTCTGCCATGCACTGCTGCCGGAACAGGGACATATTCGGCCCGGCGAAGTTATCGTCGGACCGGATTCGCACACGTGTACGTACGGGGCGTTTGCGGCATTTAGTACGGGCATTGGCTCGACGGATG
>Ga0209635_10004310_pt1 | contig 11146 bp, 11 predicted proteins | sample DeeMarSWOR230_32_FD_187463 | JGI IMG/M metagenome (GOLD analysis project Ga0209635, IMG submission 187463) | Marine sediment microbial communities from White Oak River estuary, North Carolina - WOR-2-30_32 (SPAdes) (version 2) | ecosystem: Environmental > Aquatic > Marine > Intertidal zone >...
TCCTGGCAGGTTAGTCAGGTCGCCTTCCATGCTGTAGACACCATCAACAACAATCAATCTCCCGGTATTCTTATCCAAGGAAGCGAGTTGCCTCTCCAGCTCTTCCATATCATTGTGCTTGTACTTGTAGACATGTCCGTGAGACAACCGGCAGGCATCGACTATACTGGCATGGACCATCCTGTCTGTAATAACTGTATCTCCTTTTCCAATCAGGGTTGAAATAATACCCTGGTTAGTCTGGAAACCGGTGCTGAAAGCAAGGGCAGCCTCTTTTCTTGTGAATTTAGCCAGTCTATCTTCGAGTTCGACATGAATATCCAGCGTACCGTTTAAAAATCTTGAACCGCAGGTGGCGACTCCATACTTCTCAACAGCATCCTGAGCCGCTTTCATGACCTTGGGATGATCCAGCAGCCCTAAGTAGTTGTTGGAGCCAACCATAATCATCTCTCTGCCGTCAACGATAACTTTGTTACCTTGAACTTCCTGGATGGGCATGAAATACGGATATATCCCCATGGCAATGGCCTCATCCGCACGCGTGAATTCGTAACATTTATTAAAAATGTTCACTGCAACCTCCTCCTTAAAACTCTCCCTCTTTCAAAAAAGTTCCCATCATCACGCTTAAATATTCTTCCATCCTGCCAAAATATTAATATATTTCATGTTTGACCATGGAGAGTAATTTTCATACAATCTTACCAATGAAAGTCCTCATCACAGGAGGAACTGGCTTCATCGGAAGTCACCTCATTGAACTGTTTCTCAAGAAGAACGCTGAGGTGTTTGTGCTCGTCCGGAATCTCAATAATCTCAAATGGGTAAAAGGACTCGACATTCAACTTCTCAACGGGGATCTCTTCTCCCTTCCTTCGCTCCCAGCAGGCATTGATTATGTCTTTCATGCTGCCGGATTAACCAAAGCTTCCAAGGCGGCAGATTATTATACAGTAAACCATCAAGGGACAGCAAGTCTTTTCGAGGCTCTTCGCACTCAAAAGGTTTTCCCGAAACGAATCATCTACATCAGCAGCCTCGCGGCTGTCGGGCCTTCCTCAGACAGAGAACCCATTCAAGAAACGACTCCCGCTCACCCCATCACTCATTACGGCCGGAGTAAACTCTTGGGTGAAACCGAAGCACTAAAATTCAAGGATATTTATCCGATTGTTATTCTGAGAATAGGGGCCGTTTTTGGCCCGAGAGATACTGACTCCATTCGCTATTTCAAATGGATAAAACGAGGAATCCTTCCAACACTCGCTTCCAAGCCAATTCGAGTGAGCCTCTGTTATGTTAAGGACCTCGTCGAAGCCTTTTACCTTTGTTCCCAGAAAGAGCTGGCCAGCGGCGAGATATTCAATATTGCGAATCCAGTCCCTCACAACTGGGATGATATCGGCCAGTCAGCGGGCCAAGCCATGGGAATAGAATTAAAAAAAGTGAGGATTCCTCTTCCTTTCCTTTATCTTGCTGCTCTAGCTTCCGAGATAAAAAGCAAAATAACAGGATCTCCGAACATCTTCGACCGGAATAAATTTCAAGACATGAAACAGAAGGGCTGGATTGCGGACACAAGCAAGGCGACAGAGAAATTGTCTTTTCAACCTCATTATGCTCTCAAGGAAGCTGTGCAGGAAACAATCGACTGGTACATCGAAAACCATTGGCTGTAGACGTCGTTGCGAAGAGTGAAACGAATGTGGCAATCTCATAAAAAAACATCTTCATTCCCGTAATAAAATAATTTCTCTCTACGAGATCGCCACGCTTCCCTCGCGATGACAATTGATCTAATGAAAAGGTCGTCAGATTTACTCGCCCGAAGGGTAAAAGATGCCGACATAAGATGATTAGTTATCCTTCAAATGTTTTTATGCTTAGGAAGTCGGCAGATTTTATGAATAATTCAGGCTACCTGTGTTATTCACGAGTCGAGGTTGCTGGAGATGCGAGGCGCCGGCACATGAAGCTGTGGTCTTCCACCGCGATTGGGCCGCAACAAAGCAGATGCAGTGAGATCGGCTCGCCCGTAGGGGAAAAGATGCCGACAGAGGATGTTCAGTTATCCTTCAAAGGTTTTTATGCTTAGGAAGTCGGCTGATTTTATGAATAATTCAGGCTACTTGTTGATGGATAAAGAAACAGTAAATTTTGAATGGCTTTTCAAACACCATCCTTCCTCTTTTGAGCAGACAAAATAGTCTATCCTCCCCTCAAGAAGATGGTTGCCTTTCGCCGCATCCGGGCTGATCCTAAAAGGTATTTCGAAAGTGTTCTTCAAATTCAAGTATTCCTCTCCCATTTCTTCCAGTATCTCAATACCCAGATCTGAGTCTGTATATTTATTTCTATTAAAAATAATCCCCTCAATGGGACTGAACTCGATGGTAAAAGAGGGTTGAGGATTGATGGTCAATCCTTCTTGAAGAATGAGTTTCAAGATAACTTTCCCCTCCTGGTTTTGGGAAAGATTTTTCGGACTCACGGAGGACTCGATTTTCAGGATATCATCTTCCTGAGCGAAAGGAAAAAGAGTGAAACAGAAAATGAAAAGAAAAAGAAAAAAGTATTTTCTCAAAGCTATTCCTCTGTCATCCTTTAATTAAATTTATGTTACTTTTTTATTTTACTCGAATCAATAAAATTAGTCTTTATTTTTCTTTTTTTATTCATTATAATCGGCTGAAAACGCAATGAAATTAAAATCAATTATCAAGGGAACCGGCCATTTCGTCCCTCCCAAAGTCGTGACAAACCTCGACCTCGAAAAAAAGATGAACACGACAGATGAATGGATCCGTCAAAGGTCAGGTATTGTTGAGAGGCACTATGTGGAGCCTGGCGTGGGAAGCTCTGATCTCGGCTATGAAGCGGCTCTGCAAGCCATTGATGACGCGAATATCGACAAATCAGAGATAGATTTTATCATCGCCGCCACGCTCTCTCCTGACCACTATTTCCCTGGAATAGGTGTTATGGTCCAAGCCAAGCTGGGTATTTCAGGTATCGGTGCCCTTGATGTGAGAAATCAATGTACGGGTTTTATATATGCGCTTTCAGTGGCCGATCAGTACATCAAGACTCAGACATACAAAAAAATTCTTGTCGTGGCCGCAGAGGTGCAATCATCAAACCTCGACTACTCTGACTACGGAAGAGACATGGCTGTTCTCTTTGGGGACGGAGGAGCCGCTATCATTCTTGAACCCAATGACAAAGATGACGGGAAAGGCATCTTATCCACACATCTTTTCTCGGATGGCAATTACATATCAGACCTCTGGATGGAAAGGCCAAGCCCTAAAGACAAGCCGACCTTCAAAAAAGAGTATTTCGATGAAAAAAAATATTATCCCTGCATGAGCGGAAAGAACGTTTTCAAGAACGCCTCAGAAAAAATGCCTGCCGCTGTGAAAGCTGCGCTCGAGCACAACAACATCACGATTGAAGATGTGGATCATCTCATTCCCCATCAGGCGAACGACAGGATCTCCCTGATGGTTGCGAGAAATTTGAGGATTCCTGTTGAAAAAGTAATCAGAAACATAGATCGTATGGGAAACACAACTGCGGCTTCCATCCCCATTGCTCTGGATGAAGCCTTGAAAAACGGAAGGATTAAGGAAGGCGACACAGTAGTCCTCACAGCTTTCGGTTCTGGCTACACGTGGGGCTCAGCGGTAATTCAGTTTTAAGAACTAATTTCAGTGCATCAGAGTATTGCCTCCATCCTCCATTTTTGATAGGATTGCAATTTCACAAAAAGAATGAAATCGACTATAATAAAGGTAGAAAAAAAATCTCATAAACTTCTGAGGAGCAAAAGTACTCATTGAGGAGGATCCAATGAAGAAGACAATCATTCCCCTCGCTATTTTCCTGATTATCTTATCAACGACAGGCCTGTCCCTTTCTCAAAACAATAAAGAAGACGGCAAATTTCAAAAAACTTTAGAAAGCTATCTTGACGAACTCTGGAAATTCTACCCGACCACGGCGACTCTTGCGGGTTTCCACGCCTACGACGACAAGCTAGAGGACTTCAGCGAGAAAAATCTAGAAAAACGCATGGAGACTCTGGATACCTTTAACCAGGAATTCGTGGCTAAAGTGGATTTCACCAAGCTGAGTCCAGAAGTTCAGATCGACAACGAAATAATGCGCGATGTCCTTGACATGGAGGTTCTCAGGAATGAAAACCTCCTCCCCTGGGAATACAACCCCATTTTTTACAACGAGATCTTTAGGGACTGCATCCAGAGTCTTTTTTCGAAAGAATTTGCGCCGTTAGAGACACGGGCGAAAAATGCTGTTGAAAGACTAAAAGACCTGCCCAAGCTCATCAAGCAAGCCAAAGAAAGCCTGAAAACACCTCCTCAGTTGTACACAGAAACAGCTATTAAGCAGTTTCCAGGAATTTTGGATTTTTATAAAAACACGCTTCCTGGACTGATTGAGAACACGCCCGCAGACAGCAGATCCAAACTTCAAGATGGTCTGAATAAAGCCCTGCCCGAGTTAGAAGACTACCAGAATTTCCTCAAGAATGAACTTCTCCCCCGCTCCACCGGCAACTTCCGCCTGGGACAGCAGGTCCATACACGGCTCTTGCGATTAACTATGCAGGGCGAAATTCCCCTCCAGGAACTCATCAGCCGGGCCACCGCAGATTTTAACAATATTCGAATGGAAATATTCTACACCTGTGTTCCGTTTTATAAAATCATGGATCCGAAGATTGACCTGCAGAAGCCTCCTCCCGGTCTCACTAAAGATCAACTCTATGATGAGGTCATCTCTCATGTCATGGAAAGGCTATCAAGAGGACATGTCTCAAAAGACGAATACATAAACAGAATCAAAGATTCAGTAAATGAAATCAAAGATTTCATCTTGAATAACCAGCTGCTCACTCTTCCCAATGATAACCCGAATATCGAACCCATGCCTCTCTGTTCTCAAGGCATCACTATGGCTCGCACTATAGCTCCCGGAATTTACGAAAGCACAGGAACACCCTACATTCAAGTCTCCCCCATCTGCGAAGACTGGGACGAAGAGCAAAAAGAGTCTTTCCTCACAGAGTACAATAACTCTTACCTCTATTTCTGGATTGTCCGCAAAGTCTATCCGGGAGAATTTATTCCTTTTTTTTACACCGGAAAATACCCTTCTCTCGTCAGAAAACTCTATCCCAACAAGGCCTTGATCAAAAGCTGGCCGGTGTCTATCGAAGAGATGCTAGTCACTTCAGGATTCGGGGATTACGACCTCAGACTGCGCCTGAATCAGCTCAAATATCTCCTTAAAGCGGTCATAAATTTCCAGCTTGATCTCAATATCCATTCCGGCAGTATGACAAAAGACGATGCTATCCTCTTGATGAAAATAAGAGGATTCCAAACTCAGGCTGAGGCGGAAAGAAAATGGGACAGCATCATCCTCAATCCTGGTGAGGCCGTACTCGCTTATGTGGGTCATCAGGAAATCCTGGACATGGAAAAAGCCTACAAAAGCCTGAAAGGCGATTCCTTCAGCAAAAAAGAGTTCCTTGAAAAACTGCTCAGTTATGGAGCCCTTCCTCTTCGTCAATTGAAGAAAAAGATACTGGAGTAGCCACCGAACCGGGCGGATTCAACTCATATAGAGGATCAGACAGAAGAGAGAATTTCTTCAAAGAAGAGACTCTTTCACTCGAGAACTGTACGGATAACCTTCTTCTTATATCTTTCTGATCCGTAATCACAGACACAAAAACCGCGGCAGTTTATCGATTGACTCATTCAAGAAAGGATTAAAAGATGCCTCTGACTTTTGTCGATTCCCACGCTCACCTGGACATGGAGGAATTTGATGATGACCGCAATGAAGTCCTCCAAAGAGCTCGTCAGGATGGAGTCATCGCCGTCCTCTGCCCTGCAGACCTCACGAATCAAAAAAGCACCCAGACGACTCTCGATTTAATCGAAAAAAACAAAAACATCATCGCCTCCGCAGGAGTCCACCCCCACCAAGCGAAACTTTTCAAACCGGACCATGTTCAAGAAATTGAAGAGCTCGCCAAGGAGGAAAAAATCATGGCAGTGGGTGAAATCGGCCTCGATTTCTTCTATGAACATTCTCCCCCCCAGGAGCAAGAAGCGGCTTTCCGTCATCAACTCGCCGCGGCTCAAAAGATCGGCCTTCCTGTCATCGTGCACAGCCGAAACTCGGGCATGAGAACAGCCCAGTCTGTGGAAGAAGAGCATTTCACGAAAGGAGGAGTCCTCCACTGTTTCACTGAAGATTGGGAGCTGGCCAAACATATGCTCGACCAGAATTTCTATATTTCCTTCTCCGGGATCCTCACATTCGCCAATGCCGATCCATTAAGAGAGGTGGCACAAAAGATACCCCTAGAGAAGATTTTGGTCGAAACCGACTCACCTTTTCTCGTTCCGTCTCCTTTCCGGGGCCGAATAAAGAGAAACGAGCCGGCATATGTGATAGAAACAGCCAAAGTCCTGGCTGAATTAAAAAGAGTTTCCCTGAGCAAACTGGCTGAGATAACCACCCGAAATTTCGAAGCTCTGTTCAAGTTTGAAATAAAAAAAATGTAATGTTAAGATATGGATTAATCCGAACAGGACTGATACAGGATAACAAATATACAAGGAGAAGAATGAGAGCCGCTCGAAAAGATATTTTTCATTGTCAAATAGCACAGATTGCCCGCAAGGATGGTGACAGCTAACAGGTATGCCATGAGAGAAACAGTGAAACAGACTATAAAATCACGGATAAAAAGTAACCTGAGCTTAAATAACCTCTACCACAGCATACTGAATGAACTGGATAAAGTTGAGAAAGAGCTTGAGCTCTTCATTGATTCTCCCAACAGGCTCATCTCTGAAATCGGGTCCTATATTTTCCAGAACAGCGGCAAGAAGATTCGTCCAGCTCTGCTTTTACTCTGTTCAAAGCTATTCGGGTATAAAGGGAATGAGAACATTCTCATGTCCGCCTTGATTGAAACCATTCATGCAGCCAGCCTCATTCATGATGATATCATCGATAATTCTGAAGTGAGGAGGGGAAGGGAATCCATCCACTCCAGATGGGGTCCCAACATAACGGTCCTCTTGGGAGATTTTCTTTATATCAAAGCACTTGGCTATTCTCTTCACAGTCAACATAGACAGGTCACCAAAATTCTCACCGACATTTCAGCCAGAATGATTGAAGGAGAGCTGAATGAATACTGCCGGAGCGGAAATTTGGACCTGGCTGAGGAAGACTATCTCGACATCATCGACAAAAAAACTGCATCTCTCTTTGCCGCTTCATGCCAGATTGGCGGTATCCTCGGAAATGCGTCAGATGAAGAAGAACATTCTCTTGTGGAATACGGAACAAGTTTAGGCATGTCTTTTCAAATCATTGACGATCTTCTTGACTTCACCGGAAATGAAAAAGTCCTGGGCAAACCAGTTTTTTCCGACTTGAACGAAGGCCGGATCACTCTCCCATTGATTTACACCATGAACAACGACGGCGGGATGAATCGAAAACGTATCACCGAAATCCTGAAAGAGAAAAATCTGAAAAAGGAGACGCAGAAAGAAATTCTTGAGATCATTCAATCGAATGGAGCGCTGGATTACACGTATAAAAAGGCCGAAGAGTATGCCTTCAAATCCCGAGAAGTCATTTCTCAATTCCCTGAATCCGTCCATCGAGAGGCATTGATTCTCATCCCCGAATATTTCTTAACGAGAAACAAATAAAAATATAAAAATGGGGTCAGGGCTCAACATTCGACATTTTTTAAATGAGAGCAGTCTTTAGGTCTGGTCTTCTGGGATTAGGCTTTATCTGGTAACCAGACTTTTGTTTGATTCCAGTTCCACAGGCATCAGTACTGGCCAAGCCTGACTCCCAATAATGTCTAATGTCGAGCCCTGATCCCTATTTAGAAGGGAGTGAATGGTCGAAATAGAAGTCAAAATCAGGGTTGATGATATAGACTCTTTCAAAGAGAAAATTGTAAACCTGAATGCCCGACTCGAAAAGGAACGTTATTTTGAAGAAAATACTCTCTTTGACTTCTCTGCTCAGGCTCTGACCAAGAAACGACAAGCACTCAGACTGCGTACCGCAGGTAAAAAAGTTTTCTTGACTTTCAAAGGCCCTCCAGAAAAATCCAGAAAATTCAAAATTCGCAAAGAACACGAGACTGAAGTGAAAAATGAGAAAGAGTTAAGAAAAATCCTGAAGTGTTTGGGATTTATTCCAGTCTTTACCTATAATAAATTCAGAACGGTCTACAGGAAAAAACACCTGAAAATATGCCTGGATGAAACGTCAATCGGAAATTTCATGGAGCTTGAAGGAGAGAGAAACGAAATCGTCAAATTCACGAATGCTTTGGGAATATCAAAAAAAGAATTCATTAAACTGGACTACATCCAGCTCATGAAAAAAGAGACAGGGAGAAATTTAAAGGGTTCTTAAAACCTTAGAGTTAAGTCTTTTTCTCTTGAGTTGTTTCCTTCTTTCCAGATTTTTTGGCAGCTTTTTTCACAGGCTTCTTTTCTTTCGCTTTCGCAACTTTTTTCACAGGCTTCTTTTTCTCGGCGACCTTGGATTCTTGTTCTGGCTTCTCTTCCTTCGCTTTGCGCGCTTCTGGCTTTACTTCCTCCATTTCCTCCGGCCCTGCGCCTATTTCTTCTCCGATGAATCCTTCCTCAGCAGGTTCTTGGATCTCATCCTTCTTAACCTCAATGATCTCATAGTCAATGAATCCATCACGCACTTCTTTTTGGGCGATACGGATAGGATTCTTGGATTTGGACTTTATCCTCGGTTTGGATCCCTGCAAGAGTTGCTTAGCTCTCTTTGAAGCTAAAATGACAAACCTGAATTTGCTATCTATTTCGCCATATCTTTTCAAGTAAACTCGTCTCCTGCATCAAGGCAATTCTATTTAAACAATTAAGATAACAAAAATTGGTTAGAAATTCAATGAATTTAGTTAAATTGGGGTGGTAAAAGGGGTCGCGTCTCAAGACGCGGCCCCTAATAATCTTCGTTAATAAAGAAATATGAATAAAGAAATATGGAATGTTGGGATGCGATACCTAGTATTCTTTGGAGATATCATCCTCTGTGTCAAATTTCCGGTCCGGACCCGCAGAAATCAAGCGGAAGTCTTCATCCGTCAGCCTATTATATTTGATAGCTATTCCCCAGGCATCTAATGTTCCTAATGGGACACGCCTGAATTCCTGGAGCTCTTTGAGGTTTTTCGGAGCCCTTCCCTCCATGGCAATATACGAATGAATCTCTCTCGCCAGGCTTCTCATATTTGTTTCTGTCAACTGGTGCTTGGCCTTATCGAAGACTTTCACTTCTTCAATTACCTTATCTTTTCCCGCTTTTGCCACCCAGAGAAAATAAACGACTACAGCAGCCAGTATCAACACGGCTAAAAATCCCCTTATTTTCATTTCTTCACGCTCCTTCTGTATAAAAATAAAAGAAAAAGAGTGAATAAATCATATTTCTGAAATAGAGATTAAATAACATCTCTTTTTATTCCTCGTTCTCTTTTTCCACTCCAGGATGTATCTTTAGCGCCCCTCTCACCTCAAAACTCGATGGAACGCGTTTGAGCATTTCAGAACCTGTAAACCAATCCGGCTAAAACAACGATCGCCATCTGGGAATCATCAAAGTCTACGTATGTGTAGCGTCCACTGAAAAAGAGGCCTGTCGACTGAGAGACGTATAATTCTAAACCAGCCCCTCCGAACGCTTCAAGAAGAAATTCCTTTTCAGGCGGCTCGATCTCCACCGCATAACCGAGTTCAGAAGTATAAGTTTGTCTCTCGGCATCCAGGTTATAGCGAACACCCCCACCCCCGTTGATAAACAGCCTGACTGTCTGGTTTCTCACGAGGTTCACTCCGAGAGTGAAGAGTCCTGAAGCGTACCTGTACGTGCTGATTTCTAATGTGTCATTGTCGGAGGGATCGGTGAGTGTCACTTTTCCGCTCAAATTATAGTGCCCTTCGATTCCAGCAAAGGCGACTTTTCCGAATGTCAAACCAAATCCAACGCCATAATTTTTATAGGCAGAGACGAGAGGAAACTCATTTTCCCCCTCCACATAATCATCACTCGAGCCTGAAGAACCGATAAAATTCCCTTTCCCAAAAACATAAAAATGAGAATCGCCGTAGGCCAGAGTTGAGAGTAAAACAAGGCAGCCGAGAATCGAAATCATTTTTAATGTTTTCATAGCTCTTCCCCTTTTAGAATCTTCCCCGACCTTTTTTAACCTGAGCCACCCTTATCGTCACCACCTGAAAATCCTCAAATACGCCGTCAGAAACGGAAAACCTTATGCTGTAATCTCCACCTTGAGTGTAAGAGGGTGTCCATGTGAATAATCCTGTGCCTGAGTTAAAAGAGGCTCCCTGAGGCAAAGGCGATGCGCTATAAGTCAAAGAGTCACTTTCAGGGTCAGATGCCTGGAGATGGATAGAAAATTCTGTGCCTTCCTTGAATGTCTGGCCAGCTATAGTCAAACTGATGTCTGAAAGAACCGGTGGCTGGTTGTTAACCGTCACACCCCACAGTTTCATGACCCACGTACCGACCTCACACTCACCCATTTTTATGTTGAAATACCCATTATCGCCCCAGCCTGTCCCCCATGAATTCTTGCAAATCCAGTATCTATCCACTCCATCATCGTAGTAGCCGACAATGACTATTCCATGATCTCCTTCATACGTCGCACTGGGTATAGGCGCATAAATCCCACTGGAATAACTGTAAAAATCCGTGTAGACCTGCATATACCCCACTAAAGGGCCATCCTGAAGAGCGACGATTATCGCGGCTTCATTGACCGTGGCTTGAGTCACATAGCCCCAGCCGGCTATGGATGATATCTTATCCAGGTAATCAACGCATAAAGAACAAGGATCATCCTGAGCAGTATAAGGGAAGCAATCTTCGGTCACAATACCGGTGGTCATGATGTAATTCAGAGCTGCAGACGGTGAGCCTCCAGTCACACAATTTCCTGCGCCAGAACAAGAGACTAAATCCTGTTCGGAAAAATCAGGCAATGAAAGAGCCTGAATGT
>Ga0209635_10004314_pt1 | contig 11139 bp, 7 predicted proteins | sample DeeMarSWOR230_32_FD_187463 | JGI IMG/M metagenome (GOLD analysis project Ga0209635, IMG submission 187463) | Marine sediment microbial communities from White Oak River estuary, North Carolina - WOR-2-30_32 (SPAdes) (version 2) | ecosystem: Environmental > Aquatic > Marine > Intertidal zone >...
TATGAATTTTACAAATAATTAAACTATTATTTAATATGACTCATAAAATTGTTTATCCCTTTACTGCGATAATTGGCCAAGATTTAATGAAATTATCCCTAATATTAAATGCAGTAAATCCAAAAATTGGAGGGGTATTAATACGTGGAATGAAAGGAACTGCTAAATCAACAGCAGTCAGAGCTTTGGCCGAAATTTTACCAGAAATACGATATATTAAATCATGTTCATTTAATTGTAATCCCTCAGATCTAAAAGAAATGTGTCATTCTTGTCAAGAAAAGTTTCAGAATAATCAAATTAATGAGACTGATGTTGATAGCAAAAAAATGAGGGTTATAACTCTTCCTATAAATGCAACTGAAGATAGGGTAGTAGGTACAATTGATATTAAAAAAGCATTAAAAGAAGGATTGAAATCTTTGGAACCTGGAATTTTAGCTGAAGCCCACAGAAATATTCTTTATATTGATGAAGTAAATCTTTTAGCAGATAATGTTGCAGATATATTATTAGATAGTGCTGCTATGGGATTAAATATAATTGAGCGCGAGGGTCTTAGTTTTCATCATCCTTCTAGTTTTATTTTAGTTGGGACAATGAATCCAGAGGAGGGAAATCTAAGACCTCAACTACTCGACCGATTTGGATTAAGTATTGAAGTAGAAAGAATTAAAAATGTTGATAAGAGAGTTCAGATTGTTAAATATGTTGAGGAATTTCAAAATAATCCTCACATGTTCTTAAAAAAATTTGAAAAAGAACAAGATAATTTAAGAAATAATATTATTAATGCTAAAAAGCTTCTAAATCACGTAAGCATTTCAGAAGATTTCTTAAAAAAAATTGCAAAAATATGTATTGCATTTAAAACAGACGGTCATCGAGCAGATATAACGATTACTCGTACAGCTAAAACATTAGCGGCATTTGAAGGAAGAGATGAAGTTATTGAAGAGGATATAAAAACTGCAGCTAAACTTGCTCTCAATCATAGGTTAAGAAGACTTCCATTTGAAGACCAAACCTTAAATGAGGAAGACATTGAAGATTTATTTAATGAAGAAAATATTCCTGACATCCCTAAAGTTGAAGAAAATTTTGAAGATTCTTTAAGGGATAAGCAATTTTTAAGTAATCAGGAAGAAATTTTTGGAATAGATACTTCTATTAAAACAGGTGATTTGATAAAAAATCAAAAAAGGAGGGCATTTTTGAATGTTTCAGGTCAGAGAGTTGCTCATCCTACTAAAGATTCAAAAAGTAAATATTTAGGGGGGAGAAAGCCTCGCCAATTTAATTTTTCCAATTCTAGTGATATTGCGATTAATGAGACCATAAATAATGCTGCCTTAGATTCTGATAATCAATTATTAGTACAAAATGGAGAGCATCTCCTAATTAAGGAAGATCATATTCATATTAAAAAAAGGAGAGGAAAATCTAGCTATTTAGTTATTTTCTGTGTTGACGCATCTGGTTCTATGGGGGCTAATGAGCGAATGAAATCAGTTAAAGGCACAATATTTTCAATTCTAAAAAGTAATTATGTCTATAGGGATAAAGTATCTCTTATAGTCTTTAGAAAAAATAAAGCTGAAGTCATATTACCTCCGACAAGGAGCACGGATTTAGCATATAAGTTATTAAAAGATGTTCCAACTGGAGGAACAACTCCATTGGTTGCAGGATTAATGAAGGCAGTAGATATTGCTCTCGAAGAAAATCGTAAAAATACTGGATATATACCATTAATCATTCTTTTAACTGATGCGAGAGGTAATGTATATTTCAATGATCCTATTGAGGATATTATTAAAATTGGAGAATATATTGCAAATAATGAAATAAATATAATTATTATAGATACTGAAAATTCAGATGTTAAATTAGAAATTAATAAAAAACTTTCAGAAGCTGCTAATGCTATTTATCATCATCTAGATCATTTAAATGAAAGAAATCTAAATCAAGTTTTATCTATAGAAGGAATTCTTAAAGATTTATCATAAAATCACATTTCTTATTTTAAAAAAATGATTAGTAAAAAAATTCCTAAAATTACACTAATTTCAGCTAGTGTATTTACAAAATGGTTAACAGAGTGTATTTCTCAGATTTATAGAGAAATTGGAAACCAATTTGATTTTAAAGTATATTTTTTAAATGATGTTGATTCTGGTAAAACAACTAAAGATGAATTCATAAAAGAAATTTACGAATCACGAATTATGCTGATTGATATTAGAGGGAATTGTCCAACAGTTGAGATATTAGTGGATACTTATAAAAAAATGGAAAATGAAAATCCTAAATTGTTTAACTCAAAAACCATCATAGCTTTAGTAGGAGGAAATAGTGAAATCAGGAGGTTAACCAAAATGGGCCCATTCTTTGCACGAAGAATCCCTTCACCTCAACAAACAGAATACGGAATAGATGAAATCCCTGATATAACTAATGGTGTAAGATTCGGGCAAAAAATGACTAATTTAATGAAAACGATGGGTAAAATTTTTCCTATTAAAGTATTGAGACATGCTAGATATTGGGGTTTAATGATGGATTATTGGGTTTACGGTCTTGGTGGTTTGGCCGAAAATCATAAAAATATGATACTTTTTTTACTAAAACATTACATGGGGCATAAAGACCTAAAAGTCCAAAAGCCTCTCAAAATTCCTTCATTTGGAATTTATGATATCAATTTGAATCGATACTTTGGTAATTTAGAAGATTATTTTAAAGTTAAACCTATTAATTTGCAAAAACAAACACTTGGTTTATTTTTTTATGGCGGATTGTATTTTGAGCAATCACTCCCTATAGTAGAAGAGTTTATTAAGAATTTAACAGATTTTAATGTTATTCCTGTATTTTCAGATGTATTAACGAATTTGAAAGCCTATCAAAAGTTTTTCTTACAAAATAATAAAAGCATTGTAAGTGGTGTAATAAATCTTCAATATTTTCAACTAAATGGAGGTCCTTTTGGCGGAGATGGTTCTGTTACATTAGATCTTTTTAAAAGAATGGATGTTCCTCAATTCAATCCAATTATTCAATTTGATATGCCTTTAGAAAAATATGTAGAATCCAAAGAAGGAATTATCCCCATCAATCAAATTATTGCTATTGTAATGCCTGAACTTGATGGTAGATTTGAGATGATCACTGTTGGATGTATCAAAAACCTGGGATATTCTGAAAAAATTCATTCAGATGTACTAGAAGTTGCTCCTATAACTGAAAATATATCTTTAGTATGTAATAGAATTAGAAAGTGGTTAAAATTAAGAATTAAATTAAATTCAGAAAAAATTATTGCTCTAATTATTTATAATTATCCTCCTGGCGAAGATAAAATTGGAAACGCAGCCTATTTAGATGTATCTGAATCAGTTCGCAATCTAATTAATCAATTCGCTAATGAAGGATATAATGTAAAAAATATCCCTGAGGATAAAAACCTTGCTGATATTTTTATTGAAGGAGGCTCAGTAAATAAAGCAAAACACATTAAGGCTCCAAACTTTAATGGAATTATCTTAGATAAAGAGAACTATTTAAATTTAATTTCCGATTTGCCAGAGCAATTAAAGCAAGATACATATAAATTCTGGGGTACTCCCATTGGTAAAATCATGACCGAAAGTTCAAACATAAAACTACCAATTATAAAGTTAAATAATTTGTATTTATGCTTACAGCCATCCCGAAGTACTGTTACTGGAGATCCGAATGAATATCATGATAAAAATTTGCCACCACATCATCAATATATAGCCTTTTATAGATATCTTGAAAAAATACTAGATGTAGATGCTGTTATAAACATTGGAACACATGGAACTGAAGAATTTTTACCAGGTAAGGAATGTGCTGGTGGTTTATGGGATTACCCTATAAATTTATTGGGGGATATTCCAAATCTCTATTATTATCATATTACTAATACCAGTGAATCTGCAATTGCTAAAAGGAGGGGAAATGCATTAATTATTAATCATGCTGGTCCATCATTCAAAAATTCTGATTTATATGAAGAATTAGAAAATTTAGAAACATTGATAAAGGAATACCAATCTGAATTCGATTTTAATCTTAAAAATTCTTCTGATCATGTAAAATCCGAAAGAATTGAAGATTTGGAAAAAGAAATAAAAGACTTAGCAGAAAAGTTAGAATTAGAGTATAATACGGTTTCCGAATTAGAGGATATATTATATCGCTACAAAACATCGATAATTCCTATGGGTTTACACATATTGGGTAAAAAATACAATGATCAGGAGAAAAAAGATATTATTAGTATAATACTATTAAATTCTGTAGAAAAACCAGAGGAAATCGACACATTTATATCAAAATTATTCAAAGAAAAAAAAAATGCGTCAGATGAACTTAATGGTATTATTAACCAAATATTAAATCAAATTAACGCCTCCGCGAACTTAAATAATCTTAATATAGATAGAATATCAAGTTCTCTTGTATTAAGTTTTCAAATTACCGATCAAGAAAAGAAATTTTTCGTGAATTGGATCATTGATCTTATATACAGAATGGATAACTCCATGGAAATGGAAAATTTGGTCCATGCGTTAGAAGGAGGGTATATTGAACCAGGATTGGGTGGAGATACCATCCGTTCACCTTATATCTTCCCAACAGGTAGAAATTCTTATGGTTTTGATCCCAGATTAATCCCTAATACCACTGCTTATAAAAGAGGATCAATAATCGCAGAGAGACTATTAAAAAAATATTATAATGAAAAAAATAAATATCCTGAAACAGTTAGCGTGGTTTTATGGGCATTTGAGACTATGAAAACTGGTGGCGAAACAATAGGTCAAATTTTTAATTATTTAGGTGTAAGAGCAATAAAAAATAAATCTATTTGGACTACTGAATTTGAAGTAATTCCTTTAGAAGAAATGACTCATCCAAGAATTAATGTTCTTATTACAATTTGCGGAATATTTAGAGATACTTTTCCTTTTTTATTAGAGTTGATTAATCGCGTAATTGAGACTGTAGTAGAATTAGATGAGCCTCTAAACAAGAATTTTGTTAAAAAAACGTATATAGAACTTAAAAATCAGGAAGTTGAGGTTCCCAGTGCAAGGGTGTTTGGTCCTCCTCCAGGAAAATACAATACTAATCTTACTAATATAATCTCTGCTGGAAAATGGAAAGAAGAACAAGAACTCGTTGATGATTATATTAATAATATGAGTTTTGCATACATGAAAAATCAAAATGTCAAAAAGAGCCCAAAAATATTTTCTCAAACAGTAGGTAAAATCAATTTAATGAGTCAGATTAGAGATTCAAGTGAATATCATATTACAGATTTAGACCATTATTATGAATTTACGGGAGGTTTGGCTAGAACACACGAGCAAATTAGTGGCAAAAAAGCAAACGTATATATCGCTGATACTTCAAGAAAGGAAATAAAAGTCGATCATCTGGGAAAATGTATAAAAGAAGGAACAATTACACGCAATTTGAACCCGAAATGGATAAAATCAATGCTTAAGCATAAATATCATGGAGGTCAAAAAGTTGCTGAACGCGTTGAAAATGTTTTAGGACTTGCTGCAACTACCCATGATGTAGATAATTGGATTTGGCATAAGACTTATCAACAATATATAGAAAATGAGGAAATTCGACAAGCACTTATTCAAAATAACAGATTTGCAATGATGGATATCATTAAAAATATGTTGCAAGCAGAAAATAGAGGGTATTGGAGCGCAATTGAAGAACAAATTGATACGCTTAAAAAATTATATTTAAAGTTAGAAAATTGGGTTGAAACATATTATCAATAAAAATTAAATTTTAAAATTATTAAATCCTTCCTAAAGTTCAACAAGTTCTTGGTTCTTATGATGAGATATTGAGCCTTATCAAAAAAAATATATAAACTTTTTAGCTATATTGTTTTATTATATTATTGGGAAAATAATGAAGGAGTAGCCGCATTATCGAGGACATATATGACTATGATGATTATATGTGCAAAAAAATGCGAACATCCTGAATTTAATAATCAATAATTTAAACTGCAAAAAATACGGGCTCTTAACCAAGCAAAGGTACACTCCAATGCGATGCGGTCTGAGTCAGCAACCCTATTTGCAGATATGATTATGTCCCAAAACGGCATAGAGATTACTGCCTTCCACGAGAGAACTTTTTTGATTTTTATGGTGTATCCATGAAATGATTAAAAAGAGTTAGTGTATAAGGCTACAATCTATGCTTACTTTTTTCAAGATTTATTAAACTCTAGATCATTCAATGAATTGCTTTTAAAATATCGGTACTTAATAAAACCATTTACTTTAGAATAGCTATTAACAAATAAGTTGTTATTCGGATTTATTCGTTAATAAACGACACCACTATCAACTATCACTTATTATAATTTAGGAATGACTAAATTTAAATATTTTTTTTAATTACTCATAATTGGATAAAGAAATTCCATTTGATAGGTGAATTATTATTAAAATATTAATATATGGAGCAGGGGTAATAGGTAGTATTTTTGCTTATAAATTAAAAAATGGCGGGAATGAAGTCACTATTTTAGCTCGTGGTGAACGTTTTGAATACTTAAAGAACAATGGAATTAATCTGAGGGATGATTTAAAACATGAAAGTTTTCGGATAGATATTAATGTGACGGACAAACTAAATCCTGAAGATAATTATGATATAATCCTAGTTATAATGCAGAGACAGCAAATTACAAACATCTTGCCTATTTTAAAAAATAATCAAAAAGCGCCTTCTATAATATTTGTTGGGAATAATGTGGAGGGGGCAACTGAATATTTGAAATTTTTGAATAGAGATAGGATACTTTTAGGGTTTGGAGGTGTAGGAGGATATCGGGAAAATCAATTAGTTATAACCGCATATTTAGACCAGATCTCCTTTTATGTGGGCGAACTAGACGGTAAAATCAGCGATCGTTTGAAAAAAATAGAATTAGTATTCACTAATTCTGGCATAGAAGTAAAATTGAGTGAAAATATTGACGCATGGTTAAAAACACATACTTCTTTCATAAGTCCATTAGCCATGGGGAGTTATGCTGCAAGGAAACACAATACAACACTGGGTAAAGATAGTGAACTAGTAAACCTTTCAATTATAGGCATTCGAGAAAATATTAAAGCGCTAAAAGAGCTCGACATACCTATACTCCCTAAAAAATTTAAGATGCTCTCTTGGATCCCTAAATTTATAATAAAAAGAAAACTTCTTAACCTTATAAATTCTGATTATGGAATGATTGCATTATCAGGGCATGCAAGAGCAGCTAAAAATGAAATGAATAGAATCATAAAAAATTTTAGATATCTTGTAAAAGATGTAAAAACTGATTTAAGCTCAAACAATAAGCTTTATGAATTAAGTTTTGCTTGATTTAACTATTATAATAAACTGAGAGTATCTGAGCTAAATAATTCTTTTAACTCTTTATTAATTTCACCTTGATCTGCTTGAAGGTAGCGGTTTAAAATTGTGGTTATTTTTGGAGCATATTTTTTCATAATTGCACGTACAAATCCTATTTGTACATTTTTATCTGTTGCGATACAGAGAATTCCTTTACCAACTTTAACTGAGAATATCATACCCTTGTAATATTCCGTAAATTGGAGGTCTATCTCTCCATATCCTAGAATATGCCCTTGTTCTTCTCCTGCTGTAAAGACTGCTCCTCCTATTGCCCCAATTTTCTCAACAGAAATATCATTTTCATTTAAAAACGTAAATTTAGCCTCACTCATTATTGTTATTCCAGTATCATCAATAAGAATAACATTTTTTAATCCAGGCGTGCTATTGATTATGTCATGTATTATTTTCTTTAATATTGCCTCATCTTGAGAATAACTCAATAGCCTCAACCTCAGATTTATTTAAATTCGAAATACTAAAGAGTAAATCATAGTTTTGAATATAATAAAAAGAATTTATTTAAAAGTCACCTAAAATTCATTCTTTCTTACTTACTAAGTATAGCTTCATCTATAAAAATTTAATTCGCATATTAATGGTCTGTCTTACGCTACGAATAAAATCTAAAAAGTAAAACAAAAAATGCTGAAATGCATTAGAATAATTCTTGTGATCTAATAATTTCTTTTAATGGTTTAATTCCATCTTTATAGCTCTTAGTTTTCTCTAATAATATAAATAGTTTATATCTCCTATTCTTATCAATATCAAATTTTAATTGGATTAGGTTTGGATCTTTTATTACTTTTTCTTTATGTTTTGATACTGCCCATAAAGCTAATGTATTTTCATGTACCCATAATCTACTTGAGATACTTGAACCAATTGGAAATCCATTACGGTCTGTAATAACTCCGGCGACAAAATTGGGAAAGTGTTTTTTTACGCGATGTAAAAAGTAATTGACTTCAGTTTGGTTTATTAGCCTTGTATTTTCCATCTTCATAAATCTATCAATAATGCATAACTGATAGGATAGAAGTGATAAAAATGAATCTTTAAATGTTGTATTATTGGGATAACATTTTTTTTATTATTAAAGTGTAGAAATAAAAAAGAAAATTAAAAATAGAAATTTATTTCTTTTTTAATGAGATGCCCAAATCTAAATTCTCTATAAGCTCACTGAATCGATTACGGACAGTAACTTCAGTTACCTGACTAATCTTAGCAATTTTCCTTTGTGTTCTTCTTTCTTTGGTCAAAATACTTGCAGCATAAATGGCTGCTGCACAAACTCCTGTCGGTCCTCTTCCTGATGTTAACCCACGAGTTTCTGCTATTTTAATAATTATTTTAGCTGCTTTTTGACAATCGTGTGTTAGTTCTAGCTCAGAAATAAATCTAGTAAGGAAATCGAGGGGTTTAGTTGGATTCAAATTAAGGACCAATTCATTGGATATAAAACGGAAAGATCTTCCTATCTCCTTTTTATCCACCCGAGCAACTTCGGCAATTTCATTCAATGTTCTAGGTATTTTATACATTCTACAAGCGGCATATAAACTTGCTGCAGCTACACCCTCAATACTTCGTCCTCTTATGAGGTGAGCATCGACCGCATCCCTATATATTTTTGCGGAACACTCACGAAGATTTTTAGGGAGATCTAAATTTGAAGCCATACGATCTAATTCACTAAGTGCAAAGGTCAAATTTCTCTCTGTTGCATCGCATACCCTTATTCTGCTTTGCCATTTGCGTAATCTATAGATTTGTCCCCTTGATTTTGCGGGGATTTCCTTGCCAAAAATGTCTTTATTTTTCCAATCAATCATTGTGCTCAAACCTTTATCATGAATCATATAAGTCATTGGCGCTCCAGTTCGAGTTCTCTTTTTCTTCTGATCAGCATCAAATGCTCTCCATTCAGGACCACGATCAATATGATTTCCGGAATGGACCAAGCCGCACTCTTCACAAACCAAAAGTGAATCAGAATTTTTTATGATTTTTTTACCACATTCGGTACAAATATCATCTTCAATAGAAAATTCTTTTTTTGGTAGAACTTCTATATTATTCCAACTTGAAATATTTTACACCTTTTAAAATTATGAATTGCTAAAAATTCTATAAGTTTGCTAACGAATTTTAATATAAAACTTACTTTCTAAACCAAACTGCATATCTGGTAAAGATTTTATAGAGACAAATGGCATATTATTAGGACCAAATATTTCTTTGATGTTACCAACCTCTTCATAATTCTCATTGAAAACTGATTTATGTGATATAATCTCAAGATTTTTATTCCATCTTTTAGCTCTGAAAATATAATGCTTCTTAGATTTTCCGAGATAGAATAGGTTTAGCTTAATCCAGTTTTTCAAGAATAATCCTACTTAACTAATAAAATATAGAGTAGAAAATTGAAAGGCAATATTTAAATATAACCTTTTTGGGGTGTATTTTTACAAAAATGGTATGAATATTTTCATTAATTTCTCTTGAAAAAATTATTGAAAATGAAAATAAATTTTTTTTTTAAAAAGAAAACTATAAAATGTTTATTTTTCGAAAATTAATAATTTATCCCGATCTTTGAATTAACTATGACTAATATTTAATGGAAATTCTTTTGAAGACGGTATCTTGTCAAACAATCACAATCATAATACGCATCTTTTTTATTTAAATAGTTAAAATCTTGTGATAATACAAAATTTCGAAGAATATTTATCATTTTTTGATTACATTCTCTTTTTAGGCAATTGTGAATTCCTCGTTTCGTTCCAGCTCCAGATGGATTTGAAATTAGGCGAGGAAAAGTTGAATCTTTTTTTAGTTCATGAATTTTTCGCAAACTTTTAAAAAGAGAATAGAACCATGGAGGTCTATAACGATTTTGATACCATAAATATTCTATTAAAGTACCTCTTTGAATATTTATAGGATTTATTGATATCGTATCTACTCCTAAATTAACTAGATTTATAATAGATTGGACACAATCATCTATAGCACCTTGTTCATTTAAAAAGGGGGGTTTAAATAATAAATATACCCTTACACCGATTCCAATTTCTTTGCAGATACGAAAAGCTTTTATAAAATCGTCATAGGACATTCCCTTATTTATATAAGTGTTTCTAATATAATCATTAACCGTTTCAAGGCCAATCGCAAGTTCAATATATTTATCATTTAGTTGATTTTTTAAATCTCTTAATTTCATTTTTGAAATATATTCTAAGCGAGATTCAATAACAAATTCTTCTATATTATCACTCTCATATAATTTTTGATAAATGTGGTTCCTTACTTCTTCAGAAATTTCACTTTCATCGAAAAAACTCCCAGAATTAAAAATCTTTAATATGAAATTCTTTCCTTCATTTCTAATTTCTTCCAATTTAGATTGAAAAGCATGATTTACTTGATTGATAATATGTTTATCGTCTATATTTTCAATACTGGAATCATTTATATATCCACACATTGAACATCCCCCACTATCGCTTAACGCCCAGCTACACCCTTTAGTTCTTAAGATAATAGTAAATTCCTTTCCTTTTTCATTTAAAAGGCGATCATCCTTTATCCAAAAACTAACTGGTTTATTTAATTGATCATTGGTAAATT
>Ga0209635_10004321_pt1 | contig 11134 bp, 12 predicted proteins | sample DeeMarSWOR230_32_FD_187463 | JGI IMG/M metagenome (GOLD analysis project Ga0209635, IMG submission 187463) | Marine sediment microbial communities from White Oak River estuary, North Carolina - WOR-2-30_32 (SPAdes) (version 2) | ecosystem: Environmental > Aquatic > Marine > Intertidal zone >...
AAACACCGTGTGGAGGATGCCTTGTCAGCTACTCGAGCTGCTGTGGAAGAAGGTATCCTGCCTGGTGGTGGTGTTGCCCTTCTCAATGCCTTGTCGGCCTTGAAGAAGCTCAAGATGGAGGGTGATGAGGCTACTGGGCTGAACATCTTGAAACGAGCCCTGGAAGAGCCTCTGAGGTGCATTGCTGAAAACAGTGGCCGGGAGGGCTCAGTGGTGATAAATGCCATAAAGGGAAGCAAGCCTGGTATAGGCTACGATGCCCTCAAAGACGAACTGGGTGTAAATATGGTCGAAAAAGGCATTATAGACCCCCTCAAGGTCACCAGGAGTGCTCTACAGAATGGTGCAAGCATTGCCACTATGATTCTGACTACGGAGTCCTTGGTAACCGATATTCCTGAGAAGGAAAAGATGCCGCCGATGCCAGGAGGTGGAGGATACGAGGGCATGATGTAGCCTCTGTGGCTGGAATTCAACTAAATTCACCAGAGACAGAAAGAACCGCCATTAGGCGGTTCTTTCTGTATAATATTAGATCTTAAGCAATTGTCTTAAAGGCTCTTCCCTGATAAGACTATCTCGATAAGATTCTTCTTCCTTAATCGGTCCTGTTACAGCTAAATTAAGCCCACCATCGGTTAGAATCTCCTCGGCCACCTCTTTTAGATCATCTGTGGTAATGGCATCCACAATAGAAATGACATCGTCTATGTCCAGGATTTGCCGCATTAATATTTCCTGGCTACCGTACCATAACGCTACATTTCGGCTATCCTCAAGCCGTAAATACAATCTTCCCTTTGACAATTCCTTAGCTCTGGTAAGCTCACTGGTTGTAATTTCCTGTTTAATCTTGGATAGCTCTTCGAGGATGGCTGCCACAGCGGTTTCTACCTTCTCGGGGTCAACGCCGGCATAGATAGCAAATGACCCCGAGTTTAAGAAGTGCTCGGTATAGCTGTTAATATCGTAGGCTAGTCCCCTATTCTCTCTTATCTCCGTAAATAGGCGGCTGCTCATGCCACCACCAAGCACTGTATTAAGCAGGTCAATGGTAAAACGTTGCGGGTGGGAGCGGGAAAAGCCGTGAACAGCGAGGCAAAGATGCGCTTGCTCGATATCTTTGGGCTCTATACGCAATCTGGCTTCTGTCTGGTTGACATTAGTTATGTAGCCAGTCGCTAGTTCCCCGGCAGCCCATTTGCTAAACAGAGGCTCAATTTGGTCCAGTGCCTCTTCATGCTGGATGTTGCCAGCAATGCTAAGCACGGTATCATTGGGTATATATCTGCGAGCAATGTAGTTTAATATTTGCTCCCTTGTGATCGAGGACACAGTTTCCTTGTATCCGATGATCTCGCGCCCCAGAGGTTGTTCTGGCCATAACAGCTCGTCTATGAGCATATTTACCCTTTGCTGAGGAAGGTCCAGGTTCATATTGATTTCCTCGCTGATAATCCGACGCTCTTGCTCTATTTCTTTGTTATCGAAGAGTGAATTGAGCAAGATGTCAGATAGCACGTCAAGGCCGATAGGAAAATGGGACTTGGCAACCTTACACCAGAAGACAGTTACTTCCTTGTCTGTGCCGCCATTGATTATGCCGCCGACCCCTTCAATATCTTGAGTTATCTCCTTAGATGTTGGTCGCCGCTGTGTGCCCTTGAATAACAAATGCTCGACGAAGTGGGAGATACCCGCTTCCTCTTTATTTTCATAGCAGGAGCCAGCGCCTACAAGGATGGCAAGGCATACTGAGCGGCTGTGGGGCATGGTGCTGGTGATAACCCTCAAGCCATTATCGAGTGCAGCTTTGTGGTACATTGCCACGAATCTTACTTTGCTTTTCTATTACCGGTCAATGAAACTTTGCTGCCTCTTGATGTTCAATCCTTCTCACCGGCATTGTAGCTCCGCCTTCTATGTCGGATGAGCCGTATTACTCCGAGGAAGACATTCATTCTCGGCACCGTCCTCATATAGGCTATGTAGTCGTCGCCAAATTTCTCGATCAGGCGTTTGTCTTCCTCTCTGGTACCCAGGCAAGTAAGTGTTGTGCCGATAACGCCCAGTACTGCGAAAAGCCAGTGCGGATACCATAACAATGTCGTGACAAATATTGCATAAATTCCACCGGTGTATTGAGGATGCCTGACGACGGCGTAAATCCCTGTACTAACCAGACGAGTGGTGCTTACAAATGATTTCCCTCTGGAAACCCCGCCCAGCCGTGGGAACATGACTATTGGAGCCATAACCAGTACCATGCCAAACGCCCATACAATCCAACCAATTATGAATAATGGCAGGTATGATTTGACTTCTATGACTCCTGCCAGGACGAGGGGATTGGCAGGAAAACAGACAACGTATAGGATACTAGCTATCGTTACCCAGACGATTTCCTTTCTGCTCGCCCATTTCTGTGGTGTCAATTTCCGATGTCCCGCATAGTTGCTTTTTCAATTCGCCGTTATGCTGTGTTTGGCCTACTTTTTCTTATAAATCTGTCCATTTTTTTCAGTGCTTCCTCGATGTCAGGTAACGAAGTAGCGTAACAGCAACGGACAAAACCTTCACCGTATGGTCCAAAAGCAGTGCCCGGGACTACAGCAACTTTTTCTTCCAATAGCAGCTTTTCGGCAAACTCTTCTGAATTCATTCCGGTAGCTTTTATAGAGGGAAAGGCATAGAAAGCGCCCTTGGGCTCGAAACAGGGTAAACCAATCTCATTCAATCTCTTGACCATGAGGCGGCGGCGTCTGTTGTATTCTTGAACCATCTTTTCGACCTCGCTCTCACCGTTTCTTAGGGCCTCGATGGCTGCCATCTGCGCCATCGTTGGGGCACTGAGCATGGTGTATTGATGGATTTTTGCCAGGGCTTGGATGAAACGGCTTTCGGCTGCCACATAACCAATACGCCAACCAGTCATGGCATGAGATTTGGAAAATCCGCTAATCAGGATGGTACGTTCCTTCATCCCGGGAAGGCTGGGAAAACAAATATGTTCCGCTCCGTAGACTAAACGAGCATATATCTCGTCAGATATTACCGGTAGGTCATACTTTTTAGCCAGCCCAACGATAGCGTCAGCCTCTTTTTTGGACATGACTGCACCAGTGGGATTTGCTGGGTAACCTATCAAAATAGCCTTCGTCTGCTTCGTGATCCTGGCTTCAATATCGGTTGCCCTGACGACAAAGTTGTTTTCTTCGTTTGTGGGAACAAGAATAGGTACGCCGCCAGCCAGCATGATGTCGGCAGGATAAGCTACATAGCAAGGGTTGGGAATTATGACCTCGTCACCGGGATTGATAATTGCTCTCAGAGCTAGGTCTAATCCTTCACTACTTCCCGTAGTAATAAGAATTTCATTCTCAGAATGATAGCTCACCCCATAATGAAGCTCCAGGTAGCTGGCTAATTCCTGGCGTAGTTCCGGCATGCCAGAGTTTGAGGTATACATGGTATAGCCTTTTTCTAGAGAATATGTGCCTGCCTCTCTGATATGCCAGGGGGTAACGAAATCAGGCTCACCTATACCAAGTGAGATAACGCCTTCCACGGAGGAAAGCAGGTCGAAAAACTTTCTGATGCCTGATGGGGGGAGGGTATCCACTTTTTGTGAAATTAGGTTACCCCGGGCTTTGGTTGGAGCGGACTTTGCGTTTAGCATGTTACGGCGTTATTGGTAAACGTCTATTTCTTTCCTTAGGAAGGTGAAAAGTCTCGCCGTTCTCCTTATATCGTTTGAGAAGAAAATGGGTGACGGTGCTTTGCACCTGCTCCAGAGGAGCTAGTTTCTCCGCAACAAAATTGGAAATTTCCTGCATAGTTTTGCCTCTCACTAATATAGCCAGGTCATATGTGCCTGAGACTAGATATGCAGAATGCACTTCGGGAAATTGATAAATGCGCTCAGCAATAGCATCGAAGCCAACACCACGTTGTGGTGTTACTCTGACTTCGATTAACGCCCATATATCCCCTTCACCTAATTTAGGCCAGTTTATTATAGCTTTATATTTCAGAATGCTCCCATCTTTCTCAGCCTGCTTAATTATTTTTTCTACCTCACTGACAGGTTTATCCACCATGGTGGAAATCTGTTCCGGAGTTGCCCGGGCATTCTGTTCCAGAATCTCAAAAATTTCTTTCATGGGTTCTCCTTAAAACATCAATTCAACAGCAGACCATTGGTCAATCGTTTCATTGTAACACAGTTCAAATAGTTTGCCATCCTCAGTAACAACTCTGAATAGCCTTTTGCCTGGTTCCTGCCAGGCTTTTTCTACTGACTTTATTCTAAGTTCCTTTTCTTGCCAGACAAAAGACCGTGGTTCTTCGGCATATACATAGCCTGAATGGCATTTAACCCTTATCTCCATATTTTGCCCCGACATACTATAAGATTTAATTCACCGACAGATCGTTGTTCATCTGGCTCATTATAATATAGTCCAAGTAGTTTACCATTCTCAGTAACAACTCTGGAGGCTTGTAGTAAAATTGAAAAACGTGATACGCTAAAGTAGTATCAAGAGAGGTAGAAGATGAAAAAGGATTTGCTTTCAATAGCCGACCTTAACCGTCAGGAAATCGAACACCTTATGGAGCAAGCCCGGCGTATTAAACAAGAAGGGTCACCGCCTCTACTTTCAGGAAAGACCTTAGCTTTCCTCTTTGTAAAGCCTTCCTTGCGAACTAGGGTCAGCTTCGATATAGCTATGTATCAGCTAGGCGGGCATAGCATCTACCTGTCTCCGGAGGAGGTAGGCATGGGCAAGCGAGAGTCAGTAGCTGACATAGCTCGAGTGCTCAGCCGCTATGTCGATGTCATTGCCGCTCGCACATTTTCCCAGGAGACTGTGCAAATTCTCGCTGGCCATTCCTCTGTGCCTGTAATTAATGCCCTTTCCAATCTGGAACACCCCTGTCAGGCTCTTTCCGACCTTTTCACCATCTATGAAAAGAAAGGGAAGCTTTCTGGCTTGACTTTAGCATTCATTGGCGATGGCAATAATGTGGCCAATAGCTTGTTTCTCTCCGCCTGCCTGGTGAGCATGAATTTTCACTTCGCCTCTCCGCAAGGCTACGAGCTTAAGGGGGAGATATTAAATCAAGGCCGGGAGTTCGCTGCTCTTAGTGGCAGCCAGGTTCAGCTAACCAATAACCCTTATGAAGCAGCCAAAGATGCTGACATAATATATACGGATGTGTGGACCAGCATGGGTCAGGAGGCTGAAGCAGAGAAACGCCGTCGCGCCTTTTCAGACTATCAGGTGGATGATAAATTATTAAGCTTGGCTAAAGGAGATGTTTTGTTTATGCATCCCTTGCCGGCCCATCAGGGCGAGGAAGTTTCTGCTGGTCTCCTGGATGATCCCCGGTCAGTGGTATTTGATCAGGCAGAAAACAGGTTTCATCTGCAAAAGGCATTACTAGTGAAGATGCTGTCAAATCCAGGGGCATCAGGCAAATGACCAGGCCTATTGTAGCCATTGTGGGTAGAACCAACGTGGGCAAGTCCACCTTGCTTAACCGTTTAGCGGGCAGGCGGATAGCTGTAGTTGCTGATTTGCCAGGGACTACCAGGGATCGCGTTTTTGCTTTTGTTGCCTGGCAGGGGCGGGAGTTGACTGTGGTTGACACAGGTGGCTGGCAAACAAGGCCATCTACATCTTTGGAGCAAAAGGTCAAGCAGCAGGTTGAGGCAGCTATTGCCCGGGCAGATGCCGTCATCTTCTTGGTAGATGCCAGAGACGGAGCTATTGCTGCCGATGAGGAAATTGCTGATGTACTGCGTGCCGCCAATAAGCCTATCATACTAGCAGTAAACAAGGTGGATTCTACCAAACAAGCAAATCAGGTGGCCGATTTCTATCACCTGGGCATGGGTGAGCCTGTACCTATTAGCGCTCACCATAACCGAGGGATAGACGATTTGATGGATGCTGTGTTAGCTTCTTTGCCACCGCAACCTATCAGTATTGCAGAGCCGGGGGAAGCTAAATTAGCCATCATTGGGCGACCTAATGTAGGCAAATCAACTTTGTTGAATACATTGCTGAGGGATGAAAGAGCCATTGTCCATGAGTCTCCGGGGACAACTCGCGACTCGCTGGATGCTATGATTCGGTGGGATGATAAGGAAATCTTACTTGTCGACACCGCTGGGATTAAACGGCGTGGAAAAGTCGGTGCTGGAGTGGATTATTATAGTTTACTTCGCTCCCTCCAAGCTATCAACCGCTGCGATGTTGCCTTGTTACTGATCGATGCCAGTGAATTTATTACTGCCCAGGATATGCATATCGCTGGCTATATTATTGAGGTTGGAAAGGGTATAATACTGTTAGTCAACAAATGGGACCTTGTTCCCCAAGAACAAAGGCAGGAGTTCAAACGGAGCGTGGAACAAAGACTTAGATTTGCCTCCTATACACCTATCATTTACATCTCTGCCAAACTAGGGCAGGGGATAAACAGGATTCTACCCCGAGCTTGGGAAATCTGGCAGGAAAGGCAAAAGCGAATACCGCAATCAGAAGTTGACGACTTAGTCAAACAAGCAGTAGGTAGCCATCCCCCGCCCCGCACAGGTTCTAGACGGTTGCACGTTGCTCGGGCCTACCAAGATGAATCTCAACCAGCAACTTTCGTTCTCGAGGTTAACAATCCTAAACTGGTTCATTTTTCCTATCAACGCTACTTGGGAAATAAGCTTCGCCAGGGCCTTGGCTTTCGCGGCGTTCCCCTGAAATTAATTTTCACCAAGACTGCCCGCAAAACCAATAAAAAAGTGGGGGCGGGAGCATGATGATAGCTGAGTTTGTTGCTGTAGTAGTTATTGCTTATCTCCTTGGTTCCATTCCCTTTGGCTTGATAATAGGCAAGCTGAAAGGTGGCGTTGATATCAGAGAACATGGAAGTGGCAAGACTGGCGCCACCAATGTTATAAGAACTCTAGGGGTCAAGCTCGGTGTTTTAACTCTGGTTCTTGATGTGGTTAAAGCTGGTGGGGCAGTCATGCTGGCCGCATTAATTATAGATGGCAGCAGCGGTATCTTCACCATCGGCGGTGTGCCCATTTATTGGCAGCACGTAGCCCAAGTTTCAGCTGGCTTGGCTGCAATAGCAGGGCATAACTGGCCCGTATTTGCTAAGTTTAAAGGGGGGAGGGGGGTAACTGCCTATTTTGGCACACTGTTTGCTATTTGTCCTCCAGCGGGCATATTTGGTGCCGAAGTTGTAGCTATAGCAGCATTACGCAGTCGGCACATGTCCCTGGGTTCTATTCTTGGAGCCTTAGCTGCTTGGTGCTTAATGGTACCGCTGACTATCGTTTACAATTTATCTCCGCTCTATTTAGCCTATGGTTTGGTAGTTATTGCAGTGCTTGTCTACCAACACCATGACAATATAAAACGCTTAAGACAAGGCACAGAACGCCAATTATGGTGAAAAAGCACAGAGACCATGCCTAGAGTTACTATCATAGGCAATACCTCTTGGGGCAATACTTTAGGTGTTTTGCTGAGTGATAAGGGGGCAGCGGTAAAATTGTGGACGCGGAGCGAGGCTGAAGCCAAAGAATTAAACCAAGGACAACGTAGCTATTCCTCTACTAGCCACATTGGAGAAGCCTTAAACGGGGCTGACCTGGCAATCTGGGCGGTCCCATCTCAAAAGTTGAGAGAAAACGTCAGTCAAGCCAAGACTTATCTGACTAATTCGATGCTATTGATGAGCGCCGCCAAAGGATTGGAAGTAAATAGTGGTAAGAGGATGTCACAAGTGCTGGCAGAGGAGATTGCTCCTTCCCTAAGAGGGCAAATTTGCGTCCTCTCTGGTCCCAATTTAGCCAAGGAAGTTGCCCAGGGACTCCCTGCTGCTTCGGTCATTGCCGCTCAGGATGTAGCTTTGGCGGAAAGAGCGCGGGAACTGATGGAGTCACCTAAATTCTTTCTATCTACTAGCGATGACGTTATCGGAGTTGAATTAAGCGGAGCCCTGAAAAACATTATAGCTTTGGGCGCAGGCATGATAGATGGATTAGGCTTAGGCGACAACGCTAAGGGAGCTTTTATTGCTTGGGGGTGGACTGAAGTTGTTTCCTTGGGGGTAACTTTGGGGGCCAGGGCTGGCACTTTTTATGGTCCAGCCGGTTTAGGCGACCTAATAGCTACTTGCTCCAGCACTCTAAGCCGCAATCATTATGTTGGCTACGAGCTGGCTAAGGGTCGCTCCTTATCTGAAATATCTGCCTCTATGCCAAACGTCGCCGAGGGAGTCGCCACCACTGAGGCAGCCCACCAGTTGGCAAAAAACCGGGGGCTTAAATTACCCATCATCAACCTTATTTATGGGATTCTTTTTGAAGACTTGTCCCCAAGCCAAGCATTGATTGACTTCAGGGAACTAGCGCTAAACCATCATTGATCCCGGACTAGACGTCTAGAGGTGGTTCAGTCCGAGGTAGTATCTTAGCCAATTCTTCAAAAAGATGACGCTGATTTTTATCCAGATGTTGTGGGGTTATTACACTTACTTTTACGAGCAAGTCTCCGCTTCCCCTGCTCTCAATATGGGGGACCCCCTTGCCTTTGAAGCGAAAGGTTTTCCCATTTTGAGTTCCTGGCGGTATTTTTAAATCTACCTTTCCATCTAAAGATGGCACTCTCACCTCATCGCCCAAAGCAGCTTGAGCAAAATTGATGGATAACTCGTAAAGAATGTCACTGCCATCTCTATGGAATAAATTGTGTGGCTTTACTGAAAGGTTGATATAGAGGTCACCGGGGGGGCCTCCATACAGGCCAGCGCTTCCCTCTCTATCCAGGCGTAACCGATATCCCTCATCCACACCAGCAGGAATGTTAACCCTTATTTTGCGCTTCACCTTTATTCTTCCCCCTCCCTTGCATTGAGGGCAAGGATTGTTGATTACAGTGCCACTGCCTCCACAGCGAGAGCAATTGGTGATATTAGTGAAGCGCCCAAAAATGCTTTGCTGAACCCTCTTCACTTGCCCTGTGCCGCGACAATCAGGGCAGGTCTCGGGATTTGTTCCCCGTTCGCTGCCGATGCCATGGCATGAAGGGCAGAACTCGATGCGTTGTATTTCAACTTCTTTATTGCAGCCGAAAACCGCCTCCTCAAAGGAAAGGCTGAGGTAAGTTCGTAAGCTATCTCCTTTCTGGGGAACGCGCTGAGCAGTCCGCCCAAAGGGTGCGCCAAAGCCATTCCAGAAGGATTCAAAAATATCTCCCAGCCCGCCAAAGCCAAAATCGGAAAAGCCTCCCCCTATATCTACTCGGCCATAGCGATCATATCTACGCCTTTTATCGGGGTCGGAGAGAACCTGGTAGGCCTCGTTTATTTCCTTAAATTTCTCCTCGGCTCCTGGCTCTCTATTGCGATCAGGATGGTGCAGTTTCGCTAACTTGCGAAACGCCCTCTTAATTTCCTCATCGCTAGCGTTTCGGGGCACTCCCAGCACTTCATAATAATCTTGTTTTATTGCCACAATCTCTAAGTATAACTCTTAAGTGCTTGTGCGACAACTTTTAGGTACTGAGCTTGCGAAATTTGATATCTTGGGAGGTGATATAATCACAGCACAGTGAAACAGCAGATTGAAAAGATCCTCCGTAATCACAAGAAAAAGAAAATCACCGGCGAAAACCTCAAAACTTCAGCAGTGCTTATACCTCTTTTTTATAACCAGGGGCAATATCATGTCCTGCTTACGGAAAGGAGCGAAGAGGTAGACTTCCACAAAGGGCAGGTCTGCTTTCCCGGGGGAAGACGGGAACCATCTGATTCCAGCCTGCTCCAAACTGCTCTCAGGGAGGCTGAAGAAGAGATAAGTTTAAAGGCTGAAGATGTTGAAATTTTGGGGGAATTTGACGATAACATGACACTCACCAGTAACTATGTTATTTCGCCTTTTATTGCCCTCATACCCTACCCTTACCCTCTCAAGGCTGATGGTAGAGAAATCAGGGAAATTTTTTCCGTCCCCCTGTCATTTTTGATGGATGAAGCCAATTTCAAGCAAGATTCTCGCGAATATGAATATGAAGGGCATATCATCTGGGGGGCTACCGCCAGGATTTTAAGACAGTTCATCGATTTGCTGAAGTCTGAGAGCGGGGCTTTGTAGTAGTCATTTCTTCTTTTTAGCCTTGACTTTAATTGCTTTGGGCTTTACTTCTTCAGCTTTGGGTATGGTAAGGGTTAGAACGCCGTCCTCCATCGTTGCCTCAGCCTTGTCTGGCTTAAGCCCGCTGGGAAGGGCCACGCTACGGAAAAAAGCGCCATAGCGTCTCTCTTGGTATAGGTAGTCCTCTTTCTCGGTTTCCTGTTCCGCTTTGTGCTCTCCCTTGATGGTCAGTGTTTCGCCGGTGATGTCAATGCTGGCATCCTCCGGCTTAACCCCGGGCAGAGCTGCCTTCACCACTACCTCTTTGGGAGTCTGGTAGATATCCAGGGCTGGCGCAGCTACTTCACCAAGGGCTTCTAAAGCATGAAAAGGGCGAACAAAGCTGTCGTCAAACAGCCTGTCCATTGCCTGTCTCAGGCTCATAAGTTCAGTAAAAGGGTGCCATATCTCTATAGCCATCTGTGTTATCTCCTTTCTTTATTTTTTATCAAGCCCCACTCTCAGGGCAGACAATATTATAAGAAAGTTAAACAATTTTGTCAAATTATCTCGAAATATGTTGAATATATTTGACAAAAATATTAAATAATTTTATAATTAACATAAAAAATCAGGGAAGAGAGATGGCAGGCAAGGACTACTATCAAATTCTAGGTGTGAGTAGGAATGCTTCAGAAAAGGAAATCAAGCAGGCCTACCGTCGTTTGGCTCGCAAACACCATCCTGACCTCAACCCCGGGGACAAATCGGCTGAGGCTAAATTTAAGGAGATAAATGCGGCTTATGAGGTCCTCTCTAAACCTGAAAAGCGGAAAAAGTATGACCAGTTCGGTGAACAATGGGAATATGCTGACCAATTTGCTAAATCCGGGGGACAGGGGAGAGTCAGGTGGGATTTCGGCAGGGGTGGCACAACCTTCGAATATGGCGACCTGAGCGGATTTGGCGACATTTTTTCAAGCT
>Ga0209635_10004322_pt1 | contig 11133 bp, 7 predicted proteins | sample DeeMarSWOR230_32_FD_187463 | JGI IMG/M metagenome (GOLD analysis project Ga0209635, IMG submission 187463) | Marine sediment microbial communities from White Oak River estuary, North Carolina - WOR-2-30_32 (SPAdes) (version 2) | ecosystem: Environmental > Aquatic > Marine > Intertidal zone >...
AAAAATTTAAAAAAAGTATAAGAGGTTAAAAAAAAATGAGAATTGCTGGTTCAGGAAGACTTACGGGAGGAAAAATTGATGATGAATTACATATTTCAGGGTCAGTCAGGATAACAGAAGATTTTGAATGCAATGGTTTTAGTTCATCTGGTTCTACAAGAATTAATGGTGATTTAACTATTCATGGAGATATTAGAAATTCAGGATCTTTTAGGCATCATGGATCACTTTATGTAGAAGGAGATGCTAAATTTTCAGGTTCTACCTCTGTAGATGGCGAAATTTTAGTTGAAAGAGATTTAGCAAATTCTGGTTCATTTAGAGCAGGAAATAAAATTACGGTTCATGGGGATATTAATTTTTCAGGTTCAACAAGAGTTCAAGGGGCAATTATTTCGCGAAAAGATATTATCATTTCAGGTTCAGGTACAATTCATGGAAATATTACTGGAGTTGATATCTTAATTGGTCGTGAACGCTTATTTAAGAGAAGTATATATAAACATCCAAATAAAATTTATGGCGATATTATTTCTAGAAAAGATTTGAAGCTTATCGGAACTTTAGTTGATGGTGATGTAAGAGGGTATGAAGTAGTAATAGGTCCTGGTACAGAAATTTTAGGAACAGTTTATTATATCAGTGATATTCAAGTTCATGATAAAGCTATTTTAGCTAACGACCCCGTAAAGGTTAATATTGAAAATATAGAAAAAAATAAAGACAAATTTAAAAATTATCAATAAAAAATGAGGTTTGAAATAAATGTCAGAGGAAAAAGATAGTAAAGATGGGATTGAAAAAGAAGAGATAAAAGAAGATCTTTATAAGGTAAAATTGGAGTTGAATACAATTCGGGATGATCTTATGTTTGAATTAGATGATTTGCATGATGATTTAAAAGATAAAATTGATGATTTAAAAGAGGAGGCTGAAGACATCAAGGATGATTTGAGAGAAGAGTTAGAGGATATTATAGATGAACGAGAAACTCTACTCCGCGAAGTTGGAGATATAAAGGGAGAAGTTGAAAAATATGGAGTGGATGCAAAAGATCATATAGAAAATGCAAAGGAGCAACTTGAAAAGCTGAAAGCGAAAATTGAAAGACATGAAGAAAAATTTAATGAGAAAGTTAGACAAAAAGTAGAAAAAGCGAAAAAGAAAGCAGCTAGAATCAATATATCCGTTGATCCTGAGATGAGTGAAGAATGGAGGGATTGGGCGGAAAATTTAGGAGCTTCAGTTTCAGAATTGGTTCGAAAGTCTATGAAATTTGTAAAAAATAATATAGGAGATCTAAAAAAATTGGAAAAATTGGGACGTAATATGGAAAAAATGGGAGAGGGCATAGAACAAGCAGTAAGAGATTCTGGTATAGAGGAATTAGGTAAAAAACTTGAGAGAGAATTTGTAGGTAAGAAAGCAAAAGGCAAATCAAAAATTCATATTGCACTCAATCACGAAACCGACAAAGAAAGGATAAAAAAGAGAGTAAGTGGTTTGATTAAACTCCATAAAAGTCTACCAATTGAAAAACTTGCCCAAGCATTAGGTAAGTCAAATGAGGATGCTGAAAATCTAGTATATGAATTGGTAGCAGATGGTATTGAGGGCACACTTGAAGGAGGTGTGTTTGAATTCACGACTACTTCAGAAGAAGTAATTTCGAAAATTAATGAATTAATTGATAAAATATAATACAAAAATTAATAAAAAATGAGGAAATTAGGGGATTAAAAATGGAAGAAACAGCAAATAAGGAAACTTTTAAGAATTACTTGTTTTTTTGGTCCGGACAATTATTCTCTTTGCTTGGATCGATGGTCGTGTTTTTTGTAATAATCTTTTGGATCGCAGATGTTTATAGGGATCCTATGATAAGTTCTTTAGCATCATTTTTATATATACTAATGATGACCATCTGTATGCCTTTTGCTGGTGTTATTGCAGATCGAGTTGATCGAAAGTTATTGATTTTAGTCGTAGATTCACTACAGGCTTTTGCCACATTTGTATTGATATTATTATTTCAATTTGGAGTAGCAAATATTTGGATTGTTTATATATTCATTAGTTTGCGTAGTATATTTCAAGCTTTCCATGTACCTACAGTTAATGCGATTATTCCTACAATGGTTCCTAAAGATAAATTGTCTCGAATTAACGGAATTAACTTTTTATTCTCCGGTGTAGTTCAACTGTTTGCTCCTTTTATAGGAGCTACCCTCTTAGTGTTTCTATCAATGTATATTATACTTTGGGCAGACGTAATCACATTTTTTATAGCATTGATACCTTTACTGCTGATATCGATACCTTCAGTCAAACAGGTTAATCTTATTGAAGAAAAAATTGAAAAAAGCTCATTTTTAAAAGAATTTAAGCTTGGACTTAAAACATTAAGATTTATCCCTGGAGTCATTATTATGTTAGTCCTATCAATGCTTCTCAATTTCTTAATAAGACCTGTAGATTCTCTTATGGCACTATTTATCTTAGACTTTCATGGAGGAAGGGAATGGAATTTAGCAATTGTACAAATGGTTTTCACGGGAGGAATGATTGCTGGAGCGATACTTACATCAATTAAAAAGAATTGGAATAATAAAATCCGAGTAATTTTTATTAGTCTCGTACTTGCATTGATAGGATATTTTATATTTGCTATTGCACCTTCTGGATCGTTTTATATTTTAGGATTAGGTGGTATTATTCTGGGATTCAATTTACCAATAGTAAATTCTCTCTATCAGACATTCGTACAAATTGCAGTTCCAGCTGATAAACTCGGAAGGGTAACATCAATTGATCATGCCTTATCTTCAGCAATCTCACCTATCGGCGCACTCCTTTCAGGGCCATTAGCGGTTCTATTTGGGATTCAAACTTTGTTTATCTACTGTAGTTTGATTGGTATCTTTTGCACAATTGGATGTTGGAGTTTTACAGGCATTCGGAAAGTGGATCTTGATAGCAGGGAGGTACTCGAAGAGATTAACGGAAATATAGAAAATATTTCAATCTAAATTATTTTCTTTTTCTTTTTTTCATTAAAAAATGGTGAGATAGATAACAGAACAATTAGCAAATAATCAAACTTTTAGGAATTATCTTATTTTTTGGGTAGGGCAGTTATTTTCAGTATTAGGATCATCAATTTCGCAATTCATAATTATTTGGTGGATAACGGATACTACAGGGAGCACAATGCTTCTATCGTTAGCAACTTTCCTTTATGTTTTGCCAATGACAATTGTAGTTGCCTTATCCGGGGTAGTAATTGATAAATGGAATCGAAAGACAATTATTTTAGTAGCGGATTCGCTTCAAGCATTTGTAATGCTTTTTATAATCATCATCTTCAACTTTGGAGATCCAAATCCAATATTAATTGTTGCAATAATGAGTTTATTAGGAATCTTTCAAGGTTTTCACATCCCTACAGTAAGCGCGATTGTTCCAACAATGATACCGAAAGAGAAATTAAGTAGAATGAATGGAGTTAACTTTTTCTTTATAAGTTTCATTCAAATTGCAGGCCCAATAATGGGTGCAATGTTATTCTCAATTATTCCAATAGGAATCATACTTTGGATTGATCCACTTACTTTTATCATTGCTTTAATTCCCTTAATAATGATTGAAATCCCTAAAATCATAAGATATGATCCAGCTGTTAAAAAGAATTCATTTCTAGAAGATTTTAAAATTGGCATTCGTACGTTGAAATCTATTCCAATTGTTTTTATGATGCTTCTAATATCAATGTTTGTTAACTTTCTACGTGTTCCAATCAATATATTAATGCCATATTTCATCAGATATAACCATTCGGGCTCTCCATCAAATTTGGCATTTATCATAGCTTTTATGAATGGAGGTATGCTTTTAGGTGCATTGTTAAGTTCCATAAAGAAAGAGTGGAAACATGCTCTTTTCATCTATTTTGGACTTGAATTCATCTTAATGATGAGTATAAGTATTTTTACCATAACACCATATCGATTATTCCTAATGATGGGTATTGTGATCTTTGTTACCGGCATAACTATTCCTATCCTTAATACAATTTATTTGACAATTATGCAACAAAAAGTTCCTGTAGATAAAATGGGAAGGCTTTCTTCTCTTGATTGGGCACTCTCATCAGCAATAACTCCAGTGGCAACTATAATTACTGGACCTTTATCTGAGATAATGGGAGTAACAAATTTATTTCATACTTGTTCTATTATAGGAATGCTAGTTACTCTAATACTGTGGTGGATTGCTTACACTCGAATAAAAAACTATAGTAAAATGAAAGAGCTTGAAGAAAAGGAATTGAGTATTGATCCAGTATCAAAAGATATTTAAATAAAGTCATAATTTTCTAATCATTTTTATTCACTTTTTAAAATTAATTAATTTGTCTTGTTTTTCAATCCATTTCAATAAGTTTCTACTTTTCTCTGGAAAAATATAGGCAATTATTTTTTCAGCAGTTTTTTTCACCTCTGGATCTTCATCTGAAAGAATGCAAATTTCAAGAATTTCATATACTCTTTTGCTTTTAAGCTCCAATACTTTAAAAGCAAGAATACTAATCTTCCGAATTTCACTATTTTCACTATTTTCAATAAAGAACTTTAATAACTCAACCGCCTCTGATTTAGTCATCGATTTAGTAGTAACATAATCATATATTTTAGCTACTGTTAATTCTCCACTCATAAATTCTAGTGCATCTTGGTAAAACAAATGGTTTTCATATAGTGATTTTCTATTTATTCTCTTTTCTCTTAAATCAAAGGGACAATCATGATTTTCAGGTAATCTATGCTTATTACAAAATATCATACCACAAAATTTACATCGATATGGGATATCACTTATCTTTATTTTACAATAATAACAATTAGACAAATTATTTCATTTAAAATAATAAAAAATGGTCTATATTAATCATATAAAAATAATACAAATAAGTATAAATAATCAACAAAAAAAGCTTTAATCTCAAAAGTTATAAATTATGTTCAAATCTGTCAATAATATCATTTTGAATGGGAGTTCCAAGATCAACGTAAGTAGCATTATATCCTCCAACTTTTACAACCAAATCAGGATTTTTTTCTGGATGTTTCTGAGCGTCTCTTAAGGTATCTGTTGAAACTATATTTGGTTGTATTTGCATCCCCCCTTTGTCAAAATAACTTTTCAAGAGATAATAAAACTTATCTACATTTTCTTCACTTGAAATATTCTGTGGATGGATAACCATAATAATCATTATGTGTTTACTTGGATTATTCCAAGGATTACATATTCCAACTGTAAATGCTATTATTCCTACAATGGTACCAGAAGATAAGTTAAGTCGAATGAATGGAGTTAATTCCTTTATCCGTAGTCTTATCCAGATGATAGGGCCTGTAATTTCTGCGATGTTGACTGCATTAGTTCCAATTAAATTCATTCTTTGGATCGACCCAATCACATTTTTAATAGCATTTATACCTTTATTGCTTGTAGAAATACCACATTTCAAAAATGAAGACCATTCAGTGAAAAAAAAATCCTATATAGAAGATTTCAAAATTGGATTCCGTACTTTAAAATTAGTTCCAGTAGTATTTATGATGCTTCTTATCTCAATGTTTGTTAATTTTCTGATAAGACCATTTGGTATCTTTATGCCATACTTTATTCGATATAATCATTTGGGAAATGCTACAGATTTAGCATTTGTAATGGCATTTATGAATGGAGGTATGTTATTGGGCTCATTGATTACAACTATTAAAAAAAAGTGTAAGCATGGGCATTTCATTTATTTCGGTGGTGAATTAACCTTAATGATAACGTATGGGATTATTGTTCTTTTACCCCAAAGATTTTTTCTATTAATGGCAATTGTATTAGGGATTTTTGGGATGGTAGTACCTGTTATTAATACTATTTACTTAACTCTAATGCAGAAAAAAGTGCCCAAAGATAAAATGGGAAAAATATCTTCAATAGATTGGGCAATATCGTCAGCGATTTCACCAATAGGTACATTAATTGCGTGGCCATTATCTGAGATTTTCGGCGTTCCTACATTATTCCTTTATTGTTCAATTTTAGGTATATTGATTACTGTTGTATTATGGTGGATCTCACATATAAGAATAAATAATCATTATACCAATAAAGAATCTGAAAAAAGTGAAGTAAGAAGTGAAACTTTACTGAAAGAGATTTAAATTAAATTTTTAAATTATTTCTATTTTTTTTTATTTGATTGGGATTTTAAATAGTTTGTATATTTGAAATTGTACTTCTTCATAGAATCCAACTTATATATTTGATATAAATTATGCTCTATTTCACTTTCATTTAAATATTTGGTGCACTATTTTTTTCCTATAACATTTCTGTCAATTATTTAAAATATAAAGATTATAAATTAATAGGAGATAAGGGGATTCTGAGTTGAGTAAAAATAAAGTTGGAAATGGGTTCCTTCTTGTATTTTTAATTTGTAGTTCGCTTCTAATTATTCCTCAAATACAATATAATGAAGATATTTTGGGAAATCAGGCATATAAACCAGATAATGAGTCAGAAAGACTTAAAAACTCAAGTAAACCTTCAAATTCAGATTACTTCAATTATTACAAGACTATAATTATTGATCATAATAAAGTAGAAGGAACCAGTGATCTTGTTAATTTTCCTCTACTAATCTCAATCCTTGATTCAGATCTTAAAAATGATGTCCAAGCAAATGGTAATGATATTAGATTTGCAAATGAATCAGATTGGCTTGATCATGAAATTGAAGTATTTAACCAGAGCTATGATGATACATACGCTCAATTAGTAGCATGGGTTCGAATTCCCTCTTTATCACCTGTTACAGACACATTAATTTATATGTATTATGGAAATTCCACTATGGTAACTCAAGAAAACCCATCAGGTGTATGGGATAATAATTATGAATTTATACTTCATATGAATCAAGATCCCTCATCCTCTGATATTCTTGACAGCACTTTTAATGGGTTTGATTTCGATGTCGAAAGCACGGGAAGTATGACGTCAAATGATCTTGTAGACAGCAAGATAGGAAAAGGGATTGCTTTTGATGGAGTAGATGATTATATTTATTTGCCAACATCTGAAGGTTTTTCAGGACCGACAGATCAGATGATGTTTGAATTTTGGATTATGTTCCCTAATGGAGGTCCTTCTTTAAGAGATGGTTTGGCGCATCCTGCGACTTCTAATGGCTTCCCACATCTCTACTTTTACAAAGATTTTAATTTTGAAGTTGAAACAAGTTCAACAAGCTACATAGATACAGATAGAAATTTTGAATCCTGTATAGGAACTTGGGAGCATATTGTAGCAATTTGGAATGGTACTGGAGCTGGGAGCCATGAAATTTATGTTAACGGTTCATTAGAGAGTTATGACAGTACACCATTAACGGGCACTCATGTTTCATGGAATACTTTGTCTTTATGCACAGAAGATGATCCTAGTGATGGTCCGGGGGGTAATACTATTGATAGCGGTGAACGCTGCCTTAATGCCATCCTAAGCGAGTTTCGTTTGTCTGATGTTATCAGATCAGAAGATTGGATCGCAACAGAATATAACAACCAATTTAGTCCAGATTCTTTTTACACTATTGGATCAGAACAGTTTGTATCAAATATTCCTCCAAATGCTGATTTTTTCAATTATTACAAAACTTTTACTATCAATCATACAAAAGTAAATGGAAATAGCTTTCTTTATGATTTTCCTATGCTTATTTCGATTCTTGATCGAGATTTGCATGATGATGTTCAACCAAATGGGAATGATATTGCATTTGCTAAAGATAGTATTTGGTTAAACCATGAAATCGAATCATTTAATCGAACTTATAATAAGACTCACGCTGAGTTAATCGCTTGGGTTCAGATTCCATCATTATCACCCAATGATAATACTAACATAACTATGTATTATGGAAATTCGACTATGGGAGCGAGAGAAAACCCAGCAGGTGTTTGGGACACTTATTATGTAATGGTTCACCATTTACATGAAAAATCAGGCACTCATTACGATTCAACTAATAATGATAATCATGGAACTGTTAGCGGCGGTCTCGATCAGGATGTTGATGGTAAAATTGATGGTGCGGACGATTTTGATGGTATTAATAGTCATATAGTCATAGGAGATAGTTTAAGTCTGAATATTACAGAAGCCATTACTATAGAAGCATGGATTGAAGATGATGAAGTAGGGAAGAGAAGAATTGTTACTAAAGGAAATGAAATATATGTTTTACGAACCAACTGGAGTGGGCAATTGCATGGTTATATTAAGAAAGAGGGAATTTTGTACCATGTTAGCAGCCCAGAAGGTCTTTTAAACTCCGGAGCTTATCATCATGTCGCTTTAACATGGGATGGTGTATCAGGCGATAACAAATTAAGGTTATATCATAATGGATTTGAAGTAGGTAGCTATGAAACTCAAGATACTGTCGTTGATCCCATTGACACCTCTGATTATTCCCTATTTATTGGCAGTCATGGCAGTGATGAATGGTGGGATGGTAGAATCGATGAAGTTCGTATTTCTGTTATAAAACGCTCGGATGAATGGATTGCTACTGAGTTTAACAATCAAGAAGATCCCACTAATTTTTATAAAATAGGAAATGAAAGTTTAATTGTTAAACATCCAACAAACGCAAATTATTTTAACTTTTTTAAAACAATACAGGTTGATCATACAAAAGTCAATGGATCCAGCACTTTAAGTAATTTTCCCCTATTAATTTCTTTATTAGATACAGATTTACATGAGTATGCTAGATCTAATGGCAATGATATCAAATTTGCTATGAATGGTAAATGGTTAGATCATGAAATTGAATTTTTTAATCGTGATCACAATGGAACTCATGCTCAATTAGTATGTTGGTTAGAAATTCCATCTTTATCTCCCTTAATAGATTCTCTCATATTTATGTATTACGGTAATACTACAATCAGTTCTCAAGAAAACCCAGCAGGTGTTTGGGAATCCAATTTTAAAGGTATATGGCATTTAAGTGAGGATCCTTCGGATCCATCTCCACAAATGAAAGATAGTACTATAAATAATAATCATGGTACTGCATATGGAACTATGACATCTAATGATTTAATTGAGGGAAAAATAGGATATTGCTTGAATTTTGATTCTAATGATGACTATATTAATTGTACAGATGATAGTTCCTTGAATATGGGTAACGGGGATTTCACATTAGGGATGTGGTTCAATACTTCACAAGTCGAAAACCCATCACGCTTAGGCGGGAAAGGTCAACCAGGATCAGGAGGAAAGAGGTATGGCCTTGTAATGGGACCAAACTCCGAATGTGCTCCCGGAGAGATTAAAGGAGAAATCGATGATGACACTACTAAAGAGTACGTAAAATCATCAGTGAGATATGATGATTCTAATTGGCATTATGTTGTGTTAGTCAGAGATGGAACGAATCTTAGATTATATTTGGATGGTTTAACAGAGACCGTTGTAGAACCTATAGGAACATACGGTAATATTGACATGGATTGTCCATTTTTTATTGCTACATTAAATACTCCCTCAGAATATTTTGGAGGTCAAATTGACGAGGTTCGCATTTCAAATATCAGTCATTCAGCTGATTGGATTGCGACTGAATATAATAATCAATATGATCCAAATGGGTTTTACACTTTAAGTAAAAATTTTATTATTGGTGATGATATACAAGGACCAGATATTCAAATTAATTCACCTGTAAAATTTCAACTATTTGGACAAACTTCACCGGCATATAATGTTTCGATCGAGGATTATAGTGGAATTGATACTATGTGGTATGTTTTAAGTAATGGAACATTTGAAACAGCTCATACAACTTTTACAGAATTGACTGGAAATATCAACCAAACTAGGTGGGATGAGATAGGAAATGGAACTGTCACAATTCTTTTCTATGCCAATGATACTTTAGGCAATATTGATTATAAGAATGTTACAGTTAGGAAAGATATTATACTTCCATTCGCGGATATTACCAATCCAGCTCTTGATGGAGCTCAAGTAGGGGGAAGTGTAATTTCGATAAGTGGAATGGCTTATGATACAGGTTCCAACATTGTAAGTATGTATATTAATGATACTAGATGGGGTCATGGTTCTCAGAAACCTCAGACTGATCCAAGTGGCTCACAAAGTGGAACATTTGTTTTTAATAATAACACCAATATTAATCCAGGGTTTTATTGGATTGAAATCAACATTACTGATGCCGCTGGAAATACAAATAAAAGTGTAAGATATTTCGAAGTGATAATTTATGATATAACTCCTCCCATTTTAGTCATTAGCTCGATTTCTCCAGATCCTACTAATGGATATACTGAAATAAATGTAACCTCAAATGAAGATCTGAAATCTCCTCCACTGCTTAATATTACACTTCCAAACAGTTCAGTAATATATAGACCAATGATTCTAATTGCTACTCTGACATGGCGTGCCAATTATACTGTTGATGCAAATGGTATCTATACCGTAAGAGTTAATGGCACAGATCTCGCCGATAATATTGGATATGCAACAGATACATTTGAAGGAGAAATCACCCCTCCTTCTATTACGATTAATACGCCTAATTCTAATGATTTATTTGGAACCACTGCTCCCAATTACAATCTTACGGTTACAGATGTGAATATAGACTCTATCTGGTATTCTCTTGATGGTGGGACCACGAATTCAACACCTGTTAGTGACATTGGAACAATCGAGCAGAATATGTGGAATTCATTACTAAATGGCACTGTAACGATTCGCTTCTACGCAAATGACACCTTAGGAAATACTGATTATGAGGAAGTCACTGTTAGAATAGATATTCTTGCTCCTAGTATCGGTATCAAGTCCCCAAATCTTAATGATTTATTTGGAAAAACTGCTCCCTATTATAATCTTACGGTTGCAGATATGAATTTAGATTCGATTTGGTATTCACTTGATGGTGGGACTACGAATTCAACACCTGTTAGTGACATTGGAACAATCGATCAAGCTATATGGAATTCATTACCCAATGGC
>Ga0209635_10004323_pt1 | contig 11132 bp, 11 predicted proteins | sample DeeMarSWOR230_32_FD_187463 | JGI IMG/M metagenome (GOLD analysis project Ga0209635, IMG submission 187463) | Marine sediment microbial communities from White Oak River estuary, North Carolina - WOR-2-30_32 (SPAdes) (version 2) | ecosystem: Environmental > Aquatic > Marine > Intertidal zone >...
AAAATTATTAAAAAATTTAAAAAAAAGTCTTAAAATATTCAGGATAATTTACTTTTAATTTGTTTTGCTCTACTTCTTAAAGTAACTTCTGTTATTTTTGCTATTTCTGCTACTAAACTCTGTGTTTTTCGAATTGAGCCATCTTTAGCAGCAATATAGATACATGCTGCTGCTAATCCTTTTGGATCTTTACCTGTGCGTTTCAATCCATTACTAGATGCTGTTCTTAGCATTTCTATTGCGTTTTTTTGAATACTCATAGGTAAATCTAATTCATTTCCAAATCGATAAACTAAACTTTCTGCAGTAATAGGTTGATATCGTAATCCTAATTCAGGTAATACTTCACGAATTATCATAGCTAAACTTCTATGAACCGTTCTTCTAGGTGTTAATGAAGCTTCGCATAATTCATCTAATAAACGAGGAAAATCATGCACTCTTATCGCAGCATATAAAGATCCTGCTATAAATCCATTAATTGAACGCCCCATAGTTAGTTTTTTCTTCGCAACAATACTATATACTTTCCAAGCTGTTTCACTGATGTATTCTGGAATATTTAATTTAGATGTAAGCATTTTTAATTTAGGTTTAGCTTCCCAAAAATTCCTTTCAATGCTTGAAATTAATGAATTTTGAATTTTTGATAATCTCGAAAAAAGAGCTTGCTCTTTAGGACCAATTGATTTTCCTTTAGAATCCGTCTTTGTAGTGGGTAACATAGTTCTAGGACCAAAATCTCTCCACCTGGGTTCAGTCCTACGTCTAGTTTGAACTTCTTCAGCTGTATAAGCCCTTCTTTCATTTCCAACATAAGTTCTTTCTAAAATCATTCCACAATTTAAACAAACTTTATTTCCATCTCTCTCTTCGATACTTGGATTTTCACAGCATTCACAAATTTGTAAATTATCATCTAATTTATTGTTTTTTAGAAGATCTCGATAGCTATTATGCATGATAACTCACTGTGAATAAAGTGTTAAGAATGATATTCATTTTAAGAAAACTTTTATTAAAGAATTAGATATTATTATTCCTTTAATATTAACATATTATCCTAGTCGCATTAATAAACCTTTGCCCTAAATTGTATACGTCTCTGAAAGTAATCTCCCATAATATTCCCATTTTATTGAAATTTTTCAATATACTATTAAAAGCGACTATTAAAAGTTATAAAAATTTTAATTAATTAATGAATAGATTCATTAATCAAATTACCAATTTAAGGGGATATTATTGGATTTTTATGATGTTGTGAAAAAAAGAAGAAGTTATCGGTTTTACAAACCTAATATGATTCCTGAAAAAGATAAAGTGGAAAGAATTCTAAATGCCGCCAGATTAGCTCCAACATGGGCAAATATGCAAGGAGTGCATTATATCGTAGTTCAAAATCCTGAGAAAGTTAAGATGATATGGAAAGCTATAGACCAAAAAGATAAATTTTCTAATGCACCTATTTTTATCGTGGGTATTATAAAAGAAACAGCTTCAGGGATTAATAAGGCTGGTATTAAATATTATACCTTAGATTTTGGAATTTGCTTTGAACATTTAATATTAGCAGCAACCGTAGAGGGTTTGGCAACGTGTTGGATTGGTATCTTTGACGAGGAAAAAATTAAAGAGATCTTGGAAATTCCAAAAAAGTATCGAGTGTTAGGCATAACTCCATTAGGTTATATAATCAAAGAAAAAGGGGAAGTTTCGGATAGATTTTCTCTGGAAAAAATCGTTCATTATGATAAATATTAATCTTTTTTAACACAATCTTGAAAAGAAAAAGTAAAATAATTAAAAATTCTATCCTATTTATGAAAATCATTAGGATTAATCTAAAATCCAATAAAATAAATTCTGAAGAAATATCTAGAGATTCAAAATATTTTTTATTAGGAGGACGAGGATTAACTTCTCAAATAGTTAATGATGAAGTTCCTCCCAATTGTGATCCTTTAGGATCAAAGAATAAACTCATAATAGCAAATGGGATTCTGACTGGAAGTCCATTTCCAAATTCTGCTCGTACTTCTATAGGTGCTAAAAGCCCTTTAACAAATGGTATAAAGGAAGCAAATGTAGGTGGTCGTCCTGCAATGATGTTAGCCAGGTATGGAATCAGAGCCATAGTATTGGAAAATCAATCACCAAATCTGAAAATCATCTCAATTCAAGAGAATCAAATAAAAATACTCCCAGCGGAAGAATATAAGGGCTTAGGAAATTATGAACTTCACAAAAAACTTAGGAACAAATATGGGGATAAGATCGGAATCTATTCTATCGGTCCTGCTGGTGAATTCATGATGAGAGCGGCAAGTGTAGCTGCAAATGATTTAGAAGGATATCCAAGTAGACATGCTGCTCGAGGAGGTTTAGGTGCTATTATGGGTTCAAAAAATATTAAAGCTATTGTTATAATTCCCCCAAAAATATCACAAACTAAAATTCATGATATTAAAAAATTTAGGGAAGTCTCAAAACCATTTGCTCAAAATTTAGCAAATACTAAACAAGTTTTTTCCGCATTTGGAACTTCATTAATGATGAGACCTATGAATGAGTATGGGGGAATACCCACAAAAAATTTCCGTATGGGCTCATTTGATAAAATTGAAAATATTACAGGCGAAAAACTTCATGAGATTGTAACTGCAAGAGGAGGTAAGAAAAGATTAGCTTGTATTCCTACATGTGTAATTAAATGTTCTAATTTAGTACTTGATAAAAATGGAAATCATATTACCTCCAGTCTTGAATATGAGACTATGGCTTTAAATGGAACCAATCTTCTAATTGATGACATCGACAGCTTAGCAAAAATTGATCGTTTATGCGACGATATTGGGATAGATACGATTGAATATGGAGGAACTGTTGGCGTTGCAATGGATTGTGGAAAGGTTGATTGGGGAAATGCGGAAAGAGTCTTTGAAATTTTAGATAAAGAAATTAGAAATAACACCGCCGAAGGCCAATTATACGGAAATGGAGTTAAAATAATTGGGGAAACCTTGAAAGCGAAAAGAATACCTGAAATAAAAGGTCAAGGAATCTCCGCTTATGACTGTCGAGTATTTAAAGCAATGGGAGTTACATATGCAACCTCACCTATGGGAGCAGATCATACATCTGGTGCAGCAATTGCTGGAAGAGTTGCAAGCCAGCATAAAAACTATGGAGAATTAACTAAAAATGAAAATAAATTTGAGTTATCTTTTGAACTACAGATTTATACAGCAATATTAGATTCAATGGGTTGCTGTTATTTCATAGGACCGAGTTATGAAAATATGGAAATCTTAGCCAATGCAATTAATGCTATGTATAACTTAACTCTAAAGAGAGAGGATGTAATTAAAATTGGTATTAATATCATAAGAACTGAACTTGAATTCAACGAGAAAGCAGGAATTACTCAAGAAATGAACGACATTCCAGAATTTTTCAGAGCAGAATCCTCAGAACCAACAGGATTAAAATACTCTTTTGATAAAGACGATTTAAAAGCCTTTTGGGGTAGATTAGATACACATGAGTTTTAATCATTTACCTTTCTTTTTCCTATTTCGAAGCATTGCATGATGATAAAAATCAGAATTGGGAACCTTATTTTTACCAATGAGTTTAAATCCGAAATGCTCATAAAATTTTATATTTCTTTCATTTTCAGTATGTAAGTAGCATGATAAGTTTTGTTCATCAATTTCAGCAAGTTTCATCCTTAATAACTTACTGCCATAGCCCTTACTTTGATGTATAGGGTCTATACCAATAAAGGCTAAATACCAATGAGGAAAATTCACATGTTCATTTTGAAATGAATTAGCAAATTCTTCAAAAATACCCATTCTCTCTATATATAAAAAATCTGAAAATTCTCCTCTTTTGATTTTTCGCAATCTTCTAATAATCTCCTTAGATTGTTTACCCATTATCTGATCTTTTATTCCATGAGGATGCCACACAGCAACACCTTCAATATTACTTGATGTAATATATACTTCACCAGATAAAATTCCAAGTAAAATCAGAAACTCACAGTGAATAGCACTTTTAATCTTTCTTTCAATAGGATCTGGAAAACAATACACAAATAAAGGATCATCTTGAAAAGCTCGACCAAGTACCTTACTAGCTGCTTCAATTTGATCTTCTGGTAATTTCTTAGGATGACCTAATTCACTAAATTCTATCGAAATCACAATTTTATTTAACTTTTACTTTTAGATATTAATATTTATTATTATTTTTAATTTTCATTAGCTATTCTTTTAATAGTAGCAAGAGTAATTTCTCCTTCAAGTTCCACACACTTTTTATATTCATCTTGAAACCAAGGCACAATCCAACCTTCAAGTGGGTTATAATAACTATAAAAGATGGCTCCAAACTTGACTTTTTTCACATTAGAAATAGCGGCTAGCGTGTTTAATTCTCCATTTTCTAGTGAAATAAAACCATTATTTTGCAAATTTTCAACTTGTTCAACATTGATTTTATAAAAAGCTTCTATTGAATAATTTTTCCCAATGTGATGGCCCATTGTTCTTTTTTTTACTTCTTCAGAGAATATATTTACGAGATCTTTATCCATTGATGTGATATCCTCGGGTTTACGCCCATAATAAATTGATGTACCGTCTGGTCCTATCGCATGAGTTGGGATTAAAAAGTCCAATAACTTAATGTTTTTCGCAATTCCCCAAGCACCACACACTAATAAAAGAACTTTAGCTCCGCATGTTATTAAGTCCTCTGCTACTGAAGCAATAGGAGACGCCCCCATTGGAGGCATTATAGCAGAAATTGATATCCCATCAAAATTTCCATTAAAAATTTGATTAGATGCATACGGATGATATGGGGTTAACCATTCTTTTGATTCCAAATTCGCTTCCTTTATTAAATAATCTAATAAAGACTTAGAAAATAATAGAATTGCGTAATCATTAATCTTAAAAGCACTTCTTGTTTTATTCGAAACTTTTATAGCCTTTTTAACAATTTCTTCTGAATTTAAACAATACTTGTTAGACATATTATTAACCACCCTACTCTCAAAAAGAATTTAATAAAAGGAAATTTAAAAATATATTCAAACGTAATTTAGTAAACCTTTTCTTTTCATAATTAATTCCATTGAAAGGATTAAGAAGATACCTGAGGATAACAGGAGTATTGGAATTAAACCAGTTAGAATACCGAACATATATATTAAAATATTGAGTATAAAAATAATAGTTAAAATTGCATAGCTTACTCCTCCGATAATGGCCCACACTTTCTCTTTCTTATAAATTGAAGCAGAATAATGCCAACAAATTAACAATAGGAAATTAGAAAGCAAAACAACTATGAATAATGTAGAAGTTACTAAATCAATTATTATACCGATTATAGCTATTATAATCGATAAAATACCTAAAATAATTGAGATTTTTAATAAATTATTCCTCAAGTAATTCATTTCAAATTTGAGACCAAAGCTAAGAATCATCCAGGGTAGATTAAAAAAGATAATGAGTAAAAAGAGGAGCCAATTATCTAAAACAAAAAAATCTAGAAATAATGATGAAAATAAACTTATTAAAATTAGAGCAGCTCCAAAAAGTCGTATCAAACTCAATTTTTTAGCTTTAATACTCATAATGATTAATTATTTTATCAATCAAAACGTATTTTAAAATTAAGTTAATATGATATCTTTATAATTATGAATGTCTAATTCTGAATTATTATTAAACATTTTAATTAGTCGAAGATTTATAATACGATTAAGGTTGATTTCATTGAATAAAGATAATATATTAAAACAATTAGAGGTTATTGTTGGAAAAGATTTTGTGTCAAATAGAGAAGAAGATTTATACATTTATTCTCAAGATCCGGGAGCTTCATTACCTCGTCATGTTGATTTTATAGTATTGCCAGAAAAAATAGAAGAAATACAAAAGATTGTAAAATTAGCTAACCAAGAAAAAATACCAATCGTTCCTATGGGTGGAGGATTAACGTTAAGTGGATTAATAATTCCTGTGAAGGGTGGCATTGTTTTGGATATGAAAAGAATGAATAATATAATTGAAATTAATGAATTCAGTAAATATGCACTTATAGAAGCAGGGGTTACTACAGGACAACTACTTTCTTATTTAAATGAAAGTTATCCAAATTTGGAACCTCCAGTACCAGATGCTCCTCCTTCAGCAACCGTTGCTGGTAATGTATTGATTCATGGCTCAGGTTATTTATCTCAGAAATATGGTGATCATGGTGCCATGATAAATGGGTTGGAAGTTGTCCTTCCCAGTGGAGATGTATGCAGACTTGGATCATCTGCTATCTCAAAATACTGGTTTGCAAGAGGTCCGATCCCAGATCTTATTGGATTATTTATCAGTTCATTTGGAACCATGGGAATTGTGACTAAGGTCTCAGTTCAATTATTTGATAAGCCAAAGTTTCGAGAAGTAGTACTTGGACTATTCAAGGATCCAAAAAGTATTCCTAATGTTCTTTTAGAGGTTACTAGAACAGGATTAGCCGAAGATGTATTACTTGGAATGCAAGATAAACCTGACTGGATGAAGGGTTATGTTTTTATCACAGTTTTCGTCACTGGTGAATCTCAGGAAGAAATTGATGCTCATATTAAAACTTTCAAACGTGTATTCCGTAAAGCTAAAGCGAGGTATATGAAAGCTCCCGAACGATTTAGGCGAGCTTACTTGGAAAAACCTATATTTGCTGCTACGGCTGCTGATTTTAGAAAAGGAGGGGGTTTTGAATATGTAGGGGCAAATATGCCTCTTAAAAAGATTCCTGAAGCATATCTAAAAGGTTCAGAGATATCAAAAAAATATGGAATCATCCCAACATTGGGATCAAGACTAATAGGAGGGACTCATAATATTATGATGTTTTTTTCCTATTCATTTAATCGTGCGGACCCTAAAGATATGCAAAACGCGAGAAACGCCTTACATGAAACGAATCAATTAGCTTTAGAATTAGGAGGTATCCCGTGGAAATCAGAATTAGATGGACAACGATTAATCCTTGAAAAAATGGATCCCAATTATAAGAAACTCTTTAATATGATTCGAAATACGCTTGATCCTAATAAAATAATGAATCCAGGAAACTGGGAGGTGAAATAAAGATTACTATTAATTCTGAACAAGATTGGAAAGATATTATTCATAGATGTTTTCGATGTGGTTATTGTAAATTCACAAATGATTATGCTGATTTTAACTGTCCTAGTTATAAAAAGTTTAAATTTGAAACTTATAGTACAGGTGGAAGGTTGTGGTTAATTTACGGTTTAATAAGTGGAGAGATTCAATGGAACTCAGGTGTAGCTAACGTATTATATGCATGTCCTACGTGCGGAAATTGTACAGAAAATTGTCGATTTGACAAATTCAATGATTTTCTTGTTGACATTATTGAATCTGCTAGAGCTGAAGCTGTAAATAATGGATTTTGCCCAGAAAAACAAAAATTTCTTTTGGAACGTACTGAAAATATAGAAATGTTTAATCCTTATGGAGAACCCAATTCTGATAATGAAGAATTGAAGAATAAGTATAATTTACCAGATAATGCAGAGTGGGTTTACTTTATTGGATGCACATCTAATTATCGTCAGAAGAATCTGAGAGATGCTACTCTGAATTTTCTTAAGAAAGCAAAAGTAGACTTTACACTGATAGATGAACATTGTTGTTGTAGTCCAATTATAAGGACTGGTCAAACCAAGCCAGTAAAAGATTTTATGAATTATAATCTAACTCAAATTAAAATTACAGGAGCATCAAAAGTTATTACGTCCTGTGCTGGTTGTTATAGAACTTTAAAGAAAGATTGGTCTAAATTTGAAACAGATTTGGGTATTGAGATATTTCATACGATAGAGCTAGTAAAAAAACTTTTAGATGAGGAGAAAATTAAATTTAAATCAGAATATAACAAAAAGGTAACATATCATGATCCTTGTCATTTAGGAAGACATATGGGGGTTTATGAAGTCCCAAGAGAGGTTCTTAAACAAATACCCGGAGTTGAATTAGTAGAAATGAAACGTAATAGGGAGAATGCTTGGTGTTGTGGAGCAGGTGGTGGAGTTAAGATTGGCTATCCAGATTGGGCTGTTGAAATTTCAGGAGAACGTTTAGAAGAGGCAAAAGATACTGGTGCAAGTGAAATTACCTCGGTTTGTCCATTTTGCAGAACGAACTTATCTGATGCAAATCAAAAATATGATATGAATTTTGAAATAATTGATATAATTGAGATTTTTGATAAATTAGATTATGAAATACTGGATTGAACCGAATAATTAAAACATTTTCTTTCTTATTTTATTTAGTATCTTTTTAAGTTAATTTACTCAAGGTGGATATATTGAGATTAGGAGCTCATATGAGTGTAAGTGGTGGAAAATACATGGCCCTTGAAAGAGGGAAAGAGCTTGGTTGTGAAACACTTCAGGTTTTTATAAGAAATGTTCGAGGATGGGCGTCTAAACCTTTAGAACAAAAAGAAATTGATGAATTTTTAGAAATAAAAGCGAAATTTCAAAAAGAAATTTGGCCGCTTCTCTCTCACAATAGCTATTTAATCAATTTAGCTACTTCGGATCAAGAGAAACTTACTAAATCTTATTCTTCCATGCTAGATGAATTAACTAAAGCTGAACAACTTAAATTAGATTATGTAGTAATCCATCCTGGTACTTATAATTTTGAAGATGAAAATGAAACCAAAAAGAGTGGATTAACTCGTATTGCTGAACAAATAAATGAATTAATACAAAACACTGGTAAATCTAAAGTTAAAATATTATTAGAAACCGTTGCAGGACAGGGTCATAATTTAGGGCGTAAATTTCATCATTTAAAATTTATAATTAATAAAATTAATAATAAAGACCGTATCGGAGTATGTTTTGATACATGTCATTCTTTTACTTCGGGGTATGATTTTACAACCAAAAAAAAATATAATGAAATGTGGAATGAATTTGATGACGTTGTAGGATTAAATTATCTCTTTGCATTTCATCTAAATGATTCTGAAAAAGGCTTAGGCTCTCGAGTCGATCGTCATACACATATAGGGCAAGGAAAAATAGGTAAAGAAGCATTTGGATTTTTTGTCAATGATGAGAGATTTAAAAACCATCCTGGAATTTTAGAAACTCCAAAAGGCAAAGATATGAAAGAAGATGTAATGAATTTAAAAATCTTGAAGTCATTGATTAAGTAGAAATACTGAAATAGTCCGTTTATTTATAGTTTAGAATTAATAGATAATATTCCGTGGAAAAAAACCATTCCTTTTTGACCAACATCCCTCCCCTGATCATAATCATCTGCAAAAGCCCATGATACTTCCCAGCCAATTGTTGCAAAAAAGAGGCAATATCTTTAATATTGATTGCTTTTTCTTAATTTCTCTTTTGATTATTCCTTTCTTCAATCTTTTAAGAAATAACTCTTTTTTATAATTTAAGATTTTTAAAATTAAAAACAGTGTTATTCTATGTCAAACCAAACAGGAGTTTTGTCATCTACTAGTCCATTATAATTTATAGTTAACTCCTCACCCTCAGAAATATTCTTAATAGCAGAAAATTCAATTGCATTTCGTTCGTAATCATACAAATATTTAACATTAGGTTCGTAGGAATGATTGATAAATTGGCTTACACTAAGCGTTATAGCGTTTTTAAATTCCGGTAAATGTTTTGGATCTTCCCAAATATAACAATAATCATATAATCTTGTTTTACATATTTTCTTGTAATCTTTATTTGGGATAGGAATTACATATGCTATATCGATGAGAGCCCCTCTTTTAATTTGCCTTTTAGCAAATGCGCCTCTCCCTTTTTTCTCTGAAATATATTTTACTTCTATATATTCATGCATAATTATCATCTATTAATTGCTAATTAGAATATTTAATTAAATAATCTATGTATTTTTATTCTATTGAAGCATGTCGCTTATCAATATCAGCTTCTGACACACCTAATATCGTCATCAATACGCCTCCAATCGTATCTAAAATTGCTAGAGTTGAAATATCAAATAAAGCTGTGTATGGGGCTAAAGTCTCTTCTGTTATTGCTTTTTCTTTACTTTTTCCTTCAATTTGAATTATTAGATCAGATAATTTTGCAATATTACTGTATGGATTGCTTGTAAATAAGACTAGTTTGCCACCCATTTCTTTAGCTTTTTCTGCTATTGCCAATGGAGAGGTTGTCTCTCCGCTTCCAGAAATAATAATTAATAAATCCTTGTGATTATATCTATGAGTAACAGCATCAGATATAAAGCAAGATTTAATTCCTAGATGCATTAATCTTTGAGCAAAACATCTACCTATAAAACCAGATCTACCTGCTCCATAGAGAAAGACCATACGGTTATCACCATAAGTCTTAACAATTAAATCTATCAAGTTATTTATTTTTTCAAAATTGATGATATTACTATTTTTATTTATAATTTCACCTATTTCCATAAGGATATCTAAAAATCTTTTTTTTCGTTCTTCAAATTTCATTTTTACTCACTTTTTAAACTTATTCTTCTCTGAAAATTTCGGGATGTATACATCTTCTCCATTGTTCTACTGTTTCTTTTGGTCCCAGTCCAATTAATAAATCCCCTTCTTGAAATATGAAATCAGATTTAAAACTATAGATCCATTTATCTTCTCTTTTCAGGGCAATAATATGAAAACCTCTTTTATATCGCCGATCTTGTAATTCTTCATATGTTTTATTCTTAAAATATGAATCTGGTGATAAAATTTCACGTACAACAACTTCTTGAGTTTCTTCAATAGCTTTTTGTAAAATGATATGGGGCTCAAAACCTTTTAAAATATTTTCAGTTATATTTGCGGCGGCATCTGATATTTGTTCACAAGAAAAAACAATTCTCATTATACCTGTAAGATCACGAGGATTTTCCACTAAATGAGCAAAATCTAAGAGATCTTTCTCGAATGTAATATTTAACCCATCCATAAGCTCTTCCATTTCTAAAACATCTTCAGCAACTTCATAACTATTAAAGAACAACGAAGCTAAAGCCAAT
>Ga0209635_10004327_pt1 | contig 11130 bp, 7 predicted proteins | sample DeeMarSWOR230_32_FD_187463 | JGI IMG/M metagenome (GOLD analysis project Ga0209635, IMG submission 187463) | Marine sediment microbial communities from White Oak River estuary, North Carolina - WOR-2-30_32 (SPAdes) (version 2) | ecosystem: Environmental > Aquatic > Marine > Intertidal zone >...
TGGACTAACATCGATTCCGGTGCCATCACCGCCACGACCACGTTCGAGGCTCTGGGCTTCGGCACTGACTCGCTGGGCAACGAGATCAGTTACGACGAGGGCTACTTGGGCGAGCGAGATACGGTGACAGTCGACACTATCGAGCCCAACACCATAACTACTATTACTGCCTCAAAGACATTGGTCGAGTCTGGTGATTCGGTTAACTTGACGGTATCCGAACAGAACACCGGCGATGACCCGCTGACCAACCCCTACGTCGAGGTCTGGAAGGATGGCACGCTTCTTATCACGCTAGTAGCAGCGCCTGACAGCGGTGACGATGGCAACGGAATTCTGGATCCACCGGAGACCTGGTTCTGGACTAACATCGATTCTGGCGCCATCACCATCACGACTACGTTCGAGGCTCTGGGCTTCGGCACTGACTCGCTGGGCAACGAGATCAGTTACGACGAGGGCTACCTGGGCGAGCGAGATACGGTGACAGTCGACACAATCGAGCCCGACCAGATAGGTTTCTACCGGCCCAACGGGCGCAAGTTTGTTCTGGACATGGATGGTGATGGGGTATGGAATGCGGCAGTGGACAGGATGACCCAATTCGGTGCGCCGAATAATACACCTATCATTGGCGACTGGAATGGGGATGGCACGGACGAGATAGGTTTCTACCGGCCCAGCGAGCGCAAGTTTGTCCTGGACATGGATGGTGATGGGCTGTGGAATAGTGCAGTGGACAGGAAGACCTATTTCGGTAAGCCAGATAATACACCTATTATCGGCGACTGGAATGGGGATGGCACGGACGAGATAGGTTTCTACCGGCCCAGCGAGGGCAAGTTTGTCCTGGATATGGATGGAGATGGGGTGTGGAATAGTGCAGTGGACAGGGTGACCTATTTCGGTGCGCCGAATGATACACCTATCATCGGCGACTGGAATGGGGATGGCACGGACGAGATAGGTTTCTACCGGCCCAGCAAGGGCAAGTTTAACCTGGATATGGATGGTGATGGGCTGTGGAATGGGGCAGTGGACAGGAAGACCTATTTCGGTAAGCCGAATAATACACCTATCATCGGCGACTGGAATGGGGATGGCACGGACGAGATAGGTTTCTACCGGCCCAGCAAGGGCAAGTTTGTCCTGGATATAGATGGTGATGGGGTGTGGAATAGGGCAGTGGACAGGAAGACCTATTTCGGTGCGCCGAATAATACACCTATTATCGGCGACTGGAATGGGGATGGCAGAGACGAGATAGGTTTCTACCGGCCCAGGGAGGGCAAGTTTAACCTGGACATGGATGGTGATGGGCTGTGGAATGTGGCAGTGGACAGGAAGACCTATTTCGGTGCGCCGGATAATACACCTATTATCGGCTGTTGGTAGCGCCAGTTTGAAATTGCAGCCCCTGAGGGTGTTCACTTCAAGTTAAGTGGGATCGAGTTTATTGTTCCCGTTCTCTGGGACTACCTCCTTTCCTTCAATCGTGGAGGAAGAAATCCCTTCCGGCTCGAGGGAGAGGGAGGAGGTAATGCGACCCTGTGGAGTCTTCAGGTAGTGAAACCGTGGGCGAGCCCCCTGTGGGCCCCCTGAAGTGAGCGGTGACAGGCGTTGCCCCTGGAGCCTGCCCTACCGACAAGACGGTCACAGAGGTTTGTTAGTGCTGGTTTCCGTGGAACTGGCTATATGGGCAACAAGGCGGCGAGGCAGAGGTCCAGAATCTACATGAGGGTAAAATTGCACATCAGCCCGAAAAGCTACCCAACAAAGTAGCATTTTGTGCAACCGCCGGTAAGCCTGGTGCTTAGCTTGACAGGGCGAGCGTGGAGGCCAACATGCCCGAATTAAGCAGCGAACGAGTTCCATGCCCAATTTTCGTGATGTTTGACCAGCGTTGGTCCTTAAGTTCTTGCTCTAATCTAGATTTTTCAATATACTGACGAAGGTAACTAGACGAAATTGGACAGGCGAATAACCAATCTCATTATTACAGGTTTCTCAGGCACCGGTAAATCTCTGGTGGCTAAGGAGGTCGCCCGGGGATTAAATTGGAATTTTATTGATACCGATGATGAGATAGTTAAACAGACTGGCAAGCCTATCGCTGAGATTTTTCGCCAGGACGGGGAGGCAAGGTTCAGGGAACTGGAGCGCGAGACGATTAGAAAAGCTTGCCAGCAAAGGCAGACAGTCATAGCTATTGGCGGCGGTGCTATAGTTGACCCGCAAAACTATGAGTTGCTGGCCAAAACTGGGCTAATTGTTTGCCTGGAGGCTAAACCTGAGACAATATATGAGCGCTTGTTCCGTGAGGCTGCTTACAGTCCTGAGACCGAAGTTCGCCCCCTTTTAGCTAACGATAACCCTTTGGAACGCATCAGGCAGCTTAAAGCCTCCCGGCAGCCTCACTATGCTAATGTTGACTGGACGGTTCATACCGACAATTTAAACGTCAGCCAGGTAGCAGAAGAGGTAATAAGGGCTTGGAGATTGCTTTGTCTCGTTCACCCTCACCTTAGTCCTCTCCCGTCAAGGGAGAGGAAATTAGGCTCGCAGTTAGAAGCTAGTGATGACGTCGCTTGCCTGGTAGAGACTGCGACTCAAAGTTATCCTGTCTTTGTTGGCTATGGTTTACTGGACAGGCTGGGCAAGAAGATGAAAAAAGCTGCTTTATCCGGCACAGCCACCGTAATTAGCGACGAGAATGTCTTCTCTATTTATGGCAGCAAAGTTGAGGGAATCCTCAAGGACGCTGGGTTTGCTGTTAGTTCCTTTGTAGTGCCGCCGGGTGAGGAAACGAAAAGCACGGACTATGCCGTCAAGATTTATGATTTCCTTGTCGAGCATCGAGTGGAGCGAGACGATATTATCGTCGCCATGGGTGGGGGTATGGTAGGCGACTTAGCGGGCTTCATCGCTGCTACCTTTTTGCGGGGCGTGCCCTGGGTACAAGTGCCGACCAGTTTGGTAGCCATGGTTGATGCCAGCATCGGTGGTAAGGTCGGGGTTAATCATCCTGAGGGAAAAAACCTTATTGGTGCCTTCTATCAGCCTAACATGGTTCTGGCTGACACTCAAACTCTTACCACTCTGCCTCAGCGTGAACTGACCTCAGGCTGGGCTGAAGTTATTAAGCATGGCATGATTCTTGATGAAGAATTTGTTCAATTCCTGGGGGGCAATGTTAATATGTTGACTAAACTAGAGCCAGAGTTGCTTACCCGGGCTATTGCCCGCAGCGCTACTATCAAGGCTCAGGTCGTCAGCCAGGATGAAAAAGAAAGGGAAGGGAAACGCACCATCTTAAATTATGGGCATACCATTGCTCACGGATTGGAGGCGGCTACTCATTATAAGCGATTTCTTCACGGCGAAGCGGTAGCCATTGGCATGGTGGGGGCCTCTAAGCTCAGTCAGCGAGTGGGTCTTCTGCCTTCAGCGGCAGTGGAACGCCAACAAGCCCTGTTACAGAAGTTCGGCTTACCCACTGGCTTTTCTGGCTTGGGTTTGGCCGAGATAACGCGAGCTATGGAGTTGGACAAAAAGACCAAGGAAAAGGCAATTCGCTGGGTGCTGTTACAAGATATCGGCAAAGTGGTAATTCGTAGTGATGTACCTCAGCAAGATGTGTTAGCCGTTCTCCAGGAACTAGCGGAGCCGTGACCTCTTAGCTCAATGCCTTGATAAGTGGATAAGAATGCAATACGATTTTACCGCTTAATATAATACAAAAATTAATGTTGTGCGAGGTACAATATGCAAATGCGGGTAGTAAATCTTGAGGAAAAGGCTCGTTTGATCAAAGAGCGACATAAGTACAAGCTAATAGCCGAATTGAACGACTACCAATTCAAGCTGATAAAGGCAAAGCGTGAGTTTATATGGCATAGCCACGAAGAAACAGATGAGATGTTCTTCATTGTAGAAGGTCAAATGAGGCTTGCCACTCGTGAAAAAGTTTTCGAATTAAAAAAAGGCGAGTTGATAGTTGTCCCCAAAGGTGTCGAACATAAACCTATTTGTGATACAGAATGCACAATAATGCTGGTGGAACCCTCCGGCACTTTAAATACGGGAAATGCTGGAGGTCCTCTAACAGATACAGACCTTGAATGGATTTAACGCATAACAACCGGTTGATGCGGGCGGCTTACAGCTACCGCGGATGTTGACCGTTATACCAATAATTTATCTAAAGGACAAAGACATGCCGATTGCTCTCACAAGATATCGGCAAGGTAGTCATTCGTAGTGATGTGCTTCAGGAGGATGTGTTAGCCGTTCTTCAGGAACTAGCGGAGCCATGACCTCTTAGCTCCATGCTTTGACAAGTAACTAAGAATTCAATACAATTTTATTAATCAATACAATAATATAAGATACTGTTGGGTAGTTTTTCTGGGAGGGAAATCATGAAACTCTATTTTCAGTCGTCACCAAGTATAACCGTCGCAACGAATACCTTTATCAATGTTCCCGTCGTTTTGAAGTATGAAGACACGCCGCTTATAGAGGTCATTAGAGAACATGCGATTGGTTTCACGACACAAATACCAATTTATCACGCAGATGGAACATATCTGGCAAAGGTTAAAGGCAACCGAGTTTATCCTACTGAAGCAGGCAAAAAAGTGAACATAGAGATAAGAGACACGCCGGGCAAGTTCATCTGTAGTCTTGAAAATAAAGTGATGTTCGAACTATCCCATGGTGTTGGTGATGCGTTCAAAGCGGACGCAGAATTATATGCGCCAGATGGGTACTTTGTTAAGTGTTCGGATGCTCCTAAACCAGAGTTATTCGATTTAACGGGTAACGCGATCAAAGTCGGTGGAGTTACGATGATCGGAAACGTTTTCCAAAATCTGTCCGTCGGCATTTGGTTACGTAAGGATGGTTCCTGTGCAATAGGGGTAAGATAAACCGTTCCTTTAGGAAAGGTTGCCTAAGCTGCTAGTGGAGCAGAACCGGCATTAGATAATTGTGGTGACACAATACCGAATTCAAATGTCGCCAAAACAGATTAATAGCGCTTAACAAATCAATCCAGCGGACGGCTTTCAGCCGCCGCTGATTTTGGCGTTAGGCAGAACAACAGTTCAGACAGAGGGACAGAAGCTGTGAGTAATAGCTATCAGGGAAGTCATTTGAGTTCCGAAACCATAACTCGTGACCATGAGATTATAGAAAAGCGTCTACTTAAAGCACGACAACTGACACCCCCTTCATACGTTAACGCCATTACTTATCATCCCGAATATTTCCCTATTTATGATATAGCTGGAACTTGCCTGAAAGAAAAAGGACTCATCATTAACTGGCAAGCACATCTCATTGGCTTACGGCATAAGACTACGAACGTTCTTCTTATCACAGAGCAAGGGAAGCTGATTACTCAGCAAAGAGCCCATGATACCATTCTATTCCCTTCAAGATACACTGTTTCTGCAGGTGGCCACCTGAGTCAAAAAACACTCAATCAATCCACAGAAATCGATCCCCTCCAGACTATAGTACATGAGACAGCTGAGGAATTGAACCTAAAAATAGATACTAGCAGATTTCAACCACTTGGCGATGCGAAAATTGGGATACCAAATTTCCTAAACGTTTGGATTTATCGAAATCAAGAGCACGGAATAGTGGCAACAATATCAGTATTTGACGAAGAGGCAACACTTATTGGAATCGATGTTCAAAAAGGCCACATTACACCCGATAAAAGAAACTATTTGACGAAAATCATACGAGAGGAGTCCAAAGGTAATCTACCCGAGGAAGAGTTAATGGCAAACGATATAGCTCTCTTTACTCGCAATATTGAACTATGTCACTTCTATACTGTGGTAATCTCTTCACAGGAACAACAGAAAATCCACTTTGTAGATAAAGAAGTTGCTGGATACAAACTCGTTGATGTTCAAGAATTGATCCGAGCTGGTAAGGACTTGGATACGGCTACTGACAGCTTATACATTCTATTCTCGGACGAAAGTATCATCGAGCAACTGGAGAGGCGTACGGCACAAGCAAAGTATAAGTGAGTAGTTCGGAAATGCCATTTCACAACCAAATGAAGACTGGTGTTAATTAGTTCTGCTCAACAAGGCGCTGCACCGGATGGGGATTTCGCTGGCGCTCTATCCCCGCCAGTGAGCTTGGTCGTTACACCAAGAATTTATCTAAAGGACACAGACGTGCCGATTGCTCTCGCAAAAGTCCTTGATGGACTCATTAGCGCCGCATTGTGATAGGAACTTGGTGACATAAGTCGGTACCGGAGTCTCAATTGAAAGCGAGCCTGTTTATACGCTATAATGGACAATTCAGAAAAGGAGACTATCCTTGCTCAAAAGTCATAACTGTGGCGAACTGAGGAAAAACCATGCCGGACAGAAGGTGACTTTAGCTGGCTGGGTGCACCGGCGTCGTGACCATGGCGGGAAGGTATTCATTGACCTGCGTGACCGGGAAGGTATAGTCCAGGTAGTGTTCAATCCCCAGGTATCACAAGAGGCATACCAAGTAGCTGGCTCGCTCCGTGGCGAGTATGTAATTCAAGTTACTGGAGAAGTTGCTCCCCGCCCTAACGGGACAGAGAATCGCAAACTGGCTACTGGAGATATTGAAATCATAGCAAAAGAGGCTGTCATCCTTAATCCGTCGAAAACGCCACCGTTTTACATAAGTGAAGATGAAGAAGTTGAAGAATCGCTATGCCTCAAAAATCGCTACCTATATCTGAGAAGACCGAGGATGAAGGACAATCTTCTCTTACGCCACAAGATGATAAAGTTTATCCGTGATTTCCTCGACGCTAAGGGATTCGTTGAAATTGAAACACCTATTTTGATTAAGAGCACGCCAGAGGGAGCCCGAGACTACCTTGTGCCCAGTCGTATCAATCCTGGCAAGTTTTATGCTCTTCCTCAATCTCCACAGCAGCTCAAGCAAATCCTTATGGTAGCCGGGTTTGACAAGTACTTTCAGATAGCTCGTTGCTTCAGGGATGAGGATCTCCGGGCAGACCGCCAGCCTGAGTTTACTCAGCTTGACATGGAAATGAGTTTCATCGAAGTAAAGGATATATTGCAGCTTATGGAGGAACTTTTCACCTCGCTTGCGGGGGCTACTAAGCCTGATATGCGGTTACTGAAGCCCTTTCCCTACCTTTCCTATAAAGAGGTGGTGGAGAAGTATGGCACAGATAAACCAGATATCAGGTTTGGCCTGGAGCTCAAGGATATAACTGATATCGCCGCCAATACCGACTTTCAGGTTTTTCGTGCGGCCCTCGATAATAATGGCAAGGTGAAGGGGATATGTGTCCCTGGCTGTGGCCATTATACTCGCCATCAACTTGATGAATTGATAAATTTAGCGAAGAGTTGTGGTGCCCAGGGCTTGATGACTATGGCTTTTGCAGGAGAGGCAATAGCTTTGGATGAGGTAAAATCGGCGGCTGCTAAATATTTAACTCCTCGCCAATTGGAAGAAATAGCCGGTAGATTTGAAGCAAAGCCTGGTGACCTTTTACTTATCGTAGCTGATAAACTGGAGGTAGTCAACAAGACACTGGATGAGTTACGCCGCGAGATGGCACAGCGACTTAATCTAGCTGGTGCCGACCTACTGGCTTTTGCCTTCGTGGTCGATTTTCCTTTTTTGGAGAGGAATGAGGCTGAGAATCGTTGGGAACCCATGCACCATCCGTTTACTGCTCCTCAATGGGAAGATGTGCCGCTTCTTGATACAGAACCAGCTAAGGTCTATGGTCAACATTATGATGTAGTGTGCAATGGTTGTGAGCTTGGCAGCGGCAGCATTAGAATTCACAAGCGTCAGCTTCAAGAAAAAGTATTCGGCCTCCTTGGTTACAGCAAAGAAGAAACGGAAAGCCGATTTGGAGGCCTCTTAGAGGCATTGGAATACGGGGCACCGCCCCACGGCGGTATTGCCATAGGACTAGACCGTTTGGTGATGTTATTTTCTGGGGAGTGGAGCATAAGGGAGGTTATTGCTTTCCCAAAGAATCAGAACGCCGTTGATGTGATGCTGGACAGCCCCTCGTATGTAAATAAGCATCAGCTTGACGAGCTAAACCTTAAGCTAAAGCACGAGGTTCTTCACTCACAATGACAAGGAATGAGACATGAAAGTAAGCACAGAAGATATGGGAAATCGCCAGATAGCCCTGAGTATCGAAGCTGAGGACGGTGAGTTAGATAAATCACTGGACGAGGCTTACCATCACTTGGTTAACGAGGTATCCGTACCTGGTTTCCGCAAGGGAAAAGCACCGCGAGCCGTCCTGGTCCAGCACATAGGAAAGAAGAGTTTGTTGGATGAGGCACTGGAGCATCTTATACCGCAGCTTTATAAACAGGCAATCGAGTCTCAGGAACTTGAACCCCTTGCCAGACCAGAAATAGAAATTGTTCAAACTGAGCCTGTGGTTTTCAAAGCCATAGTACCTCTCAAACCTGAAGTTAAGCTTGGCGATTGCCATAGCATAAAGCTGGAGCCCGGCCCCGTAATAAAAATCGCCAAGAAAGAAGTTACTGCTGCCGTGGAAGAGATCCGGGAAAGGCAAGGGGCATGGGTGCCTGTAGACCGCTTTGTTGAGCTGGGTGATTTAGTCACCATGGACATAGAAGCCAGTGTGGATGGTAGACCTTGGTTAAATCACAAAGGTATATTATATGAAGTGGATAAGGATTCGAGTTCACCTGTGCCTGGATTTGCCTCTCATTTGCAGGGCGCTGAAAAAAATAAAGAAAGGACTTTCAGCTTGACTATTCCTGATGACTATCCCATTAAAGAAATGTGTGGCAAAGAGGGTACTTTCAAAGTCACTGTTACCGAAATAAAGGAAAAGCAGTTGCCGGAGCTTGATGATGAATTGGCTCAGAGTGCCGGCTATGATAACCTGGCGGATATGAAGAAGAAAGTGACTGCTGATTTACGAGCCAAAGCCGAGGCTAAGAATCGCTTGGAGTTGAGGCAAAAGGCACTTGACGCTCTGGTGGAAATCAGCGAGGTAAACTATCCCCCTATTTTGGAGGACGAGGAAATTACCGGACTTCTTAGAGACGAGGCACAGCGCTTGGGCTTTAGGGAACTAGAGGATTACCTGAAGAAGACTAGTAAAACAGAGGAAGAACTTAAACAAGAACTGCGTCCTATAGCGAAAAAGCGACTTATTCAGGGTCTTGTCTTGGGGAAATTAGCTGAAGAGGAAAAGATTGAAATTAGTTCCTCAGAGGTAGATAATAAGGTAGATGAGATTACCAATAATGCTGAGGATAAGGAGAATGCAAAGCAGTTCTTCTCACTGCCCCAAGTTAGGCAATCAATTGAACAATCTCTGCTTACTCAGAAGACGATGGACCGATTATTACAAATAGCCATTGGCAATGTTGAGAATATGACAAAGGGGGAATGATGGAAACAATATCTCAAGTGATAATTCCTACAGTAACTGAGACTGGGGCTCGAGGTGAGCGTATTTTCGATATATATTCTCTCTTGCTCAGAGAAAGAATCGTTTTTTTGGGCACGCCGATCAATGACCAGATAGCCAATCTTATTATCGCTCAGCTCCTCTACTTAGAGAGGGAAGACCCAGAAAAGGATATAAACCTTTATATTCATTGCCCTGGTGGAATTATCAGCGCTGGATTAGCCATTTACGATACTATGCAGATTCTTCGCTGCCCTATATCCACTATTTGCGTTGGTTTAGCAGCTAGCATGGGCACCCTACTTCTTTGCGCTGGGACTAAAGGCAAAAGGTATGCTTTACCCAATTCGACTATACATCTGCACCAGGCGGTTGGTGGTGCTCAGGGGCAGGCGGCGGATATTGAAATTGCCGCCAGAGAAATCATGAGGATGCAGGAAATGATACGTAACATCATAGCTAAACATACCGGTCAGCCGGTAGAGAAGATTGCCCACGACACCGACAGAGACTTCTATCTTAGCGCTGAACAAGCAGTGGAATATGGCCTTATAGACGAAATACTTAGCAAGCCGCCTAAGAAATAAAGTGGATGCACTGTGGTTAACAGTGGCCAAGCTCTGGGCAGATTAACCCGCCCGAATAGTGCTGCCTGTAATAGCCGAGGCGTCTTATAGTTTTAACTGGTAGGATGATAGCTGGGGTGCTAGACTGGATTGGGGCAAATGCTACGGTTTATGCCGCAAGTGAAGCATTCGGTGGGCTGGGCAAAGCGGGCTTAATTACCATCATCGTCGTTTCCATAATCGCTATTGTTACCCTCGTGTGGATCTTCCGTGAGACCGGAAGGAGAGAGTAAGTAATTTACATTAGCCCAGTTTGGCAGCCTCCTCTCTAACCATGTGTCGGATCCTTTTATGGATTTCCAACGGAGTAGCTATATCCTTTTCTTCAGCCAGCCAATGAAAATGCTCTCTATCGCCGCTTCCTCCAGCTTTCTCCCTCTCCTTGACCTCTCTTTCAACAATTTGGCGGCTACCTTTCTCCCAGGCTTCCAGAACCACCCACAAATCATATAAACTTACCGATGCCAGACCCAGGGTGGAATAGGGCAAGACGTATTCATTAGCATTGAAAGCAACGGCTAAGCCCCCTGCTTTGTTTACAGCCCGAAGCATTTTGAAATCTGTGATGCTATCACCTACCACCGTCCAACGAGAAAGCGGTTTTCCCATCCTGGTGCTAAAGTTCTCCAGTGCCTCTACCTTGCGTCTCCCTCCTACTGGTTTCACCTGGCCTATCATTCTTCCCGAACTTGTTTGGGGCAATTTCTGCCAATAGAAATAGTCCAGATATTCCCTTATTCTAGTATCGTCGGTAAAGGGATTAAGATTCACAATTTCGTGTTCTGTTTGCTCCAGTAGGGCAAATTCATCCTGGCTTAATAGTTGGCGAATCTGCGCTAGGGGAAAGGAAGTACAGGCTACATTCTCACTGGGTATGCCCAGTCTCTGCGTGATGGGGAAGGCATATTGTTTGTAACTGGTACTAATACAAAATATGTCCCACCCTCGAGATTTGAGTTTGGAGATTAATTCAGTTGCCCCTGGGGTTAACCCAGCTTGCTGCCCCATAGCAGCGATTTGTTCCTCTTCTAT
>Ga0209635_10004328_pt1 | contig 11129 bp, 5 predicted proteins | sample DeeMarSWOR230_32_FD_187463 | JGI IMG/M metagenome (GOLD analysis project Ga0209635, IMG submission 187463) | Marine sediment microbial communities from White Oak River estuary, North Carolina - WOR-2-30_32 (SPAdes) (version 2) | ecosystem: Environmental > Aquatic > Marine > Intertidal zone >...
CGTCTTTTTTGGCATCCAGAAGAGGCACCACCGGATACCGGCAGTAAAGGGAAAGCGAAGCTAAGGCATCCAGGCTGGGAACACTGGCAAGAGGTTTTCCGGAGGCAAAGCACAGTCCCTTTATGGTGGATAATCCGATCCTCAAACCGGTGAAGGAGCCCGGTCCGATTGAGAGCGCAAATCCGTCCAAGTCGCTTATTTCCAGTTCCACAGTCCTTAGAGCCAGATCGATGGTGGGCATAAGAATTTCGGAATAAGTGACCCTCACGTCGAACTTCAGATCCACCAAAACCTCTTCCTGGTCAACGATACCCACTCCCGCGGTCATGGTGGAGGTATCTACACCCAAAACTTTCATCTTTTAGACTCGATATCTCGTTAATTTATGGGTCAAAACTGTTCTACGCGAATTTCTCTTTCGTTTTCAGATAGGATCTTTAAGTTTATCTCCCACCTCTTTTTGGGCAAAAAGGGCTTCACCTTCTCTGCCCATTCGATTAAGGTTATCCCCCTGCCATAGAAGTATTCCTCGTAACCTAATTTAATAAATTCATCCACATTTTCCAAGCGATATAAATCAAAATGATATATCCACACAGGGGAGTTATGCCATCTCCCTGGATATTCATTGATTATCACAAAGCTGGGGCTGGTGACTGCTTTCTCCACTCCTAATCCGGAGCAGATGCCTTGAATTAAAACGGTCTTTCCACTGCCCAAGGAACCTATCAGAGCCACCACCGAGCCGGGTTTGAGTTGTTGGGATAAACTTTTGCCGAATTCTTTGGTCTTTTCAGGGCTGTAGGTTTTCTTCTCCATGTGCATGGGAGAAAATTACAAGATCATCATCCAATAATCAAACTATTTTTTATGCATCTTGTTTTCTTCATCCTTTTGTCAGGACAGAAAACCGCCATTATCAGATACTGAATTGAACCTCCCTTAAACCCCCTCCTTAGTAAGGAGGGGGCTTTGCTTTTTCCCTCTCTTTTTCAAGGAGAGGGTCAGGATGAGGTTTGAAGATGACCGAAAACCTGCAGCACCGGACCTAACCTTCTGGCATCTTATCTTTTGGGCGTCATGGTGATCATTGGAAGGATCATCTCCTCTAAGGAGATACCACCATGCTGGAAGCTGTTTTTATACTCTTTTTCGTACTCGCTGTATTTTGTGGGATATACGAAGTAAAAGTCCTCCTTGGCTATGATATAGGTGGTGCCCATACTATAACCAGGTAGTCCATATTGCAGAGGATCCTTTATCAAAAGAGCCTCTTTGGGATCACAATTGAGGTTGTCACCATATTTGTATCTTAAATTGGTGGAGGTGTCTTTCCTACCCCGGGCGATTGTCCCCCGCGTGCCCCAGACGCTACCATGGTCAGTGGTCAAAACCACAGCGCAGTCCTGGGTGGAAAGATACTGCAAGACTTTAAACAGAGAGGAATGTAAAAACCATGGTCTGGTCAGAGAGCGATAAGCGGATTCATCCGGCGTCATCTCCTTTAAAATCTCCGATTGCGATCTGCCATGAGCTAAAATGTCTAAGAAATTGAACACGATGGAAAGAAGGGAGGTGTTTTTGTATGAGGAGATCTTCTTAGCCAAAACGTCCCCCTCTTTTGCATCCAATACCTTCACGTATCTGGTATCAGCCTTTAGCCGCACCCCCAGTTTTTTGAGCTGATCGTCCAGAAGTTGATGCTCGTATCTATTTCGGCTGGAGTCATCATGGGTGCCCGCTTTCCATAGCTCCGGATACCTACGGGCAAGCTCAGAGGGAAAAAGTCCCGAAAAGATGGCATTACGGGAGTAGGGGGTGGCGGTGGGCAAGATGGAGTAATAATAACCCCGCTGGATGTGGAAGTATTCATCCAGTATCGGCTCAATGGTCATCCATTGATCCAGCCGCATGCAATCCATCACGATAAAAATTGTCCGCATCCTCTGGGAGAGAGGTTGAAAAAGAAACCTCTCCACCACATCCACGGAAAGAGGAGGAGGATCTTCTTTAGCTAACCATCTCAGATAGACGTTTTCAACATATTTGCCGAACTCAATGTTGCACTCTCTTCGCTGCCCCTGATGGGTCTGTCTTAGATCCGCATCACCAAAATTATCAATCTCTAAATCCCATTCGCTAAGTGTTCGGTGAATGTCGATCCAATCCTGCCAGTTTAGTGCTCCGAAAAGAGAGGATCTGATTTTAGCGGAACTTTGCGCATAATCCTGAGCCAGCCTCTGGGATCTGATCTTCCTTGTTTCTAAAATCTTCTTGGCAGCAGAGAGAATCTGGCTGGGGTTGACCGGCTTGGTCAGATAATCATCGATCTTTTTCCCGATGGCCTGATCCATCAGGTCTTCCTCTTCGGATTTGGTTACCATGATTACCGGCAGATGCGGGCTTTTCTCCTTGATCTCCTCTAAGGTGGTCAGGCCATCTTTGCCCGGCATCACCTCATCCAGCAAAACCAAATCGAAGTCTTCTCTCTCCACCAGAGCCACCGCATCGTCTCCATTGGATGCTTCGGTCACCTTATAGCCTCTGGATTCCAGAAATATTATGTGTGATTTTAACTGATCGATCTCATCATCCACCCACAGGATATCTTTGATCTCTTCTTTCATGGTTTTTACTTCTCCCTGTATTAATTACAAAAGTAATAATGACTCTCACGTGTCATCCTGAACGCAGAGAGATGGTTCGCTTCCCAGACGGGAGGGCCGAAGCCCCATCTGGGCGTCTGCCCACTCAACGTGACATGTCATATGTCAAACCTCTCTTGTCCGCATTCTATAGTATGAATGGCAAACCATATAAGCCCGTCGGCAGGACTCCCAGCCCCGCATAGATTCGGCGGGCAAGGGCTTGCCCTGAAGACTCTTCTGAAGGGTACCCGCCCTACCAACACGCTTTAATTATTATCGGATTGGATTCTCTTCAAATTATGAGATTCTCTCCCTCCATCTCCTCAGGTTTTTTTATATTCATCAAATGAAGGATGGTGGGTGCTATATCGGCAAGCTTCCCACCTTCTCTTAATTTCCCCTTGAAATCATCCATCACCAGAGCAAACGGCACCCGATCGGTGGTATGGGCGGTGAAGACCTCACTATTTTTGGGATCGATCATCTTCTCTGCATTGCCATGATCCGCAGTGACCAAAGCAATTCCATTCACCTCCCTGACTGCGGCTATCACCTCTCCCACACACCTGTCCACAGTCTCAATGGCTTTGATGGCTGCCGAAAGGACGCCGGTATGTCCCACCATGTCAGGATTGGCATAGTTAAGGAGGATAAAATCATACTTTCTGGATTTTATCTCCTTTGTCACCTTTTCGGTGACCTCGAAGGCACTCATCTCCGGCTTTAAGTCATAGGTGGCAACCTTTGGCGAATGGACTAAAATCCGATCCTCTCCCTCAAACGGCTTCTCCTCCCCACCATTGAAGAAGAAGGTGACATGAGCGTATTTTTCGGTTTCGGCGATACGAAGCTGGGCTTTCCCCTCTCTTCCCAACACCTCTCCCAGGATGTTGGATAGCTTAACTGGAGGAAAGGCAACTTCAGATTTCAGTTTGTTATCATGTAAGGTCATGCTGATCAAATCGATGATAAGATTATCCGGTCGGGCAAACTCCTTAAAATCTGGATCGGTTAATGCATAAGACAGCTGGCGGGCACGATCAGCCCGAAAATTGAAGAATATCCCCACATCACCTTTCTTGATCCTCCCTCCCTCTGGATTATCTTCGCCTCTGACCACCATGGGCACCATGAATTCATCCGTGACATTTTTCGCATATGATTTCTTAATGGCACTGATAACATCGTTGGTCTGAATGCCTTCACCGTTTACAATGGCACGATAGGCTTTTTCCACCCTCTCCCATCTTTTGTCCCTATCCATGGCATAGTACCGTCCCGCCACAGTGGCTAAGTTCCCTACTCCCAGCTCTTTGAATTTATCCAGAAGTTCTTTAACATAGCCTGCTCCTGCGGTGGGAGAGGTGTCTCTTCCATCTAAAAACGCATGCACAAAAACTTTTTTTACTTTCCTCTCTTTTGCCAGCTTCAGCAGGGCATATAAATGATTGGGGGAGCTATGCACGCATCCATCCGAGACCAAACCCAGAAGATGCAAGCTTGTATTTCTTTTTTTGACCGTCTCCATCCCCTCTATCAGGACCGGATTTCCGAAAAAGGTTTTTTCTTCGATCGCCTTATCAATCCGGGTGATCTCCTGATATACCACTCTGCCCGCGCCTAAATTGAGATGCCCTACCTCGCTGTTTCCCATCTGTCCATCGGGTAGACCCACATCCAGACCGGATGCCCCTAAAGTGGTGTAGGGATATTTTCCAAAAATCTCATCTAAGTTGGGCTTGGAAGCTAAAGCTATGGCATTCCCCTCTTTCTGAGGGCTTAACCCGTATCCATCCATTACCAGAAGCAGGATCATAAGTCTATCCTATTGGGTTATTGATTAACTGATCTTTTCGAGCTCGTCTTGACATCATCAAATCATTTACGAGACAGGAGAAGAAATCGATAGAATGAGCACCCGATAAAATGAGACTTATTTCTCAAATCTCTAAAGGACATAATCCAGACAAAAACATCTTTTCCAATACCTCACTCCCTCTGTCCCCCTCTCCATGTCCGATGGATCCTGGGGAAAATGGAGAGGGGAAATAAAGGGGGTAAGATTATCAAGATCCAAAACAATACAAAAAGCCGTCCTCTGATGGAATATAGATTTTTCCATCATAATGGGCAGGGGAAGATGAAATCATCCCCTTGGTCTGATATTTCCACAAAAGTTTCCCGGTAAAGCGATCTACAACATAAAAATTGCCGTCATACGATCCAAAGAAGAGCTTGTCACCCACTGCGATGGGAGAGGAGCGAACCAAGCCTTGCGTTTTAAATTTCCAGCCAAGCTTTCCGGTCTTCTGGTTCACCGCATACATGAAATAGTCATTTGATCCGATGTACACCAGACTTTCAGCAACTGCGGAAGAGGAATATATGTCGGCTTGAGTCTTAAATTTCCACACAAGTGAACCATCACCTAGATTTAGAGCATAAAGATACCCATCAACCGATCCAAAAAACACCATTGCGTCCTTTATAGCCGGAGAGGAGTAAATGGCACCTTCTGCTTTAAATTTCCACTTCATCTCCCCATTTTCTCTGTTAAGGGCATATAAGTAGCCATCGGTTGAGCCGAAACAGACTACTCTTTCATCGGAGGTAGATGCAGACAAACCATCACAGGCAGGGGTGGAGATGATGGAAGCTTTGGTCTCAAATTCCCATAATTTTTCGCCCGCGTCTTTGTTTAAAGCCCACAAGATACCTGAGCTTGATCCAACAAAGATTTTGTCCCCGCATAAGGCGGGAGATGAGGAGAGATTTCCTAACTTCTTTTTCCACAAGATATTGCCGGTTCGCAAGTTCAAGGCGAAGAAAGTTTCCTTTCCTCTGTCCAGACAAAAATAAACTGTGCCATCCTCCCCACAGGCTGAGGTGGAAATAGATGAAGAAACTTTATAAACTCCCAGATCTTTCCCGGACAGTGCATCAACAAAATGCACTCTTTTATTCAGCGCTCCGATAACCACCGTCTGGCCAAGAACAATCGGCGATGCCTTTAAAGGTTTTTTGGCATCATGTTTCCACAAAAGCTTATTCGGCACGTCAATGGTCGAAGGAAGGTAAGCAGTATTCTGATCATCTTCCCTAGAACTTTTCCAGCCGGGCAGATCATATGAGCCCTGCTCCTCGAATTTAAGCCCACCGGCACATGATACCACCAGAAACAAAACCAGAAAAGAAAGGCGAGGAAAAACGATTTTTCTCATCAAAAGTTCCATCCGAAGAAGAAGTCAAAATCGGTCTTCCTACTTATTTTTTTGAAGTCGGTGGTTCGAGATATATCAAAGCGGAGAACCATCACATATCCCAAGCTTATCCTGGCTCCGATTCCAAAGCTTCCGTAAAGTTGATCAAATTCATCCTCCCACGCATTCCCTGCGTCGAAAAACAAGGCTCCCCTGATCGCATGGAAGGATATCTTTCCGAAGGGAAAACCTATGGAGAGATTGTCGATTAAAGGATACCGCAGTTCGTTATTCAGCAGGACCAGATGTCTTCCATAAAATGCTCTCCGGTCGTAACCTCTCAAAGACCAGCTTCCTCCCAGATAAAGTCTCTGAGGTTCTTTGCCCACCGACGTGAAGCCCATAACTCTTACCGCATAGCAACTATTCTTTTTTAACCTGAGATACTTTCTGAAATCGAACAGGGCAAGTTTGTTATATGCTTTACCATTCTTCAAATTCAAGGTAAGACCCAGGGTGAAATTGAATCTGGTGCCATCGATTGGTCCTACGTAGTCCCAGATGCTGGTGTCCAGAACCCAGGAAATATAATTGGTGGAAAGAAACGCTTTTCTTCCCCTGTTTTGAATGTAAACGTCCCGGTCAGACTGACGCAAGAAGAAGCTGGCATCCACCCTTTTGAACTTGGATAACGGATAACTGGCTAAAGCCATTCCCCCATATTGCCTTTCGGTGTAGAAGCCATAATATTCATCGTAATATTCATCCTTGAGATGGTAAAACCCATACCCGTAGTTGAGACGATGGGTTTTGTTAATATAGGTTACGCCCAAATTGAAGCTGGAGAGAAAATCATCTGAGGAACGGGCGCTGTTGCCTAAAAGGAAGAAATATTGATGGTTTCCCAACATGTCGGTGAGAGCCACCTGAAATCCACCCACCGTCCCGTAGACTGCATCATATGATATGGCCGATTGAGCTATGTCAAAGGAGAATCGGTTCTTATATTTCACCGATCCACTCTCTTGATCCCCCTCCGTCTTTTTCGGTCTCCATGCTGATGGAGACGTATGGAGAGATAAATTTGCCGACTCAGAAAAATCGTCAAATCCGACCATCGCACTATCCAAGCTCATCTTGTGTATTTGAAAACTGTATTTTTCATAGGCGGTGAAGAAGATATCCTTACCGTCCGGGGAAAAACTGGGATCAAATGCCCCAGTCAAAAGGGAGGTAAGCTGGCTGGTGTGCCAAGAACCATTTTCAGGATCGAAGGATAAAAGATAAAGATCATACGAGCCATTCCGATCAGATGAAAAAACCAGACTTTCACCATCGAAAGACCAGTCCGGCGCCAGATCATGATGTGGGCCAGAGGTCAAAGGGGTGATTTTATTTTCCGGAAGGGCCAAAAGAAAGAGGTTTAGAAAACCCTCTTCCCCCCAAGAACCCCGATCAGAAGAAAAAGCAATACCTTTTCCATTCGGAGACCATTGGGGGGCCTTTTCCTCGTATATGTCGTTGGTCAATCGGGTCAGGAGTCTATTTTGAAGTTCATACAGATAAAGATCAGAGTATCCATTCTTCGCCACCCCTACAAACGCTATCTGGTTAGCATCTGGAGACCAGGTGGGGGAGGAAAGCTCAATTAGGTCTCCAAATCGCTTTTCATTGGTGATCTTCCTCTGGGTGACATCATAAACATATAACACATCGTTCTCATGACTTTTGGAGACGAAAGCGACCATACCGTCTTCAGACACCCCGATCTTGCTTTTAAGAAGGTGCAAGGATTCAAACTGGGGTGACCTTTCCCCTTTTATTAGAGTAACTGTTTTCTCCTTCTCTCCCTTAGGTGACATCATGCAGATGGAGGAATATCCCAGTTTATTGGATTTGAACACCACCCACAATTGATCGGATAAGAAAACCGGCTCCGGCTTTATGTTTATCCCATCAAAGGTGAGCTGAGTGGAGACCCGATTGGGAAGATCTTTGCTTTCTATATCGGGGAAATATTTTTTCTTCAAAGAATATTCCCACTGGCTCCACACCTCTTTCAAGGTTTTGTTAAAAGTCAGCTGGAAAACTTCACTGAAGTTGGGTGCCTTCCAGTAATTTTCAAATAGCAACCCAATCTTGTCATCCCCATATTCTTTCTTTAGATGAGCGCAAAATGCCTCTCCCATTTTGTACATCAAAAAAGTTCCATACAGCTGGTAGATATCCTCCAATTGGGGGAACCTTCCGGAGATGACTAAATCTCTGATCATCATATCTGCTTCGCTGTCCCACTCTCTGGACCAGTGTTCCGCCATACCCTCCTCAAACCACAAGGGCAATCCGGTATAATTAAATCTTTGGTGAGCCTTCATCACATAAGGAATCTTATGCATGATGAAGGCGTGAACCAGCTCATGCTGGATCACCCGGGCAAAATTTGAATATGAGCCGTTAAAGGGAATGACCATACGTCCCTTTAAAAATTCGGTGAAGCCGGCAACGCTTTCCGGTAGAAGGGAGGGGATGATGTTGGTCTGGGCAAAATAGTTAGGAGAGCTGTAGACCACTAAGGGAATTTTTTTTACTATACGATGATTAAATTTGTTCTCCAAAAACCAGTAGCTTTCCTCTGCACAGCTGGCAGCGATCTGGGCAATCTCCTTCTCTTCTGTATAAAAATAGATCTCAAAATGCTGGGTGGTCAAAACCTGCCAATCAAAATTGGTGTACTGAACCTTGTTCTTTCCAAAATAGTATTGTCCATAGGAAGAAGTAGAGAGTAGAAGAAAAAGAACTATTGAAAGAATTAATCTTTTCATATTTCTTAAAATAACAAATCTTGACTGAGAAATCAACTTCGCAGAATCAGAAGTTTACATTTACTGACGGCAGATGACCGACTTCGCCAGAAGAATGAACTGTTAGACTCATTAAACCGATGGTCGAGCTTCAGTTAAAGCAGATTAAAGGTTTCCTGCGGGATCAAGAATCCTTTAGTAATCACTGATGCATCAGCTTATATGTCTTTAAGTGGGTAGCCGCAGGTCGTTGACTCAAATGAGACCCAGATGCACAAATGAGCTTCAGCCTGAGTGAATCTCGCTCAGATGGACGGATACCTCTGATATGAGTGCTGGCATCAGGCTTCAGCTTACGATTTTGCTTTCTCAGTTCATCTTCTTCCGCCCACTCCCGGAGTAATCTTTGTTTCTGCTTTCTATGGTCTTCAACGCCCCATTAGCCGACTCCAAAACTTTGTCTTTCACCAAAAGGTTCATTAAACCTTTTTCCCTTTGTTTTACGAATTTTTCAACCTCTTCCGTTAACTCAGATGAGCCTGTTTTTCCCAAAATGTTCAAGACGGCAATCTTGATCTCATCCTTTTGCCTGGGCGCCAAATGTTGTATTCCTTTCTCCCTCTCCCACAGAAGCTCCAGCAGAAAATCAATCGAGTCTTCTTTGCCGATTTTGCCGATGGCGGTGAGAGTGATCTTCCTATCTCTGTGGTTGTATCGGAGATGCTCCATCAGAGGTTTTAAACAACTTTTGTCATCCAGTACGGTCAGAGAGGTGATGGCATTCCTGCGCACCTCATCCTCTGTGTCGTTTAGAAAGGTGAGAAGCACATTCACCGATTCCGGTCTGCCAATCTTCTCCAGGGTTTTAACGACCTCCAGCCGCACTCTTATGTCCGGGTCCTGGCTAAGTTTTGACAAGGCTGGCACCCTTTCCTCACTCGGTATGTTCCCCAGAACATAGATGGCGTTTCGCACCTTATACCATTGTTCATCCACCAGAAGGGCAGTTCCCTTCTTTCTGATGAAGGTGCCCGGATTAGATAGAAGAGCAACAAGAACGGATACCGAACTTTTCCCCAGACGGCTTAATACCCTTAATGCACTGATCCGGGCAGCTCTATCATCCAAGGTGAAAATATCAGTCAGCTTCTCTGCCACCTTATCCTTGTCCAGAGATTCTAAAATCTCTTCAATCAACTTGATAGTTACAAAGGGAACCCCCTCTTTCACCTGGGATACCAAAATGGCAAGCTTGGATTCATCCGAGATCTCTTTTATGAAATCCTGGGCGATTTTTTTAACCTCCTGAGGATGAGTTGTTTCCGAACACGAACGAGTATTGTATTCAAGTAATATCTTATGTATCTCTTTAAACTCTTGTTGCTGAAACATCTCTAAAAGAGTAATCTTCAAAAGCCGGGAACAATCCTTTAAGATGTGAGCTGGCAGAAGCTGGTCTTTGATTTTCTCATATAATCGGTCCTTGATGTATAAAAATTCAAACTCCAACTTCTCCTTAATAAAGTGATTCAATGCCTTTTCCACGGCAGAGATAACAAAATTTCTGGTCTGGGCGTTTTCAGAATTCAGCTTTGCCAGCAGCTCCTCCATGGCATAGGATTTGATTTTTGTATCCTCTGAGCTGATCACCCGATGCCACAGGAACATAAACTTCTCGAAGTCCACCTCTTGGCGTCCCAGTTTCTCTATCATCCCCATCAACTCATCCAAAACCTCCTGGCTTTTGAGCCATTTTTCCTCGAAGAGAAAGTCTAAATGTTCTCTCTCCACAATTCCGCGTTCTGAGAGTACCTTCTTAATCTGTGGCAAAAGTTTTCTCTTCTCCCTGTCTCCGAGAAGCTTATCCACTAGGTCCACCACCTCGTTTAGTGCCGAGCCTGAATTCTTTGATTCGGACTCCTTTAAATTCTGCTCCAAATTGGATGCCAAAAGACTCAATATCTGGTCATCCGAAAGATTCTTTATCTGCTTTCCAACCTCCTCTGTCAACTGTTTTAGTTCTATCTCAGCACCAAATTCTTCCCCCAGTTCTTCCTGTCTTACCGACTTGTCCAAAACGATATCTCTCATCAGTTCGGGGTTATCTTTCATGATTTTGGAGATATGGGCTTTCAGATCCGCTCCCTCTACTACCTCCGCTTTTACCACCACCTCGTCTTCAGTCACCAACTCATACTTGAGCTGATCAACTTTTATTGATTGGATGCGATTTCTTTTGAGAAACTCAGGAAGGCTCTTGGGTGGGGCATCTTTGTTTAATGGTTTTACAAAAAAGCTCAAGAACCTGCCGAATTCCTCTTTAGTAAGATCTTTAGTGAGGGTTACGCTACTTATATTCTGGTTATTAAACTCCTCCATCAATCTCTTTAGGATGTCCGAACCCTCTATGTTCTTTCCGTTCACCACGATTCGCTCTTCCACCCGGCTGATGGTGAAATGGTTAGTCTCTTTGAATATCT
>Ga0209635_10004330_pt1 | contig 11123 bp, 12 predicted proteins | sample DeeMarSWOR230_32_FD_187463 | JGI IMG/M metagenome (GOLD analysis project Ga0209635, IMG submission 187463) | Marine sediment microbial communities from White Oak River estuary, North Carolina - WOR-2-30_32 (SPAdes) (version 2) | ecosystem: Environmental > Aquatic > Marine > Intertidal zone >...
TAACGAAATAAAACAGGTAAGAAATGCAATCTATAATGGAAATTTACGTGAACTTGTTGAATCAAGAGTTAGAGCATGCCCATTATTAACAGCAATACTGAAATGTCTTGACCAACAACATTATAAATATATAGAAAAAAGAACTCCAATAACACGGAAAAGTCAACTACTTGCTACAACAAATGATTCACTATATAGAGCCGAAATTAAACGTTTTCAAGAACGAGTGATAAATCGATATTATAAACCAGAAAGTGCTAAGATACTACTCCTTTTACCTTGTTCTGTAAAAAAACCTTACTCATTTTCAAAATCTCATAAAAGATACAGAGAAAAGATTTACAATTTGGATAACCCTCATATAATTCATGAGGTAATAATAACCTCACCACTTGGTATTGTTCCTAGGGAGTTGGAATTAACATATCCTGCATCTGCATATGATATACCTGTATCAGGCTATTGGAATGAAAATGAAAAAAGAATGATTCAAGATTTACTAAAAAGATATTTAGAAATTAACAAATACGAAAAAATAATATTACATCTTCCACTAATAATTAGAAAATTCATAGATAAAACTATAGGAGAATATAATGACACTGATATTGAAAGCAATCCCACTTCCAAAGAATCATTAAATAAATTATTGAGGGTATTAAAAAAAGAAACAATAACATATGATAGGGTGAAATTCTCGATAAGAAAAAGAGAGAATTTAGAATCCCTTGCATCCTATCAGTTTGGTAAAAAAATCTCAAAAAAACTTCTAAAAGATTGTGAGATAAAAGGAAAATACCCATATCAGAAAATAATTTATAACAATAAACAACTAGGAATGTTAACAAAAGAAAGAGGGTTTATTTCTTTAACACTTACTGGTGCAAAAAAAATTGCAAACTTTAAGAAATATTGGGTAAAAATATATGATGATTTCACTTTAGAAGGATCTGTTTTTGCTCCAGGTGTACAAGATGCTGATGAATTAATTAGAGAGGGTGATGAAACATATATATTGCAGGGGAACAAACTATGTGCTGTAGGCGTTGCTCAGATGAATGGTGAAGAAATGAAAAAATCCACCCATGGAGAAGCTATTAAAATTAGACACAAAAATTAGATACGTTTCATTGGTTCTTTCTTACCACAAAATGGACAAGAGTAAACACAAATACTGTTGTATAAATTTGCACCTTCTGCCCAAATTGTTATGCCTTCTCCACAATGATTGCATCTAAAAATTACATTAACAGATTTTTCTTCAGGTATATTTCCCATTACTTTAATTGGATCAGATGGTAAAATACCTAGTCTACCACAATCTGGACAAGTAATTCTAACAGCTTTTTTATTATTATTTGTTGATTCTTTTATAGCAAATATACCCATACAACTTGGACATTTTAGATGATATAGACCACCTTTCAATTTCTTTTCAAATTCCTCGATTTTACTAATTTTTATCTTAAATTTATAAGATTTTAAAACTATAATAATAACAGAGAATAATAGCAATAAAATATATGATATTAGAATTTGCATATTCCAATCTTTATTAAATACAATACCCCAGATTGATAAAAACAATACCAAGAATCCAAAAAATATCAATAAAATAAATAATTCTTGTCTCTCGATTAATCTCATATAAATCTTCTTCCAATACCATAAAACGAAAATAAAACAAGTAAAATAAAAAGAAATATCGATAAAGCAAGATATCCAGCGTTATCTCTTACTCGATATGCAGCATTTTGTAAGAATATATCTTTTATCGGATTGGTTCCTATTTGATATTCTCTTATATTTGTATATCCATCAAAGTCACTATCGACAACCGCATCATTTGAATCTTCAGGATCTAGGTTGTATTTTTTCTCCCAAAAATCCGGCATACCATCGTCATCTTTATCTTCTTTATCTGAAGTTATCCAAAAGTTTTTTATTGATGTATTAGCTACGTTACCAGCCTCATCTTCCACACTAATATATAAACTATAATTTCCTAAAATGTTGTATTCTGAATTATATATATATTTGCCCGTTGGAGACCATAGCATTGTTACTATTCTACTTTTAGTATTAGGATAAAGGATTGTTACATTTACTGTTTTTATCTTCTCGTTATCATGTGTAATACATGTTATGTTAACATAACCATTTTTTATCTGTACGTATGGTCGAGCATCAAAAAAATCAATGGCTGGTTGGATTGTATCTTTTGAAAGAGCGGAAATATTCAGAATACCTAAAAATATAATAAAAGCAATTAAAAAAATGGAAATATTTCTATGACTAACGCTAAAAAATCTAAGAGAATCAAGTCCCATCTTGACATTGATCCCCATCCCAACACCATAATTTAAATTTATTAAGTTGTATTTCTATTTATCGATTTAGAATAAATAATCTTTAAAAATCAATACCATTTTTTATTTCTTTGTTGCTTAATACCATTATTTCAAGTTAAAATTTTCATTAGATAACACATACCAGAATATTGGAACATAAAATATAAATCAATCTCACTGATACCAAAATAATAGAAAATAAAATGAAACCAGAAATACATAAATCAAGCTTTATTGCTAAAACTGCAGTAATAATTGGAAATGTTAAAATTGGAAGGAACTGTGGTGTTTTCCCAAATGCAGTTATTCGTGGAGATCAAAACTCGATACATATTGACAATGGATCCAATGTCCAAGATTGTTGTGTAATACATACTGATGAAGAGCATCGCGTGATAATTGGGAAAAATGTCTCGATTGGACATGGTGCAATTGTGCATGGAGCATTTCTCGATGATGATTGTCTTCTTGGTATGAATGTAACTGTATTAAATGGCGCGAAAATTGGAAAGGGTTCGATCATAGGTGCAAATACTCTAATTAAAACTGGCATGAATATTCCAAAGAACAGTATGGTATTAGGAATACCAGGAAAAATCGTTAAACAGGATAAAAATTTTAGAGAAATAGCTCGCCGTAATGCAGAAATTTATAAAGGTCTCTCAAAGAACCATTTAGATGGAAAATATAGAATATATAGAGAAGATTAGCTTAAAATTTTAATTTTTTTAATTTTGAACGCGTATACTGTAGTAATCCACCTGCATTCCGAATAGCTATTATTTCATCTGGAAGTTTGGGAAATAAAAATGTTTTACCATTCATAAAAATTTTCCCATTATCAACATCTAGTTTAATATTAACATTTCTAGAATAAGCATTTACAGCATCCTCGCATTCAATTAAGACAAGACCTTGATTAATTGCTGATCTGTAGAAAATCCTTGCAAAGCTTTTTGCTATAATCGCTTTAATCCCTACTGCTTTTAATCCAACAACTGGTTGTTCGCGTGAGCTCCCACATCCAAAATTTTTTCCTGCAACAATTATATCGCCCTCGCTTACATTCTCTGAGAATGATGAATCCAAATCTTCTAATAAATGTGGTTTAATTTCTTCAGCAGTACTGCAAGTATATGTATATTTACCCGGAAATAGCATATCAGTATTTATGTTATCTCCATATTTCCATACGTTCATTTTCTAATCTCCCTCCTTGGATCAGTTATTTTTCCATAGAGTGCTGATGCTGCAACAGTAGCAGGACTAGCAAGATAGATTTCTGCTTCTTTACAACCCATTCGGCCCTTGAAATTCCTATTGGCTGTACTGAGACATCGTTCCCCAGGTGCTAAAACTCCTTGGTGTGCACCAAGACATGGACCACAACCGGTTGGAAGTATTACAGCACCTGATTCAACGAGAGTCTGAATGATTCCGAGCTTTAAAGCCCTTTTAAAAATTTCTTTTGATGCTGGCAGAACAAGTAGCCTAATATCAGGACTAATTTTTCTACCTTTTAATATATCTGCTGCTATTTGTAAATCAGACAATCTTCCATTGGTACAAGTACCAATCAAGCATTGTTGAATATCCAAACCTTCAATCTCATTTACAGTCTTAACGTTGTCAACTGTATGAGGACATGCAATAATTGGAACGATATCTGATAGATTATAGCTTAATTCCCTCATATATGAAGCATCTTTATCAGGGTAAATTGAATCATAATCTATGGATGATATTTTAATCGATTTAAGGAAGTTTCTAGTAATCCTATCAACAGTAAAAACTGAATTTTTTGCACCCATTTCAACACCCATATTCGTTATAGTAAAACGATCATCAATGGAAAATTGTTCAACATCACCACAATATTCTACAGAACAATAATTCGCACCTGATGCAGAAATATCTCCAATAATATGTAAAATTAAATCCTTTGAAAATACACCTGGTGACAACTTTTTATTTAATGTAATTTTTATGCTTTTAGGAACCTTAAGCCAAGTTTTGCCGGTAAGAATCAAAGATGCTGCTTCAGTTCTATCAATACCAGTAGAAAAAGCACCAACTGCACCGTATGAGCATGTATGTGAATCGCTTCCAAGAATTAGCTTCCCAGGTAGAGCAAGTCCTTTTTCTATTACCACCTGATGACATATACCAATACCTACATCAAAAAAGTTTTCAATTTTATTTTTCCTGACAAAATCTCGTATTATCTTATGATTTATAGCTGTCTTTTCAGAAGCTGCTGGTACAATATGGTCAATAACGATAACTGAGAGTGATTGAGAATAAACTCCATACTCATCCAACTCATTTTTTACCTTCTGAATAATAGCAGCAGTATTATCATGAGTCAAAAGATGATCAGGATAAATTGTTACTATTTGACCAGGGATTACTTTTTTTTCTCCAGAATATTTTGAAAGTATCTTTTCTGCAAATGTCATTGCCATATCCATATTATCTCCAACAATACTTATTATTCTCGGTATAACGCCATCTATAGGTTTATCAGAGAATTGAAAAGAAATCAATTAAACTAATTTAAAGTTATTTAATATTTTGCTACTTAAATATATAACATGAATCCTTATTAATTTAAAAGTATATACATATATTAATATTATTATCTATACAACAATATAAATAGATGGCAATTCTAATTGAACATTTATATTTTTCTCTTTTCCCTTTGAATAAAAATATCATTTTTTTATCTAAATATCAATATCCTGTTCAACACCTACATGTCACTTAATAGAAGTCAATGAATGTACAATCCTCCATTTACATTAATTGTTTCACCAGTTATGTAATCAGATAAATCTGATGCTAGAAACAAACACGCATTTGCAACATCTTCCGGGAGTCCTAGGCGACCAAGTGGAATTTCCTTTGAACGTTCTCTCCTAATATCTTTGGTATAATGTTTAATAATATCAGTATCAATAGTTCCTGGTGCTACTGCATTAACATTTATTTTTTTCTCAGCTAGTTCTAAAGCAAGGCTTCTCATAAGTCCCAACATACCTGCCTTTGTTGTTGCATAATCAGATCCATGAGAAGACCCCTTGAAAGCAAGCTGTGAAGATATAAATATTATCTTACTCCTTGGTTTCATGTAAGTAATAACCTCTTTACATAGATTATAACAACCAGTTAAATTGACAGAAAGTACCTTCTCCCACGTTTCTGGAAGAATGTTTTCAAAACTATTTCTAAAATAGACACCTGCATTATTTACTAAAATATCTATCTTCCTTCTTTTTTTAATAAGGATTTTCACCATGTTTTGAACATCATCACGAATCGAAACATCTGCTTTTAGTAACATTCCATTGCCAGATGATTTCTTAACCAATTTGAATGTTTCCATTGCTTCCCTTTCATTTGAATAATAGTTAATACCAACATAAGCACCATAACTAGCAAATTTAATAGCGATCCCCCTTCCAATTCCTCTTGAAGCACCAGTGATAATTGCAGTTTTTCCATTAAGCATAATTTTTAGTATTATTTTATGACGTAAAAAATTATGCTAATCATTTATTTAAAAAATTCGAATTATGTTCAAATACAGAGGAAAGATAACTTGATTATTGGAATTGAAATTCAAAAACAATTATATATAATGTTAATTAATCCTTAATGGATTTATTAATTGATATATAAAATATGTGGTAAAAAAATTAATTGCTGCGGATGAGAAAGTTTTTTATTGATTATGATATTTAGTCAAGACATAAGAATGGAGATGTATGGTGCTAAATTGAAACCTTTTTAGATCTACAAGCCCATCAAAAAATATTAGTTAATATGAAAAGTGGGAGATCGAATTAAATATGTACGAAGTTGAATATACTGATGTAAAAGAAAAAAAAGATGATGTATTAAAAACATACATTAATGAATTTGACCAGTTATTCGATAATGGGGGAATACCAAATGGTAACTCTGTTCTAGTAGCTGGTGGTCCAGGTACTGGTAAGAGTACGCTATGTAGACAGATATGTTATAACCTAGTTTTAAGGAACAAAAAATGTATGTATGTCAGTTTTAAGGAAAGTAAAGAACGCATTGAGAAAAGTATGCAAAATTTTGGATGGGACATCAAAAGATTTATCGAAGATGGTAGTCTTATAATTCAGAAGATTAACCCTCTTGATATTTTGAGAATGAAGTTTGGTTCGATTGGTGGTTCAGGATCTGCTACTGAAATCTCTTACAAAATAAAACCATTGATCATTCCAAAAAATTTTAATCCAGAACTCATTGTTGTTGACTCTCTTAGTGCCATAATAGCTGTCTCTGCAACAAAGGAAAAAAACTATAGAGTTTATCTCCAGGAGTTGTTTAGTTTTTTTGAAGAAACAGGAGCTACATCTTTCTTAATTACTGAAACAGAACCAATACCAACCAGATATAGTGATACTGGAATTGAAGAGTTCCTAGCTGATGGGATAATTGTTCTTTACAACATACAAAAAAATGAGACTCGTGAAAATGCAATCGAAGTTTTAAAAATGAGATATTGCAGACATTTAAAAAAAATTGTGGCTATGGAAATCAATGAGAACGGAATTAAAGTATATCCCGATAAACATGTTCTGATTTCAATATAGTAATAATCGATTTTTTATAAATATCTAAATGGACCAGTATGTTGACTAAGTTTTTTTGCACCATATCTTAGAATATTATCTTCGATCTGTTTTACCTGAATCCTAGTTAACCCGTTTCTTTTAAGTATTAAATTGTCATTTTCATCATATATTTTTATTGTACCACTATCCACACAAGATATTGCTTTGATGACTCTACCATTTTGAATCCAAACCCAGATATTCACATTTTTATTTGACATACCAATACCTAATGTAATTTTGTATGTTATTATTTTTATTTTACTGACTATATAAATATTTCTATATGTTCTCAGAAAAGTATATTAATCATGTCTTATAACTCAATCATTTTATTCAGAAAGATGTAAAATAAAGTCTACCAAAAAGGTTAAAATAATATAACAGTAATCTTATACTATGCTGGGATGATTATTTGCATGAGATGACACTTTCTAAACAAGATGGATTAATTAATCGAGTTAAAACAGGGATTGAAGGGCTTGATAAAATAATAGATGGAGGTTTACCTGTAAAATCTATTACTTTAATTTCTGGTCCCCCTGGTAGTGGTAAAAGTATTTTCTCATTTCAGTTTCTATATGAGGGTATAAAATCCAGAGAGAAAGGTTTATTTCTAACATTAGATAAAAAGGTTAATGGCCTATTAATTCAGGCAAAGAAACTTGGCTTTGATTTTCAACCAGCCTTGGAGAAAAAACTTGTAAAATTCCGATTTCTAAACATAAATAAAAAGCTAATCTATGAAGCAATGGTAAATGAAATTCTATCTGGGGAATATGATAGAATTGTATTAGATTCAATAACACCATTATCTGAAATGCCAATTTATATAAATAATACCCAAAATAAAAATAAAATGGATAATAGCTTAGTAAACTCTGAAGAAGGTCCAATAAATGCCAATCTTCCAGTTAGAAGATTACACCTTCACTATATTATGAATTCTCTAGAATCATCAGAATCGACTTCTGTTATAACATCAGAATTATCAATGGGGTCTTCCCTTTTTTCTAGAGATGGTATTTCAGAATTCTTAGCAGACGGTGTAATAACTCTAAGTTTTGATCCTACGATGGATAGAAGAAAGTTATCAGTAATGAAAATGAGAAATACAAAACATACTCTTAAACCACAAGATATCGAAATAAGCGAAGGTGGTATAAGGTTTATTTAATTAAGCAGATATGTTAAAATATAAACCTCCAAAAGAATTACGCGCACTTTTTATCATTCACTATTCACCTATTTTACTAATTATTATGATTGGTCCAATAACAGCAGTTTTTGGTATTTGGGAAATTCCAGCGAATAAATTTATGATAATATTTTCTGGAATAATTATTTTTATTCTAGGAACATTCGTTTATTTCAAATGGGAATTATTTTGGCATAAAACATATAAGGGACAACTTGTAACTGGGGGTATTTTTAAATACATAAGACACCCTCATTATACATCTTTAATTATTGTTGGATTTGGATTAGCATTATTCTTTTATTCGCTGTTTGCATTTACAATTGCAATAATCTCAATACCTATTATGATATGGAGTATACTTGATGAAGAAAAACATTTGATACATCAATACGGGAAAGAATACAAGGAATTCATGAAAAATACTCCATGGAGAATGATTCCAAAATTATTCTGACTTCTTAATAGAAACCAAATTACTAACTTATTTAATTAAGCATCATAGATATTAAATAGTGTGATTCCATGGTACAATATTATGAATGTTCTAGTTACAGGTGCAAGTGGATTTATTGGAAAATATCTAGTGGACGATCTTGTAAATCATGGGCATTATGTAAAAGCAATGACAAGACAATCATCGCTAAAAATTAAAGGTGCAAAAGTTGTATTTGGGGATTTAACAAAACCAGAACAAATTCTTGCTACACTCAACAATGTAGAAGCCGTTTTTCACAATGCAGCATATATATTAGATTATGGTAAAAAAAGTGAGATTAAAAAAATAAATATTGAAGGTACCAAAAATATTGCTAAAGCCTGTAGGAAATTGGGGATTAAAAGAATCATATATACTAGCACTGCAGGTGTTTATGGATTTCCAAATACAAATAAAGAAATTACTGAAAAATCAGCTTACAAACCATTGAATTATTATCATAAATCAAAACTGGAGGGGGAAATAATTCTCAGAAACTATGAAGATTTATCTATTTCCGTTGTTCGTCCAACTCTGGTACTAGGGGGAAGGGGAAAGGGAACAAAATTGCTTCTTAAAAATATAAATGAAGGTAAAATGATTTACATTGGAACTGGGGATCAATACATTTCACTAGTTCATCCAAAAGATGTAGCACAATGCTTGAGATTAGTTCTCGAAAACGATAAAAAACAAGATGTTTTCAATGTTGTAAGTTTTATTTGTAAAATTAAGGAACTAATTAATGAAGTTGCAATCCAGATGAACGTAGATCCACCAACAAAGAATGTTTCTTTTCCTATCGCTTATATATATGCTCTGTTTTCAGAAATATTTGCAGTAAAGGAACCTTCTCTTACAAGATTTCGAGTTAAATCTTTTGGTACAACAAGAAGAATAAATTGTGATAAAGCAAAAAAAGAAGTTGGATACGAATCTAAATTTGATTTACAATCAACCGTTAAAGATATGGTTTCCTGGTATAAAAAATATCATTAGAATTTGTACAATTGCTAAATTTTTATGACTAAAAATTAATCATAAGATAATAAAATTATATGTATTGTATTAACTATTTGTATCATCTATCTTTAAATTATATCAAAAATAATATAGAAAAAGGTTTATATCTATTATTCTAAGACATGGATATTTTTTTCTTTACATATGTTCTTAAGAACCTTAGGCCATATAGTAACACTACACTCTCCAAGATGAGCTTTCTTGAGCAGAAGCATATATAAACGAGACTGCCCGATACCACCTCCAATACTAAGGGGAATTTCATCATTTAATATGGCCTTATGATATGGCATTTCAAGAAAATCAAGTTGTCCAGATATTTCAAGTTGTTTATTCAGTGTTTCTTTGGTGACCCGAATCCCCATTGATGTTAATTCGTGACGACGTTTTGTTACAGGATTCCAAACAAGAATATCTCCATTAAGTCCATGCATAAGTTTACCGTCTTTAGACATTGTTTCAGTTATCCAATCATCATAGTCTGCCGCCCTCATTTCATGTGGATAACCATCTTCAAGCGGCCAACCAATTCCTATAATAAAAACTGCAGAGTATCTTTTAAGGATCTCTGTTTCTCTTTGTTTACGTGGAAGATCTGGGTACATTTCAAGAATTTCTTCGGCATGGATAAATTTTAGTTTATCTGGGAGATTTGGATATTTTCCAGATGTAAGTTGAGGAAACTCATTATGAACGAATTTCTCAGCTCCTTTAAAAACCTTCCAGATTTTTGATACTATTTCCTTCAGATAATCAAGATTTCTCAGATTAGGGGTAATCACTTTTTCCCAGTCCCATTGATCCACATACGAGCTATGATCGTGATCAAGGAAATAATCCTTTCTAATCGCTCGCATATCTGTATAAAGTCCCTCACCTGGTTTCATGTTAAATTGTTTTAAAGCCATTCGTTTCCATTTTGTAACTGCCTGAACTACTTGAGTCTGTATGGGTTTCTCTAATCCTAAACCACATTCAAATTCTACCGGTGTACGTGATCCATCTCTATCAAGATAATCATTAATACCACTATCCTTGTCTACAATCAGTGGACACTCAACTCTCATAAGATTGAGATCCTTACATAGATTGTTTTCGATATAATTTTTTACTGAAAAGATGGCTTTCTGTGTCTCTTTTCTAGTCAAAAGAGAATTGTAATCTTGTGGAAGGATGTCTTTTAATTCATTATAATTTCCGATTCCTGGTCCAGCAAGATCTTCTGTTTTGTCCAACATGGTACTCACTCCTTTTCCTGGCATTAAAAATACAGTATATAAACTTTTATCAAATGTTATATTTTTTTGTTATATCTTAATTAATATTAATTGGAAATAAAAATATAATTTTCATACACTAGTTAAATAACCGGAAGATATTTCCCATATCTAACAAATATATAATAAAATATATAATAT
>Ga0209635_10004331_pt1 | contig 11122 bp, 10 predicted proteins | sample DeeMarSWOR230_32_FD_187463 | JGI IMG/M metagenome (GOLD analysis project Ga0209635, IMG submission 187463) | Marine sediment microbial communities from White Oak River estuary, North Carolina - WOR-2-30_32 (SPAdes) (version 2) | ecosystem: Environmental > Aquatic > Marine > Intertidal zone >...
ATGAGGAGGTTTAACAATGGGCGAGAAGATGCCGAGCCGAGATGAGGCCTGGGCGCTGCTCAAGGAGTTTAATCAGAGTGACAGCCTGATCAAACACGCCCTCTGTGTGGAAAGTGTAATGCGCTACATCGCCAGAAAAAAGGGCGAGGACGAGGACAAATGGGGAGTCATCGGTCTCGTTCACGATCTCGACTATGAACGCTTTCCGGACCAGCACTGCACGAAAACCCATGAGATTCTCACGGAGAGGGGATGGCCCGAGGAGTACATCCACGCGGTCGTCTCCCATGGATGGGGTCTCTGCTCGGACGTGGAACCGAAAAGCGAGATGGAAAAAGTGCTCTACGCCATCGACGAGCTGACAGGGCTCGTTACTGCGGTGGCTTTGGTCCGACCATCAAAGAGCGTCATGGATTTGACCCCCAAGTCGGTGAAGAAGAAATGGAAGGATAAGGCGTTTGCCGCAGGCGTCGACCGTTCCATAATCGAAAAGGGCGCTGCCATGCTCGGAGCCGATATATCGGAGCTCGTCGAGGATACGATCATGGGCATGAGGGAGGTTGCCGACCCCATCGGCCTCAAGGGAAATCCCTAGCGGCATCCCGTAGAACTGCCACCATTTCTCATCCCCGTCTCACCCTGTCCCCGTGAGGTGAGAGACGATTCTCTTTCGCAAAGATTGAACGGAACGCATAACGGTGATTATCCATGACAAGCATTTTTTACGGCTGGTGGATCGTAGTCGCTTGCTTTCTGATTGCCTTCTATATCGGGGGCGCCTGTTTCTACGGCTTTACCGCCTTTTTTGAGCCAATAGTTGCGGAGTTTGGCTGGAGCTACACGCAGGTCTCAATTGCCTTTTCGCTACGCGGCCTTGAAATGGGGATTCTTGCCCCAATCGTCGGATTCCTCGTTGACCGCTTCGGTTCAAGAAAGCTGGCATCCGCCGGCACATTTATCGTGGGGGGTGCCCTCATCCTTCTCGGCGTGACCAGCTCCCTTTTCATGTTTTATGCCGCTTTTGTCCTGCTTGCCTTAGGAGCGAGCGGATGTGCCTCAACGGTGCTCATGACAGCGGTGGCACAGTGGTTCAGGAAAAATGTGGGAAAGGCGATGGGAATTGTAGCATGCGGATTCGGCGCTGGAGGACTGCTGGTCCCAGTTATTGTCCGGCTCATTGATCTCCATACATGGCGTACCACGCTGATTATCCTTGGCCTGGGAATGTGGGCGCTGGGAGTTCCTCTGTCATTCGTGATCCGTAACAGGCCGGAACAATATGGTTCCTTCCCCGATGGAACGGATCCGGCTGAGCGCAGCTTCAGCCATGGAGGCGACCCCAAGGGGGAGCCTAATGTCAAGGAGGTTCTCAAGGGCAAGAATTTTTGGGCGATAGGGGTCACCGAGGCAATCCGGATGATGATCGGCATGGCGGTAGTCACTCACGTTATGCCGTACCTCAGCAGTATTGGCATATCACGATCCACTTCCGCATTTGTGGCGACTTCCATTCCCCTATTCAGCATTATCGGAAGGCTTGGTTTTGGCTGGTTGGGCGATATTTTCGATAAAAGATACGTGTTGGCCGTAGCTTATTTTCTTCTCGGCACAGGGATGCTCGTCTTCTCCTCCATTCATCTGAACTGGCTTATCTTCCCCTTCCTGATCCTTTTCTCCCCTGCATTCGGAGGAATTCTATCGTTACGGGGGGCTATCGTGAGAGAGTATTTTGGCAGGGCCTCCTTTGGGAGAATAATCGGACTAATACTGGGACTTGCCGCAATCGGCGGCGTTATTGGCCCCTCTGCTGCTGGATGGACATTTGACAACCTGGGGGGGTATCGTCCCATATGGTTCCTCTTTGCTGGAACTACGGTCATTGCGTTAATGCTGATATTCCGCCTTGAGGCTCCCTCACGGGGGCAGAAGGCGCAACTTACCTGCGAAAACTCACCCAAAGCCACGTTTTGAGCTCCCCTAGGATCGAAGGTAGGATGCCCCATTGATGTCGACGATGCATCCCGTCAGATAATCAGTACCCTCAGAGGCTAAAAATACAACTGTTCGTGCCACCTCTTCCGGGGAAGCGACGCGGCCGAGAGGACTCTGGGCTCGAATTGCATCCCCCTTCGGGCCTGAGAGGTCCGGGGACGACATATCCGTGTCTACAAACCCCGGTGCGACCACATAGATGAAAATATTGTACGGGGCGAGCGCCTGTGCCATGGATTGACTGAGGGCATTGAGCCCCGCTTTGCTCGCCCCGTAGGCGGGAGTTTCGGGTTCCCCTCGAAAGGCCCCCCTGGAGGAGACATTGACGATCTTTCCTCCGCCACATTTCCTCATATGCTGAGCGACGCAGAAGGATGTATTCGCCGGCCCCAACAAATTCGTGCCAATATTCCTTTCCCACGTTCCCTGCCACTCCTCATAAGTCAGTTCAACGATGGGAAACGTCTCGTATATCCCCGCGTTGTTTACCAACACGTGAATTCTTCCCATTTCGCGGACTACGGTATCAACCAGGTTTCGAACGGACTCAGGAGCCGATACATCGGCTTGAACGAGGAGGTGCGGACCACCGGCAAGACCATTCAAAGTCTGCTCGGCCGCCTTGCGGTTCTGATGATAATGAACCGCCACCTGCGCGCCCAACTCCGCAAATTCATGAGCGATTGCGCGCCCTATTCCCCGTGAAGCCCCCGTAACAAGCACGTTTTTGTTTGCAAAGCTATCGTCCACATCGTCCTCCATGTTCGATGGAATCAATCCCCCGGAGCTCTCAGGCTCCTCAGGCTCTGGGCCCACGCCGGTTTAGCTGATGATCTCCCACAACGTGACCTCTGTGGGTTTTTCCAATAAGTCTTTTGCCTCTTCCCTCCAGCTTTTACGAAAAGCAGGCTACCCGATGGCCCTGACGCACCTCAACGAGATCGGGCTCATGGACACTGCACATTGATTTTGCGGAGGGGCATCGGGGGTGAAACCGACACCCGGGTGGAGGATTGATAGGGCTGGGGACCTCGCCTTTCGGAATGGGATGGGTTCTCCGGTACTTGGGATCGGGAACGGGCACTGCGGCCAACAGCGTTGCAGTGTAAGGGTGAACTGGATTTTTGAATACATCCTCCAAGGGGCCAATTTCAACGATTTTGCCCAAATACATGATGGCTACACGATCGCAGATATACTTGCATGTCGCCAGGTCGTGGGTGATGAAAAGATAGGTGAGGTCGAACTCCTCCTTTAGTCGCACCATCAACTCCAGGATCATCGCCCTGACGGAAACGTCCGCCATGGCAATGGGTTCATCAGCCACAACGAACTCGGGATTGGTCACCAGCGCCCTGGCTATCACGACCCGTTGTCGCTGACCTCCCGAGAGCTGATGGGGATACTTCTTATAGAGGAAGGACGCAGGGGTTAAACCGACCTTTTCCATTATCCGAAGCGTTATTTCCTCTCGCTCAGCCTTAGTACGACGGTTGTGAATCGCCAATGGATGGCCAATGGCCTTGCCAATGGCCATCCGAGGGCTCAATGAGGCATAAGGGTCTTGGAAAATGATCTGGATCTTTTCCCGCAACCTCTCCATCTCCCTCCAAGAATAGGAGAAAATGGATCTCCCCTTATAGAGGACCTCCCCCGATGTTGGTTCGAGAAGCCGCAAGACAAGCCTCCCCGTTGTTGTCTTGCCGCATCCGCTCTCACCAACCAAACCCAGGACTTCCCCCTCTTTGATGGAAAAAGAGACGCCGTCCACGGCCTTGACGAAGCTCTTCTCCTTTGCCAGGAGGTTGTCGATAACCCCCTTTTGAAGGGGAAAGTGTTTCTTCAGATTGTCAACCGCCAGCAGTTCTGTCATCTTCTCGTTACCCGTACAGCCAGCATGTGACGAGCCGGCCGTCTTTACTGTAACCCTCAGGCCTTTCGTGCCGACAAACCTCCATGGCACGGGGGCATCGCGGATGAAATACGCAGCCTGACGGTGGATTGACCAGGTCAGGAGGACTCCCCGGCATTGTCGTCAATTTCAGCTGATCGAGCTTAATGTTGGGTATGGAAGCCAAGAGGCCCCGGGTATAGGGATGGAGGGGGCTCTCGAAGATTGCACCTGCCTGTCCCACCTCGGCGATTGTGCCACCATACATCACCGCGATTCGGTCAGCCAACTGGGCAACAACCCCGAGGTTGTGGGTAATGAGCAGAATAGTCAAACCGTACTGCTTGCGGAGATCATTCAAAAGGTCGAGGAACTGGGCTTCCACGATCACGTCAAGGGACGTGGTCGGTTCGTCGGCAATCAAGAGATCGGGGTTCAGGATAAGCCCCATTCCGATCATGATCCGTTGGCGCATTCCTCCCGACATTTGATGGGGATATTCAAGAAGCCTTTCCGGGGAAATGCCAAGGCTTTCCAGCATTCTTTCCGCCCTGCCGAACGCCCCATCCCTGTCCATAGCCTTTTCGTGTGTCAGGAGCGTCTCGATGAACTGATCGTCAATGCGAAAAAGGGGGTTGAGAGAGGTTAAGGGATCCTGGAAAATCATGGCGATCTTGCTCCCCCGCAGGGAGAGGAGCTCCCTTTCGCTCATCTGAACAATATCTTGTCCGTGGTAGAGAATTCTTCCGCTCACGATATTCCCGGGAGGCCTGAGGAGTCTCAAGATCGAAAAACCAAGCGTGGATTTGCCACACCCCGACTCCCCTACGAGGCCCATCACCTCCCCCTGCTCCATGGTCAAATTCACGCCTTCCACCGCACGAACAGTCCCAATGTTGATGGGGAAGTGCACGGTGAGATCTTCGATCTCCAGAATCGTCTTCACCGTCTCAGCGCTCCAGAAGCCTTGGGTTCAGGATCTCTGCCAGGCCTTCGCCCAGCATGGTAAAACCCAGGGCAAGGAGGGAAATCATCGCCCCGGGAAACGTGATAAGCCACCACTGGCCAGAGGGAAGGAACTTCTTTCCCATGGCCAAGTCCATGCCCCAGTCCACGATGATGGGGGGAAGTCCAAGGCCGAGGTATGTCAAGGCGGCCTCGATCATGATGGCATCGGCCACATTTAAGGTAAAGACAACAACCGTCGTGGCGATAACATTGGGGAAGATATACTGCCATAAGATGGTCGAACCCGAGGCTCCTATGGCCCTGGCCGCCTCCACGTAGAGTTCTTCCTTGATGGACAGGGTTTGGCCGCGGACCAACCGAAAGTAGGTCGGGATATAGATCACGGCGACAGCCAGGGTTATGTTGATGACACCCGGTCCCAACATGGCCGCAAAGGCGATGGCCAGTATGAGGCCCGGAAATGAGTACACGGAGTCCATAATGAGTGAGAGGATCCTGTCGAAGATGCCCCCTGAAAAGCCCGAGATGAGGCCGAGGATGATGCCGAAAAAGGAGGAGATGATCGCGGCCAAGACCGCCACCCGAAGAATGGTTTGAGAGCCGTAGATGATTCGTGACCAGACGTCCCGCTGGAGGTTATCCGTGCCCATGAGGTGCTTTCCACCCGGCGGCGCAAGTTGGGGCCCCGCACTCTGATCATAGGGACTGAAAGGGGCAATGACGCCTGAGAATAAGGCCATAAAGACAATGGCCAGGACAACGAGCGCTCCGGCAACGAGGATCCACCACTCTACCCCGTATTTCCTCCCCAAACCCATGAATTGGGAAAGCGCCAGGGCCATTGCTTCTGCCGGCGAAAACCGCATCTCTCCTCCTAGTACCGAATTCTCGGATCCACTATGGCATAGATGATATCCACGATAAGGGAGACCATTGCCACAATCAGGGCGAAAACGATGATCACCCCCTGGATGGTCGGATAATCCCTCAAATAGATCCTCTCCAAGAGAAGCCGCCCCATACCGGGCCAGGAGAAGGTCGTCTCGGTCAGGACGGCGCCCGCCATGAGAAGGGCAAACTGGAGCCCCATCATGGTCAGCACTGGAATGAAGGCGTTTTTGAGGGCATGTCTGTACACGATTTTGCGATGGCCGATACCCCGTGCTTCGGCGGCGATGATGTAATCGGCCTTGAGGACATCAAGCATATTTGCCCGGGTGAGCCGTATGAATATCCCCGAGAGGACCATCCCAAGGGTGAGAGAGGGGAGGACCAGATGGATCAGGACATCCCCAAAGGCGGAAAAATCCGTTACCAGGAGGGTATCCAAAACGTAGAAGCCCGTCTTTTCGAAGGTGGATGCAAAAACCCTGGGCCCTGTTCTGCCGGCAATGGGAAGGATGTCAAGCCAGATCCCGAAGATAAGTTGCAGCATGAGGCCAAGCCAATAGACGGGTATACAAAAGATTACGATCCCGTAGAGACGTATAGCGCTGTCTTGGGGCGAGCGCCTCTTGTCGGCAGCATAAGCCCCCATGAAGATCCCGAAGAAGAAGGTAATGATCATGCCGAATGTGGTTAATTCAACGGTGGCCGGAAGCTTTTCGGCGATGGCCTTTGTCACGCGCTGTTTGAACACCATTGAGTCGCCGAGGTCCAGGCGACAAACCTGCCAGAGGTAATCCATGTATTGAATCGGTATGGGACGGTTGAGGCCGAGTTCCTCCTTCTTCTTCTCGATGACGCTCTCCGGCGCATGCCCGCCCAGCATGGTACCTACCGGGTCGCCGGGCATAATCCTGAGTACCACAAAGACAATGCTGAGAAGGATAAAGACCATGGGGATGGTCAGGAAGAATCGAGTGATGATGTATCGGGAGAGGTTCCCCATAGATTCTCACTGAAGGAAGCACTAGGCGTTTGAGGATTCGGTGAGAGCCGGGTCCTATGCCCGGCCTTCACCGAAGGATCCAACTACTTTGTCCGATGGATAGGGCCGTAGTTGAACTGCAGGGTTGGAGAGAGCATGATGCCCCGGATGTTTTTTTGGGCAAATAGATAGAGTGTTCCCTGAAAAATCGTCGCCGTTGGCACCTCGTCAGTCCACATCCGCTGAATTTCCTCGTACAGGGCAGTTCGCTTTTTCAGATCCGTCTCCTTTTGACCCTCCACGAACTTCTTGTCCCATTCAGGATCGGAAAAATAGATCCCCAGCCCTTTCGAGCCAGCTGTTCCCGCAAACGCAGCGGTGTAATTATCTGGATCGATGTAGTCCGGATACCAGCCAAGGAGATAGCTTTGCATCTGCTTGTTCTTCCACTGATCCCGATAGGTAGCCCATTCGGCGGACTTGACGTTGACTTTCATCATTTTTGTCGCCTCGAGCTGATCCTTAAGGACGGCGGCCATATCCACCTCGGTGTCGCCATAGTGGCTGGGGGTATACCACAGATCGAAGGTAAATGGCTTGCTCTCGCTGTACCCCCGGGAGGCCAACAGCTTCCCCGACTTGTCCATGTTCCCATCCCCAAAGGCATCTTTGAACGCATCGATGTGAGACCACATCCCCATGGGCACCATGGAGTACAAGGGCGCATTCTGCCCGAGGAAAACCTTCTCGATGACCTGCGGCCTGTTGATGGCAGCGGCTACCGCCTGGCGAAGCACCTTGTCCTTAAAGGGAGGGGTGTCACAGAGGAAGCATATGTACCGTATGTAGGGCCCCTGTGCCCTTATTGTTTGGAGCTTCTTAGATTTCTGCAGGTCATTGATGTCAGATGGATTCAATGTCTTGAAGGCGAAATCGATCTCCCCTTTTTCCAACGCGAGGCGCATCGTGGTCGCATCGGCGAAGTATCGAATCACAACGCGATCGTTCTTCGGTTTCTCCCCATAGAAATTCGGATTGGCCTCCAGGACGATCTCCTGGTCCCTCTTGAATGAAACCGCCGTGTATGGACCCAAGCCGACGAGTTTTCCACCCTTGAGTTCAGAGGGATCTCGAATGATCTTATCCTGGGGATAGATTTTTGGATTTACCGGATAGTAAGGGACAGAGGCGACCAAGGATGGGAAATACGCAACGGGGTTCTTGAGAACGAACTTGACCGAATACTTGTCCACAACGTCCACGTGATCGACGAAATCCGTGACGAGCCAAGAGGGATCTCCCTTGAGCGCGATTACCCGATCGATGGACCACTTGACCGCGTGGGCGTCAAAAGGGGTCCCGTCGCTGAATTTCAGGCCTTTTCTCAGCTTAAAGGTATATTCCTTCCCGTCGGCACTGATGTCGTAAGATTTGGCCAGCCCCGGAACGAGGTTCGTCTTCCCGGGGGGATACCTGAGAAGGCCCTGATAGATATTGTAGAAGATTTCCCACGTGTGGAAATCGTAGGCATTGGCGGGATCCATATCGATAACCTTCTCAGTGGTCCCATATACCAGGGTCTCCTTCGCCATACCCCTGGCAGGGATGCAGGCCAGTATGACAATGACGGTGCCGAGCATTAAGAATTTCGCGACTCTCATGTCTCAGCCCTCCTTATATTCTCGAATCGATTGGTTAATCCTCCATGACGAGATACTCACAATTCTCAACCCCAAAACTACGACTCCTTTAGAAAACCTCCTCACCTCCTTTCCAAATGGCCTGACGACAGCACGTTTACCCCAACGAAAAAAACCGTTAGGCCAAAGTATCTTCGCCCAATACTGCACCCCTGTCAACAGGAATCTAATGCAGCGTTTCCCGAGTTCCCAAGGGACACCGTTGCCCATGAGCGAAATTCGCTTTCTCATTTCGCGCCGGTCGTGGCAGGGGGTCAGCGATCTATCGATCGAGTTGGAAATATGGGTTTCATGTTCAGCGGCTCATTTGGGTATTTGCCATGTGAGCTTCCACGATGGCAACCGGGAAAGCACCTTACTCTATAGTAACGCATCGGTTGTTCCGGCAAAGGATCACCCGGATACCATACCCCAGGGGCAATGGGATAAACAGGCTGTGTTTCTGCGGATGCTACGGGAGCCGAAGCGGGTTTTTGCGCGGCCGTATCGGCCCCACTACCGGCATTTGAAGTCAACTCGTTCACAATGACCAAAGAGAGTAAGGCGAAAAAAATGAGAAGATATCGCATCTCTCATCCCCCCTTTCGTACGATTTCGATCGTCCATATTTCCACTGTAGCCAAAAACGGCATAGTCAAGGCTGCCATAATCCTCGGCCCTTATCACAATTACGCTCTATCCATAAAATGGGTCTCGAGGTATTTGCAGGCCGCCTCGAGGCTCGGCAAAATTTTTGTGCAGTATCTGACCATCCATGGGCTGCAGTCTTTAAACGAAAGAGGGGAAAACGCGACCACGAATTTTCCGAGATCCTGGCTAGCGTAGAAAACCTCCATACTTGTTCCTATGCTCGGTTTGCAATAATTCACAAGGACAATGTCTGCGTCACGAATATCCTGTAGATCAAATTCAACAATCTCATTGGCCGAATCTACCTCTTTGTCGCGAAAATTTCTCCGCATTGGATCCAGCAGTCTAAAATGTGATGAAAGCAGAGACCTCGCAACATCTCGCCACTTACGAGCCGCACCCTCGTGCTCATCCATAATCGGGCCACTGAGATAGACGGTCCTCATTTCACGATCCCTTCCTTTGCCACATACCGCTGAGGCTCAGCCACGGCGCGTTCGCGACGTCGGATGCAGCCGTTAATTATACGCCTTCCACGAAGCTCAGTAACCCCTTTCGAAGTCAACCACATAGTGAAGCGATCGGTGATCCAGGAATCGTCGGTAGTTATCGCAAAAAATCTGCACGATGTCTTCTGGAAAGCTGAGAGCAGAGTTGTGCGGAGTGATGAACGCATTTGAAAGCTCCCACAGCGCGCTGTCCGGAGGTAGCGGCTCCTGTTCGAACACATCGAGCACCGCCGCACGAATCGTGCCGTCCCGGAGTGCGTCCACAAGATCGGATTCGACAACGGCGTTCCCGCGACCAACATTGATGAGGACCGCTGAAGGCTTCATCTTGGAAAGGGCTGCCGAATCGATGAGACGGTTTGTATCGGGGGTGCGCGGAAGCGCGACGACGAGGTAATCGAGCGACTCGAGGAACTCGCCGAAGGAAGGGCCGGTATAGACTTTCTCTACATACGGACAGCCAGCCGGAGTGCGTTTGAACCCAAGTACGCGCATTCCAAAATGAGCAGCTGTTTGCGCAATGCGTTCACCGACTGACCCCAACCCGCATACGCCCATCGTCAGTGTCCGTAAAGTTCGGTAGGGCATATCGATCCAGGACTTGTTTCTCTGGTTCTCCCTCGTCTCGAAGAGATGCCTCTCGAGGGCAAGAACATATGCAAACACATACTCGCTCATAAGCGGGCCAAAAATGCCCTTCACTCCTGTGAGAATATAGTCACGACGAAGGCCTTTCTCGCAGAGTGGATCAATTCCGGCAACAATTGACTGGACCCATCTCAGACTCCTCGCGTGCTCAAGAACAGCCGCAACCATCGCGGGGTCACCAAGCACAATAGTGCAGTTCTGAATAACTTCTCGGGCGTCATCCGCACGAGAACACGAGAGTATCTCTAGATCGTGGAGATGGGAGTCACGGAGCAAACTGCTGTAATCGTCTGCATCAGTCGTGAGAATAAGAAGCCGATTCATACCCGGGTAAAGAAGCCGTATACCTTAATGCTTAAATAGAATTTTGGAGATCGATATCACACAGTCCAGGGGATGTCAACCTTATGCCCGGCCGTCGAGACAAACTCACATTTCCCCTTAGACGTACCCCGGACCGTCGATGACCGGGTGTTTGCCCAGGAATTTCTCGTCCACCTCAAGGCCAATGCCCGGTTTGTCCAGGGGCCGTACGCACCCATCAGGGGCAATCTCAAATGGCGTATTCACCAGCTCGTCCCGCAACGGGTTATACTTCGAGACATCGGCCTCGAAGTAGCCGCCGTTTTCGATGGAGGCGAGGAAGTGAATGGATGCCGCCATATTGAGCCCCGTAATGGAGGTGTGCGGATGAATCGGCAGCTTCCACGCCGAGCCCATCGCCGCAATCCGGAGGACCTCGGTAATGCCGCCGGCCTTTGAAAGATCGGGCTGGAGAACTTGGACCACGCCATCCTCGATAATTCGCGTAAACTCGAAGCGCGTGTACGTGTTCTCCCCCATGGCGAGGGGGACGGAACCGAACCCGGATGCATCCGCATAGGATCGATAATCGTGGGCTGGAAACGGTTCC
>Ga0209635_10004332_pt1 | contig 11122 bp, 7 predicted proteins | sample DeeMarSWOR230_32_FD_187463 | JGI IMG/M metagenome (GOLD analysis project Ga0209635, IMG submission 187463) | Marine sediment microbial communities from White Oak River estuary, North Carolina - WOR-2-30_32 (SPAdes) (version 2) | ecosystem: Environmental > Aquatic > Marine > Intertidal zone >...
AAAGAAGGAATTCTATTATCGGAGTGATCTCTGGGCGAGGATTCTGTTTAATTATGCTATTGCCTACCAGAATTATTTAGTCCCGAAGGAACAATTGATTGAATCGATGATCCCGTTTTATCATTCCAGAATATTGTCGTTTGTCAATAAAACCGCTCATAAGGACACTAAAGAATGTGAAGAATATCTTGAGAGTATAACCAGGGTGTTCGAGGCTGAAAAATCCTATCTAGTCAAACGTTGGGACAAAAATAACAGAAAATTAGGCTATAAGTTATTCAGGTCTTAGCCAAAAAATATTCATAAAACGTCCACCTTATTCATAGTGGAGTGATTCCACCGGATTGGTCACAGCTGCCCTGGCTGCCAGGAAAATGGTAGTGAGCATGGCTATGAGGAGGGACAGCACTCCTGCCAGGATGAAATACTGAGGTCCCAGGCGAATGCGGTAATAATAGTTATCGAGCAGCGCCTTCATGGCAAAATAGGCCAACGGCCAGCTGATGATATTGGCGATGCCCACCAGCCAGATGAATTCCCTTGTCAGGATATTAATAATCTGAGGGATACTGGCGCCCAGGACTTTGCGGATGCCTATTTCTTTGGTCCTGCGGTTAACCGTGATGGATGTCAGCCCGAAGATGCCCATGCAGGCGATGATGACCGCCAGCGCAGAGGAATAGCCCACGATCGCTCCCCATCTTTTTTCTTCGTTGTACATGGCTTCCATCGTATCGTCCAGGAAAGAGTAGAGGAAGGGTTTGTCCGGCTGGATTTCCTTCCAGGTTTTTTCCAGCAGCGAAAGAGTTCCGGAGATGTTTTGCGGTGAAATCCGCACTAGCATTTGATTGATTCCCCAGTTCGGCCTGTTATGATGCAGAGCCGGGATGATGCTGTGCCGGAAATCTTCAATGACATAATCCCTGACCACACCGATGATGGTTAGAGGCATGTAATATCCCTTGAGCGGTTTGCCGAGAGGGTCTTCTATTCCCAGCTCTTTAAGCAGTTTCTCGTTGACGACTACACCGTCAGTATCAGTGGCGAATTCAGAAGAGAAAGTGCGTCCCTGAACCACTTCGATACCCATTGTTTTGAAGAAATCATAGTCCACACGGTTCTGATAAACTTCGACCTCCCGCCCATCATTTTTGAAGGGATAAACGCCAACATTGCCGATTTTAGTGCTAGTTCCCGAGATGGAGACGATATTCGGCTGCTGGCTTAACCGCTCCCTGAAAAGCTTCAAGGTGGCGTTGCTGGCCTCGGCTTCCGGTTCCTGGGCGGAGATAATCACCACACCTTCCTTGTTGAAGCCTGGATCCGCAGTGAGCATGAAATGGATCTGGCGTCCCATGATGATCGTGGCGATGATCAGAAAAATAGAGAGAGAGAATTGAATGATGACCAGGGCTCTGGTCAAAGGTTTTTTCCCGCCGATTCGCAGCTTCCCTCTGAGGATTTCCACCGGCCGGAACCTGGACATGACCAGAGCCGGATAACTTCCTGAAGCGATGCCCACGATGATAAAAAGAGCCAGCAGAATCAAGATATTGGAAGGCTGGAATATCTCTCTGAGGCTCAGGATCCTGCCGGATAAGCGATGGAATGTCGGAAGGAGTATCTCGGCCAGGACGAAACCAACAACCATGGCAATCCCGGTTATGATCAGGAATTCTCCCCAGAACTGGTGGATGAGCTGGCGGCGTTCCGCACCCAGGACTTTGCGCATGCCGACCTCCAACGACCGGGTTGAAGCCCGGCTGATGGAGAGGTTCATGAAATTGATGCAGGCAATAGCCAGCACGATAAAGGCGATTCCGCTGAGGATGAATATGGCGCTTAAATTGAGAGAGCCTGTGACGTAAGGGTCCAGGTGAACACGCGCTATGGGCTGGAGTCCAAAGGAGAGAGGAGACCCTTTTCCCTTCCAGTCTTGCCGGCTTCGGACTTTCTCGATCAAAGGCGCATAATACAGGCTGGTGAAATTTGGAAATTTATCCAGCACACTGCCCATAGAATCTCTGTCGTTGAGGAGAACATAAGTCTGCCACCCGAAGGCGCCCCAGTTATCCTGCCACATTTTGTTCATCTGGAGTCTATTTCCGCTTTCGATATCGATCAGGATGTCGAAGGTGATGGTGGAGTTCGAAGGGGGCTGGACCGAGACTCCGGTCACCACGAAGTCGCTCTGTTCCTGACCGCTGATCAGGGTTAAGGTTTTGCCGATGGGATTGATATTTCCGAAATATTTCCGGGCATGATTTTCTGTGAGGACCAAGGAATTGGCCTGGGAAAACACGGAACTTGGATTGCCTGCGATCAATGGAAAGGAAAATGCCTGGAAGAAATATTTATCCACCTGCGTGACTTTTTCACTGAAAAGCTTTCCCTCTGCTCGGATGGTGGCATTATTGCTATCCACCCGGATGGAGTGAGTGATTTCCGGAAAATACTCTTCCATGGCGGGTCCCATGGGCATGGTCACGCCTCTGAATGTTCTGTCGATACTTCCGTCTTCTGCATGCCAAATAACATAAACGCGATGCAAGTTTTCTGTGTTTTTGTGAAACCGGTCATAAGACAGCTCATTCCGCACAAAAAGGAAGATCAGGATAGCTCCGGTCAGACCAACCGCCAAACCTAAAATATTGATAACTGAATAGATTTTTTGCTTTGTCAAATTGCGCAGAGCTATTTTCAAATAGTTTTTAAACATCGCGTTAGCCTCCTGAATTCTTTTTTCTGCAAAAAATGTACCATTTTTAGATTATCTGAGTCAGAATCGAAACTTCTCTGGATTTTGGCTGAATAAGTGTTCGTTTCCGTAACATAAAGTGTCCAAAGACGAACAACCAAGCCACCTTTTTTGACAGATGAGTCTGATTATGATATGGTTAATAATCTAATTTTAATAAAATAAATAACTTACATCACGGCTCAAGTCTTATGATTGAAAGGACAACAAAATAATGTCAGGAATTGCCGGTGTTGAACAGCCTGGGAAGCAGCGAACAGTGAAAAGGATGTTGGAAAAGATCTCATATCGCGGTCAGGCTGGAAGAAAGGTCAAATCTGTAAAAGGCGCGACTATAGGGATGGTTTGCGCCGAGGCGCAGATGGACTCCTTTGATTGGATTGAAAAAAAGAACGAAGTTGTGGATGGTAGCGGATCCGGACGTATGGCCTTGGCAAAAGTCAGGGAAGATGGACTATTTCTCAAGCGAGATCCAATCGGCATCGCTCCGCTGTATTATGGGGAAAACGAGGATGGGATCGTCCATTTTGCTTCGGAAGTGAAAGCATTGCTCGGTTTCTGTTCGGAGATCAAACCTGTTCCACCAGGTCACATGTCTGATGGAGAACAGTTGGAGGCCTATTACACGCTTGAAAAAAAGAAGCCTTTGAAAGAATCCCCCGGCGTTTTAGCTGAAGAGCTGAAAGCGCGCATAAAAAAATCGATTGCGTGCAAGGTCGAACAGACACAAGAAGTCGGCAGTTGGCTTTCCGGAGGCCTGGATTCCAGTTCTTTAGCGGCTTTGGCGAGGCCTCATGTCAAGAGGTTGTACACTTTTGCAGGGGGATTTGACGGATCAACGGATCTGAAATACGCGAGGGCCGTGGCGGATTATCTGGGAACTGAACACCATGAAGTTGTGGTTCAGTTCAAAGATTTGTTTTCGGTTTTGCATGAAGTGATTTATCATCTTGAATCTTTTGATGCTCTCCTCGTTCGCTCCAGCCTCGTGAACTATATTGTGGCCCAACGGGCGTCCGAATATGTGAATGCTGTTTTATCCGGTGAGGGGGGAGACGAGCTTTTTGCCGGTTATCATTATCTTAAAAATCTTGAACAGGAAGATTTAGCCGATGAATTGATTGATATCACTCAACGCTTGCATAACACAGCTCTTCAGCGTGTTGATCGCAGTGCGTCTGCGCACGGGATTGTTGCCTATGTCTGTTTTCTTCATCCGGAAGTCGTAGAATATGCACTTCGTATTCCCCCCGAGTATAAGCTTCATGATAACGTTGAGAAATGGATTTTACGTGTTGCTCTGGATGGAGAGCTTCCCAAGAAGGTGCTTAAGCGAAAAAAAGCAAAATTCTGGAAGGGCGCCGGTGTGGAAGAATTGGTGGCAGAACATGCTGAACAAACCATTACTGATAGTGATTTCTCTAAAGAACGATATTTAGCAAACGGTTGGAGACTCCATACAAAGGAGGAATTGCTGTATTATCGTATCTTCAAAGAGAATTTCGGTGATCTGGAAGACTACTCGTGGATGGGACGCACGAAAAGGATTCCCGCCAGTGAGGCATGAGTTCTTCCCAAAATCGTGATTTGATAATAATGAGAGGCGCTGGCCATTGGATTGTTCATCGTGAATGGGGATGAGTGCTTCATGGTTGGAGCAAAAAAAATCAGTGCTGAATATGAAGATTTCCTGATTCATCCACTCGAAGATCCCAGCCAGGCGTTAGCAGGATTGTGCTTTCATTTTCTTGGATCACGGCCGGACCTTTGATTTTTTCTCCGCAGCACAATCTTGACCGTTCGTAAAAAGGGCAGTCCCATTTTTCATTTTTTAACCAAACTGGCCGCCTTTCTTTTGTATTCCCTGCTGAAGAGCTTTCAGGAAAATCATAGCGGGGCATTTCAGGTCGAGGAAGAAGTTTTATTGCTCTTAAGCGAACATTCACGATTTGAATACTTTCTTCGGGGGAGCTGAGGCCGTAAGTTTTGGCGTGGATTTTATGGAACTCATTCTCAAGAACCGGTATATCATTGATGGCGAGGGCTGTTCCCGGCAGAGGAAGGTTCAATTCGTGGCTTTGATGGGAATACCGGATGTCAGCGGACATTTTGATTTTCCTCTGTTGAGGATTGACGTTATTCTGTTTAAACCATGCTTCTGCCTGTTTTTGGAGGCGGCTAATGATGCTGTTTAGAGCGGACGGCGTTGTCAATGGCATCATGGATGTTTCCACAAAATCCGTATTCAGGTCCGCATAAAATAATCCTAAGGTGGAGAAGAGCCCCGGAATTCGAGGGATGATGATGTGTTGGATGGACATCTTTTCAGCCAGCTCCGTCGCGTGCAGCGGCCCGGCTCCACCATAAGCGATCAGCGTGAAATCTCGCGGGTCATGACCGCGCATAACAGATATAAGACGAAGTATTCGGAGCATGCTGGCATTAGCGATGTCCAGGATTCCGGAAGCCGCTTCCTCGAGTGTCAGATTCAATGGGCGAGAAATTTTTCGCTGGATGGCCTTTTTAGAGAGTTTGGGATAGAGAGGCATTTCTCCTCCGAGAAAATTATCAGCAGCGATGCGGCCGAGAATCAGATGGGCGTCTGTGACTGTTGGATCTGTGCCGCCTTTTCCGTAACAGGCCGGACCAGGCTCTGCACCCGCGCTTTGGGGACCGACCTTAAGATGACCGCCTCTATCTATCCAGGCTGTGCTTCCAGCCCCGGCTCCGCATTCAACCACATCGACCATAGGAGTTCGAACTGGGTACCCGCTTCCCCGCTGACGGCCGCCATGGTGAAGTTCTCCTCCGACTTCGTATTCCTGGGAAAATTGCAATTTTCCGTCCAGGATCATTCCAACTTTTGCTGTTGTTCCCCCCATGTCGAATGCAATCGCGCTCTCCAGGTTGAGCATCCTGCAGAGATGGGCCGCTCCGATGATGCCAGCCGCTGGTCCGGATTCGATCAGAGTGTGAGGCCGCTTTGCGGCTTCCTCAGTGTTCAGGATTCCTCCTCCGGAATGCATAATTCCCAGATGAAGATTTGGGGAGGTTTTATCGCTCAATTCATCTTGGATCGATTGAAGATAAGACAAAATGCCTGGGGCAACTGCGGCAGCAATCACTGTCGTGCTCGTGCGTTCGAACTCACGGAATTCGGGGGAGACCTGGCTGGAAAGGAAAATAAACTGGGGGTCGATTTCTTTTTCAGTGATTTTCTCAAGCGCTCTTTCATGTTCGGGATTGAAAAAAGAGAAAAGGAGGGACACAGCTAATGCCTTGATCTTCTTTTTATTAATAAAGTCTGCAATTTGGTTCCGAGCATTGACTCTATCCAGAGGAGTGATAACCTTTCCTTCGGAAGACACTCTCTCTGTGATTTCGAGCACACAGTCTCGCGGGACAAGAGGAGTCAGCCTTTCCTTCGTCAGATCGTAAAGGCTTGGACGCTGCTGCCGGCCGATTTCAAGCAAATCCCTGAATCCTTTGGTGACAAGCAGCCCGACTTTAGCTGTTTTCCCTTCGAGTAAGGCATTAGTGACCAGAGTTGTTCCGTGCCAGATTTCTTTGACCTCTGTCAGGCTTTTTTTGGCGATTTTCAAGACCTTCAGCAATCCTTCAACAAACGGAGATTCCGGAGTTTCTGGATGAGAGGGGACCTTGGCCAGGTAGAAATCACCACTCTTTTTGTCATATAAAATTATGTCTGTAAATGTTCCTCCGGTGTCTATAGCCACTCTCATTGACGTTTCAGCTCCCGTTTATTTCATTTCTTTCCTTATTGAATTAGTTAGTTTTTTTTCGATTTCCCCAGATCTGGAGAAAATGACTCCATAGTGTTTTCTTGCCTGAGCGCGGCTTATTTTGCGCTGGAAGAAGTCTTTTTGAACTGCGGCCGGGTGTCTCTTCAGCGGCGGGCCGTACCCGCCGCCTCCGGCTGTTTGGACTCTTAGGATTTCGTTCTTAAGAATTTTGATGCTGGAGACTTTGGACGGAATTCGTAGAGGCTCATGCCATGAAGAATGAAGAGTGAATCGTCCAGTTTTCCCAGACACGCCGCCTTTTATCCCCCAGGGAGCAAGGCGATGCCGGTCAGAGTGGGCGGAGAAAAAGACCGGTACGAGCGCTTGGATTTCCTTGAGAATGCCAAGGCCTCCTCGAAAACGCCCAGGACCTCCGCTGTCTGGAACGAGTTCATAACGCAGGATCCGGAGAGGATAGGCCATTTCTAAAGCCTCAATCGGAAGATTCGAGGTGTTCGTGATGTGGACTTGAACTCCGTCCATGCCGTCTTTTGAAGAATGCGCTCCCATGCCGCCGCCCAAAGCCTCGACGTAGATAAAATCTGAGCCGGAAAGGCTTTTGGTGCCAGCAAATATAATAGCGGTTGTGGCCCCGTTGGATGCAGCGATGATTCTATCCGGCACAGCGGAAACAAGTGCACCCATAATGGCGTCGACAACCCTTTGACAAGTATCTGTTCTTCCCCCTACAGCTGCAGGGGCTGATGCATTCACAAGGCTTCTCGCAGGAGCATTGATTCGAATCGGACGGTGAAATCCCTCGTTGATTGGGACTTCTGGAGCGATTATGGCTTTTACGGCATAATTAACGGTGGCCAGCAATGCCTGAAAGACCATATTGATTCCTCCCTTGACTTGAGGAAAGGTTCCAAAGAAATCAAAGATAATGTTCGGCTTTGGCTTATGAGAAAGGATTACGGATACTTTTATTGGCATTTTGGCGCTGGATATGCCGTCGTCATCCATCATGTCCGTAAAAGAAAAGGTTCCTTCTGGAATATCTTTGAGAGTTTTGCGCAGCCAGTGCTCACTGTAATTGAATATTTCTTTTTGTACAGCTTGGATTGTCGCTTCTCCGTATTCCCTGAACAGCTCTTTCAGCCTCTTTTCTCCGAGATGGAGCGAGGATATCTGGGCGATTAAATCTCCCTCTCTTTCCTTCCTGTTTCGCATGTTCGACATCATGAGTTCCATGACATCTTTATCCATGACATTTTTCTTTACAATTTTGGTCGGAGGGATTCTCATCCCCTCCTGGAATATTTCAGTCGAATCACCTGCTGTCCCCACGCCGGCGGTTCTCCCCCCGACGTCTGTCCAGTGAGCAATGTTTGCCACAAAATCCACAATCTTATTTCGGTCAAAAACAGGTTTGATCAGAGTTACATCCGGCAGGTGAGACCCTCCACCTAAATAAGGATCGTTGGCCACTATGATGTCTCCTGGTTTGAGGTTCCATCTGTGTGGCTCGGAACAGACTTTGTGAATCAATCCCTGCATGGAACCGAGATGGATAGGAATGTTCTCAGCGAGTGCAACAAGGGACCCATAAGAGTCGAATAGGGCGCAAGAACAATCCCTGCGTTCTTTGATATTGGTGGAGTAAGCCGAACGAACCAAGGCAACGTTCATCTCCTCGGCGATAGAGAGGAGAGCGTTGAGAATGACTTCTGAGGTGATGGGGTCCACAGGAAAAGGCATATATCAGTACCTACCAGGTGCTTAGAGTCTTATCACAGGCAGGATGGCAGGTCAAACGGACGAGAATTCTTCAAGAATGAGATTCTTTAGTAGATGCAGGGAAGGAGAGGGACTTTACTTGTTTATTAAAAAAAACCTTTTTTTCGTTTCGCTTGGTGGATGTAACAAAACATTTGCCAAACAAGTATATACCTATAAGGAATTTTGTTTCTATGCGGCTAAGAGTGAATAAAACATTGAAAGGGTACTCCTTTTCAGGTTTGATGAGACATCTCTGTGGACGTCTAGTTTTGACTGCTTGATATATCGATACACATTATGGAGGGAGTAGTTCACAATTGAACAGTAGGAAACACATAATTCCTTGAATGATTTAAACTAAAGGAGTTCATCATGAACCTATCTAATCTCTTCCTGTATCTGGCATTGGCGGCTATGATTTTCAATGTTGTTGTGACCATGATCATTATCAGTAAACTCAGCAGAATGGGGGTGAAGATCAATATAGTTTTCTTGCGCCTTCTCTTCCCGAAGTATGTCCACCAGTACAAGAAATTGGTGGCCCAGGAGACAGGGAAGGAAAGCCCTCTCTATTATTTTTGGCTGGTTTCCATAAACCTGGCACTCGCACTCTGCATCTTGGGTTTATTGATCAAGTTTATATGAATATTAAATGAATATGATGAGTATTCATAATGAACATAAAACTCACAATGACATTTAGAAAGAAAAGGAGGTCAAAGATGATTCACACACGGAATTGCCGGACATGGATGGCATTTGTGCCTGTCATCCTGGCCATTGCTCTATTGGCCGGGTGCGCAGCCAAAACTGCCAATCTGTGGGGTGACCCGAAGACAGGTCTGATCCTTCAATACCGAATGCCTGAGAATCAGGTGCTGAAGTATCAAGGTTCAGGTGGAATGACTATGGACATGGAAGTCATGGGTCAGACAATGGAAATCGAGGCCGATGAGACACTGGCTTTTACGGTGAAATCCAAAGGACTAAAGGAAAATAATTATCATCTGCAAGTGACGATCGATTCTATAAGCATGAAGATCACCACTCCCCAGGGAGACTTAGTCCCGGACTTGAGTCCTGTCGAAGGGAAGAGTTTTGATATGATTTTTTCTCCGATAGGTGAGGAAAAGGATTTATCCGGTGCGGAATCCATCGAGTACGAGGTGGAGCCGGGAACCATAACCAATATTGCCTCGAAGTTCCAAGCCGTGTTCCCTGACTTCGCAGGCCGGCCGCTTAAAATCGGAGATACCTGGACAACAAGGGCCGCAATCACTGAAAATAGCAACAAGAGTGAAAGCCTCATCATGTTAGAGCTTCTGAACACCTTGGAAGGATTCGAAACAGTGGACGGGATGGAGTGTGTCCGGATAAAGGCGGAATTCACCGGCACTGTCGAAGGAAAGAGTGAGCCTGAACCTGGTGTGGAATTGGATTTAGAAGGAGAAGTCAAGGGCACGGATATCTGGTATTTTGCCTATAAAGAGGGCATTTTTATCAAAACTGTGTCCAACGGCACGGCAGATATTATCGCCACGGCGAGCGCTCAGGGTATCTCTATCCCCATGAAACGCGAGTTCAACAGCGAAATGGTCCTGATCAAATAGCAATGACTCTCTATGAGATTGCCACGCTTCCCTCGCAATGGCATTATAGATATGTCAGCGGATTATTGAACGAGTCCGACTGACTGCTTTTTCTCCAAGAGGGGATGGGCTGCGTTTGAGTTTAAGTTGCCTGTCCCCTTTTTCATTGGCATTTGCAGAATCCCTCTTTACTCTTGAGGTGCGAATGAAAGCAAAGAAGGAAGAAAGTACTAACTGAACAGAAGCAAGAGAGGATATAAACATTTGTTTGCTTATCCGGGAACTTAGATTGAGAAAATCCGTATAAATCAGTAGTGCGTTCTGCATCGTCCAATAAAAAAATGATAAGATGAAATCGCGAAGAATAAACAAAAGGATATGGAGTCGATGAGGAAACCTGCTCGGATAAATCGAGAAGAATGTGGACTTTGTACACGATTTCATAATATGATTGGAACCGCTAAGCTCAAACAGAGGAGGCTGTTATGCCAAAAACATTGAAGAGTTTCTTGGGAGGAGCCATCGTTTGCGTAAGTTGCATGCTTCTTGTTTTGAATGTATCCTCTTTAGCTCAGGAGAAGAATCAGGAAGAAGGTAAGGGCGCAAAGGTACTGGCTGAAATTGCCGGGAATTACGAGTTTGAATTCCAGGGCACATTCGTGGTGTTCGTATTTTCTGTTAAAGATGGGAAACTAGTGGGTGCACCTGAAGGGGAAGGCCAGGAAGAATTAGAGCCTGTCCAAGGAGAAGAGCTGACATTTGTGGGCTATGCACCGGATGGGAGTGAATTTCGTTTTGTGTTTAAAAGAGATGAGGACGGAAAGATCACAAAATGTAAAATAAGTGTTCCTGCAATGGGAATAGAGGTAGAGGGCACTAAGATAAAAGATTAAGGCCTGAATCAATAACCTTAAATAGCTGACTTTGTGACCAGCTGTTAGACGGCACAGCCGTTTTCCATAAAAAATAAAAAGGGACAGTCCCTGAAAAAAGGGGCCTGTCCCCTTTTTTACTTTTTCATTCCTGTGCATAAAAAGTGCGTGTGCTCATTAATTCAGCGACATTCCTATAATGTGATTTCTGCGTGCTGGGAGTGGAGGAATTTCGGCGGGGAATAGAGGCTGTGCTCGCTTTCTCCCCCTCTAGTATCACTCTCCTGGCGATGACCTCCTTAGGGAAAAGTCAGCGGTTCTGCATATCCGCATCCCGCTTGGATTTGAATTCACTGCCTTCTTTCCAGTTGGGAAAAG
>Ga0209635_10004336_pt1 | contig 11120 bp, 15 predicted proteins | sample DeeMarSWOR230_32_FD_187463 | JGI IMG/M metagenome (GOLD analysis project Ga0209635, IMG submission 187463) | Marine sediment microbial communities from White Oak River estuary, North Carolina - WOR-2-30_32 (SPAdes) (version 2) | ecosystem: Environmental > Aquatic > Marine > Intertidal zone >...
GTATTGTTTGGTGAGAGTGTCCGAGCCACTCCCTGATTTGTATCCAAAAATTTTTGAGACTCGGTCACCTGTGATTTCAGTCGGCTTAACACCACATGAAAGCAAATATTCTACCAATGATTCTAGATCTTCAGTAGTTCTTTTATCTTTGTAAATATTTTTAAGTTCTGCAATACAAATTGTCATTGTTTTAAAAGTCTTCCTTAAATTATTTATAAGCCTTTTCAACCACGAAATTCCCATAGAAATTCTTAAAAATTGAATAAATCATACTTTTGTATTAACTGAAGGCGTTTTAATGTCTAAAAAAACATCCGAGTATTCTGGTTTTTACAAACTCAGACCAAAAGAAAGGTTAAAAGTAATTAAGGATTTTGCTGACTTAACAAACGAGGAAATAGAACTTTTGACAAAAGAAGGAAATTTGAAGATGGAAACAGCTGACAGAATGATAGAGAATGTCATAGGTTTCAAATCACTCCCTCTTGGAATAGCCGTCAACTTCCTGATCAACGGAAAGGATTACATGATTCCGATGTCTATAGAAGAACCTTCTGTTGTGGCTGCTGCTTCTAATGCCGCCAAACTGGCAAGAAAAACAGGTGGTTTTACTGCATCGCATACCAATCCAGTGATGATAGGTCAGATTCAAGCAGTTGAAGTACCAAACCCAGAACAAGCAAAAAAAACGATAATGAAAGAAAAGGATAATATACTAGAAAAAGCGAACGAAACGAATTCTACTATAGTTAAATTAGGTGGTGGCGCTAAGGATTTGCAAGTCAAGATAATAGATTCTATAAAAGGAAAGATGGTGATAACAGAATTGTTCGTTGATTGTAGAGATGCGATGGGTGCTAACCTTGTAAACACCATGTTGGAGGCAGTAACACCGATAATAGAGAAAGTCACGAATGGTAAAGTCTACTTAAGGATAATCTCGAACTTGGCAACGAAAAGGTTAGCGAGAGCAAAAGTAGTTTATTCTAAAGAAGTTTTGGGTGGAGAAGATGTTATCGATGCGATCATTTATGCTTATGCCTTTGCAAAAGCCGATCCTTACCGGGCTGCAACCCACAACAAGGGAATAATGAATGGAATCGTTGCTATGGGTATTGCGTTGAGTCAGGATATCCGAGCTTTAGAAGCAGCAGCCCATGCTTATGCCTCTCAGTCAGGTCAATATCAACCTTTAACGACTTGGGAGAAGAATGAGAATGGTGATTTGATTGGAACTATTGAGATTCCGATGCCTGTAGCTACTGTAGGTGGAGCAACTTCTACTGATCCTGTCGCAAAGATATGTAGGAAGATTCTTGGTGTCAAGACTGCAACAGAACTGGGAGAGATAATGGCAACTGTTGGATTGGCTCAAAATTTTGCTGCGATGAGAGCTTTAGCAACGGAAGGAATCCAGAGAGGTCACATGGAATTGCATGCGAGGAATATCGCTATAATAGCCGGAGCAACAGGAAAGTTAATAGATAGAGTCGCCGAAATCATGGTGAAAGAAAAGGAAGTGAAGGTGCATAAAGCCAAAGAGATACTGGAAGAATTGGAGAAAAAATCCTAAAGGATTTAAGTTTAAGTTCTTGTTTAAATTTAAATGTATCATTTATCTTCTCACGATAGTTTTGAAATCGACCTTAGACAAATCGGGGAATGTAGTGAGGTCGTTGATAGAATCGGTAAAGTATTTGAATCATTTGGCTTGGGGCTTTATGTTCCACGAAAAGATGCTGTAGAATATGAACCGGAATTTCCTAAAGATGTCAGTGAAACTGACGTAGTTGTATGTGGTATCAATAGAAAACGAAGAAGAGGGAGCTTGAGTAGATACTTGGCTGAACTTGTAAAGAAAATTGAAGAACAACTATATCCTTGGAAAATGAACTATGACCCGAGACAAAGGGAACCAAAATTTGTTTTTTACGTACCGATTGCTGAGGGAGAAATGAGATTGTATGTTGAGTTTGAACCGAAAATAGTAGAGTGTCCGTATTGTGAAAAGGGATATAATAAATCAGTTATGGAAAGTCATGATGTTAAAAGGGATATTGAGTATAAAAATCGTGAATACGTGGAATTAAATAACAAAATATCTCTCCCACTTTTTTCGCAGGTATGGCGTTTTTTTAAAAAGAAAGAATTGCGAAATTTAAAAGATGAAATTGATCAACGTCAAGAAAAGTTAAAACAAATTGAAGATAAAATCTCTAAGACACCAAGAAAAAAAATGAATGTTTTGAAACACGATCCATTATCCCCGATAATCAAAGTTAGACCCAATTATTGTTTGGAAGTAGAAACGATATCAGGAGAAAATGTTACATACTATTCACAAAATAAAAAACCGTCCACTAAAGAATTGAAGGAAATGGGTATTCTTGAATTTCTTTCAGCAAAGAGAGAATATCCGTATTGGAATGATTTTACTGAGGAAAAATTAGAAATAACACAAAACCTGGAATCACTTGCCTTATGGTTGGAGGGACAAATACCTTCAATTCCCCCTTTAAATACGTCAAAGTTCAACTTAAAATTATGAAATCTGTCTTTCTAGTCTTGGGTGTCTCAACCGTTATTTTTGGTGTTATTATTTCTTATCTTCTCGTTTCATCTGTAATGAAGTTTGGTCAAGCAATCGAAGAAATTCAAGCCCAATCTTTCAGACTAACTGATATCCAGAGAAATCAAATCATGGGCAGTTCTTTGATTGGAGCGGCTATAGTATTGATTGGGGTTATTTTGACGAGAGAGGGTTTTAAGACTTAAAAAAATTAAATCAACCTAAGAATCAGATAGGTACTTTTCCCTGAATCACAAGTATTCTACTTGTCCATACCTGATTCTATGTTTAAACATTAACATTTTATTATTTTTCTATTTAACTAACACATTTTTTATAAATATCAATGCCGTTTGATTTATTTTGTTTTAAATACGGACAATAATATTTTCTTACTAAATTTTCAATCTGTATATATCTTGGAAATACTGGAGGTGAATAAGAAGAAATTAAGGCATAATCGAAAAAGTTGTCTTTTAATGCCGTTTCATAATCATTCATATCCGATTTACGGTCAAGTGTAGTTGAATTATATTCATACTCAAAGTAATAATAGCTGAAAACCTTTTCTGCCGTTGCATAGACATCCCAACCTTTCGAAAGAATGAATGCATGCGGATTTAAAGCCAGTATCTTACCGTCTACATTACTTAATTTACTTTCAATTGAATTATAAGAAGGATAATTCCAAACACCAACTGATGCAGTAGGTAGGTTTAGGATTACGAAAAATACAATAATTGGTAATAAATTTTTTTTATCAACTTTAATCAAGATTCTCCCCACAAGTATTGATGCTGGAATCTCTGCAAAAGGAATTTGACGATAGAAAGAAAGATAATTGGTTGTAAGAAGATGAAAAGTAATCACTACAACAGATGGTATGAAAAAAATGAGATATTTCTTAACTATAGGACTTTTGATATTAACAAAACAAATGATAGAAGCTAAAGGTAAAAACATTGTTAAATAAATTAATAGGTTTTTAATATTTTCATATCCAACAGTTTTTATCTTATTTACAAAAAGATAATTGAGTATTGTAGGAATTAACTCTCTATACAAAATTACGAATGGCAATAAAACTATAATCATGCCAAATAAGAATTTCCATCTGATTTTTTTCTTTACTAAAAGATAAACTACAACAAAAAATACAGGAGCGAACGCAAAAAATTTTGAAATTATAGCCAAACCAGATGAGATACCTGCAAATAAATCCATTTTTTTATTAATAAGAAATAAAGACAAAATGAAAAAAAAGACTGAAGTTGAATCCAAAAGTGAATCGCTTGCCAATAATATCGTAGTAGATGAAATTCCAGCAAAAATCAGACTTATTATAGGGTTTCCACCAATTTTAGAGGTTAATTTGTAGACAAGAATTAAAGATAAAATAATAAAAACCATGGCAAAAAACCTAGATAAAAAAATACCCCCAATCATATATCCAAATCCATATATTATCGGTGCTAAAGGACTACCTATTATTTGTTGAAATGGATTGCCATAATGACCGTAATAATAAATTTTTAATGGATTTAGTTTACCCTCTAATATAGCTTTACCAGAAAGTATATACAAGGATTCATCGTCTTCGTAAGGTCTAAAAATTATAAATTGAATATATATTAGAATCAAAATAAGTAGTACAAAATAATTCAATAATTTCAAATTCATAATATAATTTTATTTATAACTGATAAAAACCTATTCAAATCAAACTAATTCTTAATTTCAATGCTATAAAAAAGAAATTTATTATATCCTTTCTTGATAATTTAAATTTTCCTATATATCTATCATGAAAAATTATCGGGATAACATCTATTATAATGCCTTTGGAGTTGTATAATTCCATATACCCACCTTTGTTAAGTTAGTATATGAACAAAACCCGATTCTTGTGATTCAGGAAAAAGATTCAGATAGATTTTTGTTAATTAATCCTTAATTTAATAAAAGTGGAGAATGAAAAGCAAAGAAGTTGATCAATACATCGAGAAGTTTGATGGTGAAAAGAAAAAAATACTCAAGAAACTAAGAAACGTTATTCTGAAAACAAGATCTGATTTGAAAGAAGAGATGAAAATGGGTGTTCCCTGGTATAGTGGTTTGTTTTATCTTGTAGGTCTTAAAGACCATGTTAATATGGGATTTGCTTTTGGTAGTTTACTGAAAAAACATGAAAAGGAGTTAGAAGGAAAAGGCAAATACATGAGGCATATTAAATTTTACTCATCGAAAGATATTGATGAAAAAAAACTAATTACACTGATTAAATTAACAAATAAGCCATATGACGAATGTCATAAATATAATTGAATCAGATAGATTTTTGTTCTTGAAAATCACTTACCTTTCTCAAAAAGCAAGTAATGTTTAATCCAGATATCACGTCCAGTCGCTTGATATGTATGTAGATGCCATCCCTTCTTTTGCCATTCTTCTATTATTTGTCCGACATCTTTATGGGTATCAACTTGTACACATAACCATTCTTTCATCTAAATATCACCTCATTTATCAGATGTGTTTGAGTTAATAAAAAAGGTTTCTGTCAGGAATGATTAGAAAAGGCGTTAATGATAGATTTTTGTTCTTTGTAATGAAAGTTTAATTGTGAAGATTAAAAAATGTCCTAAGTGTAAATCAACTATATTTGGTTAGATACTGGTGGAATAACTGGAAAATACAGATGTAAAGATTGTGGTTATGTCGGGAGTTTAATCATAAGCGAGGATGTATAACCCTTTTCAAACAATCCAAAATCAGATAGATTCTTGTCCTGAGAAGCAAACCCTAAAAAAACCCAAAGCATAAAAGTTTAACCTTCTCTATTAAACCTGTGGTGAGGCAATGAAAAAACTGTTTTTGATACCGATAATAGTAGTTTTGTTGTTAGCGACTTCAGTAATAGCAGCTGAGTGGGAAGAGACTTGGAACAAAGGAAAACCTTTTCAAGAGATATGGAACGCCATAAACGATTTGCAGGAACAAATTAACGGCATACAACAAGGACCGCCAGGACCAGAGGGACCAGAAGGTCCACCAGGACCGCCAGGTGAATGCAGTTGTGACATCACTCGTGAGGAATTTGATGCATTAGAAGCAAGAGTTGCTGCTCTTGAAGGGCAGTGTATTCCTTCTGATGAGGTCTGTGATGACATTGACAACGATTGTGACGGAGAAGTAGATGAAGGAGTTTTATGGGAAAACAAGGGTGAGACATGTACAGTCGGTTTGGGTGAATGTCAAGCGTCTGGGATTTACATCTGTGATTCTTCAAACCCATCAGGACCAACGATATGTGATGCAACTCCTGGGATTCCTTCAGAAGAAATATGCGACGGCTTAGACAATGACTGTGACGGAGAAGTAGACGAAGTCTGTGATTGTATTAATGACACTGATTGCCCAGCAACAGAGTATATATGCGACAGTGCAGCTACATGCCAAGGTCATCGTGTAGAGTATGCGTGTGTGGATGGTACATGTGTCCAAACACAAGTAGATGATGACTCTGCGTGTGGTCCAGGCGTTGAAGCAAATGACTGCGGTAGTTATCCATCTGTTTATTGTAATGGAGAAACAGACCAGACAACTCCAACATGTTCATCATCATGTGTAAATGACGGTTACTGTGATCCAGAATACCATTGTGATAACTACGAATGTCAAGCAGATCTACCAGAGGGATCCTCGTGTGATGAAAACAGTGATTGCATAAGTGGCAATTGTGAGAGTGGACAATGTACATAGTATGAACAATTCAAGAAACGAAATAAAACCAGCAAACTGCTAAACCTCTTTTTTCTTTTTATTTTAAAGAATCAGATAGATTTTTGTTCTGAGAAGAGAGGGGCCCGGCTTGGGATATTCTGATTCACTTAATTTTATAGGGACTACAGAGATTTAAAAATTAAATAACCCATAATCTGATAGATTTTTGTTCTCAAGAATTAAATTAAAACAAGGTTCCCAAATTTTTTCATTAGAAGTCCACCACCCCAAAAACCCTCATACACCTTTTTCTTATCGGAAAACATTTCTTCAATACCGGTTGCGTTTGTTACATCTTTACCTCTTATTAATTTATTTTGGTATTCAAACCCTGGAAAATCTTCATGAGTAAAACTTCCTAAAGGTCCTCTGAAAGGTAGGTCTTTTGGAATAACTTGTAGGGACTTTATTAAGAAGTCAAAAACATTATCTTTTGGGACGAGATTAGTTAATAATCTTCCATTATAAATCATATGCCAAATACCAATAGGTGGTTTCATCGTAACAAACTTCATTTCCTCGGGGATTGCTTCTATAAGTATATTACGTGACAGACGTTCTTCTCCAGCAAAATAAACATCACCATCAAATTCATCTGAGAAGTTCCAAAGGCCTATCTGATGTTCGAATCTTTTTGTTCCATATGGAGTATCTTTGTATACATCTGCTCCTTCTCCAGCATATGCTTTCTTTTTAAATTCTACTAACACATCTTGTAACTCTGTTTGATAAATTTTTATTGGTAGCATGTATAACTAAACTAACGTTAGAAATTTAAGCTTAATCAAACCAGAATCAGATAGATTTTTGTTCTAAAGAAAAATTGTAGACTTTTTAGGCAAAGCCCCTCCCACCTCCCACCTCAAATTATTTATATGAGTTCTTTCATGATTATCCTAAGGTGTGAAAGATGAGAGGTGAACGTGTTCATAAAAGGTGACTTAGTTCACAAGAGAAAAGTTTAGTGCTATTTCTAAAAATAATATTAAACAATTAAAACCAATTATTAAAGTAATGACAAACTTTCAACCGCCTAGAGGAACAAGAGACTTTCTACCAGAAGAAATGATTAGATTAGAGTATGTGATAAACGTCTTAAAGAATATCTTTGAAAAGTATGGTTTTGACGGTTTTGAGACCCCTGCCTTTGAAAACTTCGATTTATTATCTGCAAAGGGCAGCGGAGGAGAAGAAATAAAGGATCAGATCTATTATTTTAAGGACAAGAGCGACAGAGAACTGGGTTTAAGGTTCGATTTGACTGTTCCTTTGGCAAGAGTAGTAGCCAACAACCCTCAACTACCAAAACCCTTCAAGCGTTATTGTATCGGAAAAGCATGGAGATACGAAGAAGTGAGGAGAGACAGGTTCAGGGAATTCTGGCAGTGTGATATAGATACTGTCGGGAGTAAAGGCATGGAATCAGACACAGAGATATTGGCTGTGGCAGTTGAAGCTCTAGAAACTCTCGGCTTCAAAAAGTTCTGTATAAAATTGAACAACAGAAAAATTCTTTCAGCATTGATTGATCTAGTTAATGCTCCAGAAAAAAGAAAGTTCGATGTTTTCCGAGCTATAGATAAACTGGATAAATTCGGTGAAGATACAGTAAGGGATGAATTGAAGAAAGCTGGATTAAAACCCAAACAAATACGTGAATTACTAGAATTGATAACAGTAAAAGGTTCACCCAAGGATTTTTTAAAAAAAGGAGAAAAGGTTCTGCAGAATGCAATCGGTATAGAAGGATTGGATGAGTTGAAACAGATCGTTGAAATATCGAAGAATTATGGTTTTACTGATAGAATAGTTATAGACTTTAGCCTGGCCAGGGGTTTGGATTATTATACAGGACCTATATTCGAGGTTGTAGACACTTCTGGAAAGAACATCGGGAGCCTGGCTGGGGGAGGAAGGTATGACGATTTGATAGAATTGTTCGGTGGGAGATCAACTCCAGCAACAGGAATATCCTTTGGTATTGAAAGAATAATCGAAGTAATGAAAGAAGAGAAAATGCTGAAAATACCAAAAACCAAAGTCAAAGTTTTTGTTGCGAACGTTAATGAGGATGTTAAGCCTGATGCAATAAAACTTGCGAAAGAATTCAGAGAGAAAGGGGTTCCATGTCAAGTCGATTTGATGAACAGAAGCTTGAAGAAACAGTTAGAGTTTGTAAACGTCTTGAGAATACCATATACAGTAATAATCGGACCAGAAGAAGTTAAGAAGAAAGTCATTAGAATTCGTGATATGAAACGAGGGACAGAATTTGTTGTGAAGACTGAAAAATTCATCAAGAAAATTTTAAAATGATTATCTAAACTCTTCCTTTTTCCATTTCGTTCTCGAATTACCTTCAGTTATAGCGGCTCTCTCCAACCAACCTTCATCCTCTTCAGGTATCTTAAGCATACACATAAGTATCTGTCAAAGTTAATTAAAAATAAATTCTTATATTAGTATGAAGGGGTTAAGCTTATGGCCTGGTTGGCGTAGTCTGGTTAGCGTAAGGGTCTGTGGAACCCTTGGGCTGGGTTCAAATCCCAGGCCGGGCCCTCTTAAAAGAACAAAAATCTATCTGATTCTGGGGTTGATTGAGTTTTAATAAGACTTAAAAGATTAAGTATTAATAATATTTTTGATTTATTTGCCGCAAAGAAGAGGTTCTATTGAAATTATTTATTCTATGATAAAATTATGTTTACAGGAAAACGGAATTCTGAAAACGCATATGATGTATAAAGCAAATCTAAGTTTTGCTCAATTGAATAAAAATATTGATCTCCTGAAGAAAATGGGATGGATTGAAGAGTCTGAGGAAAAAAACAATTTTTATTTACCTACAGAGAGAGGTAAAAAAGCTGCTAAAGCTTATGATGCCTTTTTAGATCAAATACCAAAAGAATTTCTACATCTTTTTTTGGGTCAAGAGACATTTTCAAAAATTTATTATCCTCGAGATAAAGAATGAATTATCAAAACAAAAATCTATCTGATTCTTATCCTTGCTTGAATATCAAAACAAACCAAAGACTTATAATCAATGGTATTATTGTTACGATAATTACTTCTATGACAAACCATAGTGTCAGTCTTTTTGGATGTTTCGATAGCCAATAGAAGATGACTGCGTCTGTTATGGATATGATGAGTATTGTTCTTATTACAAGGTCTACAAACGGACTACCTATCATGATTAAACTTTCTCTCCAAAGAACAAAAATCTATCTGATTCTTTGGGTTATTTTATTTCAAATCCTTTTTCATTTTTTCAAATTCTTTCTTTTTAATTTCACCCTTAGCATACCTCATTTTAAGAATACTTAAAGGGCTTTTTTGTGTTTCAGTTTTAATCTCCTGTTTCTTCCTTTTTCTCCATTCAGATAATAGTATATCATAAAATTTTCTTGCAGGGTCCTCCCTCATTCGCATAGTTATAGTCTCCCCACCATAAACATTAATGACAATGTTAGCTGTTAGTAAACCTAGTTTTTCAAAATCAATGCTTTTCACATCTTTCCAGTACGCGGATTCAATTTCTTTCGTCCATAAACCTTTGGAATAATCAATAACTCTTTCATCGGTTGCTAATAAAACTAGATTTTTATAATTACGTCCACATGAACAAAACAAAATTTTTTCATCTGGAAAAATAATTTTATTTCCTCGTATAAAATCCTCTACTTCTCTAGGAATTTTATCCCCAGAAAAAACAGTAAAATCTTGAAACTCTTCTGTTTTTTTCTTTTTGGTCGAAGTTTCTTTTATTGGTTTTGATTTTTTATCTTTTTCTTCATGGAATTTTCTATAGAGTAAACCCTTTATCCCCATAATTACTTTCTTAGAATTTGAGAACAAAAATCTATCTGATTCTAAACCGTAAGAGATTATCTTTAAATAATTATTTTTTCTTTCATCAGATATGGAAGATGAATCTCGTCCTTTAACTGAAGAAGATCTTGAAGTTAAAGATAAACTGTATTCGACAGAATTTTTAATAAAAGGAACGGACGTACCCCATTTGTTAGAAAATTTAGCATCTGAGCATTTATACAAAGCGGAACTGGCTCAATCTGAACATCACAGAGAACTACTCATAAAAAAGATTGGCCCAGGTCGCAGAAAAGATTTAGAAGAATTTATAAACAAGTATGAAGATGGATTAGACAAAGGGAAGAGGTATTCAGTCTGGATAACATTTTTCCCGGTTGCTTATCCTAGAGAATGGAGCATTCAATTTCAAGAATGTGAGGTTTTTTTAGATTCCACTAAGGCACCAAGGGGTTATCTGAGATATTGTTATTTGTATAAAGATCCGACAAAAGAACATGAATGTATTTTCAGAAATGACCCTTATATTGATGCTGAACTCATCGATACTCATGTGAAACCACGTTGTGAACATGCTGGGACTGTGCTTAAAAAATATTTGCGACATAACCCTTTAGTTAAACGTGTGGATAAAAACCAGAAAAGAAAACTTTAAATATAATGAGAGATATTACTCTTTGATTCCAAAAAAAAGTTATTTATACTTTTTAAATACATAATTTGTTTGGTAATTGATGCAAAGCTCATGATTTTATGAGTTTGAAGCCCTAATTGGTGAAACTTGTCAGTGAAAGAGTGTGTGGAGAATTTCTCCGTCAATTCCGGTTGATCGTGCCGGAGGATACCGCTATCCGGGTTCGGCTAAGACATGCGAGTCGAGAGTCTTCGGGACTCGGCAAACTGCTCAGTAATATGTAGTTAATCTACCCTATAC
>Ga0209635_10004338_pt1 | contig 11118 bp, 3 predicted proteins | sample DeeMarSWOR230_32_FD_187463 | JGI IMG/M metagenome (GOLD analysis project Ga0209635, IMG submission 187463) | Marine sediment microbial communities from White Oak River estuary, North Carolina - WOR-2-30_32 (SPAdes) (version 2) | ecosystem: Environmental > Aquatic > Marine > Intertidal zone >...
TCTCCTTCAGAAGGCGAGGTGATTATAATAACAGGAGCTACCGTGTCTTTATGGAGAGTCACTTCTGAAGATCCTACATGGCTAAGAGTATCATTCGCAAAAAATCCTAATGAAATCGCTCCATCATCCATCGAATTCCATGCTGATTGAGAAATAGTTCCGTTTGATGTAAACGTATAATTGTGCAATCCTCCATCAATTGTATACCAAATGGTGTCTAAATAATCGTCTGTAATTCTTACATTGAATGAGGGTGCAGAACTCCCAAAAAATTCGTCTGTTGTAGGTGAATTAATATTGATTATAGGAGCTTCATAATCTTTTGTTATCATAACCTCTTCAGTTCCGATATTTCCAGGTATATCACTTGCGTAAAACGTTAATGTAATATTACCTTCTGCGGCTGTATCCCACGCTGATTGACTAATCATACCATTTTCCGTAAATGAATAGTTATGTAATCCACCATCTATAGTATACCACATCTCATCCAAATAGTCATCAGTTATTATAACGTTAAAAGAGGGAGCATTATTATCGAATATATAGCCCGGAGTGGGTGAATAAATTGTTATCATTGGCATATCATCATCAAATATGGGTAGATGATCTTGAATTAACGGAGAAAGACTAATATTATAAGGTACATCTCCAATTCCATTATCATCCGCATCTATTGCCAAATTCGGATATGTCTCCGTATAGTTGTCCCAGTAATTCCCAATTGTCGTGCTATTCCAAAAGTTATCAGTTTCTTTATCTACAGCATGTTTTATATTTTTCAATAAGAAATTTTTATAGAGTGAGTTATTGTTACTACCAGATTCAATATAAATTCCCCAGGTGTTATTATTTATGATATTTCCAGTAATGTTATTGAAATCACATCCAACTAAATTGATTCCGCAAAAATTTTTTGTTAACGAATTTCCAATAATGGAGTTATTATAGCAATTAGTATGAAATTTTATCCCTTCATACATAGTATTATTATTTACATTGTTGTTTGCTATTCTATTATCGTTACAATCAAAATATAAATACACTCCAATTTGTTTGTTTTCATCCGCTACATTATCAATAATATTATTATGGTCACTTTCCTCTAGATATAGCCCATAATTTCCATTATTATTGGCTGTATTTGCTGTAACGTTATTAGAATTGCTAGTGTATAGATATAAACCATATAGTTTATTGTGATTAGCATTGTTTTCATGAATCGTATTATTCTGACCTTGCTCTGAATAAATTCCACTTTCAGTGTTGTAGGTCAGTTCGTTTTTAGACAGGTTATTAAAATCACTTATTTTTAAGAAAATTCCATTAACAGAATTATTATAAACTATATTTCTTGAAATTTCATTTGAATCACTCTTATCAATCAAAATTCCATTTTCTGAATTGTTATAAACCGTGTTTTCCATTATAGTATTAATATCACTTAACTCTATCCAAATTCCACCCAAAGTATTATTGTATATTTGATTCCCAGAGATCGTATTATAATTACAGTTTTTCAAATCAATTCCATATTCTGTACTATTATATACATAATTTCCTGAAATTGTATTCGAATAACTATATTCTGCATAAATTCCACTTAACATTTTACTATTATATATATTACTATTAGAAACAATGGACTCATTAACATGATCTAACACTATTCCCAAACCATTATTAAATATATCATTATTGAGTATTTGGCCATTTGTAACATTACTTAAAAACAATCCTGCTGAAAAAGTCTGTGAATTTGTTATATTGCAATATCTAATAATAAAATCCTTCCTTGAATTTTGGATACTAAGACATTCACCAGGTAATGAATTATAAACGAAATTTTGATATTCAATTATATAAGGTTCTTCAGGAGTTCCTTTACCAGTACACCATGGCTGTTGTACTGCCCAAGTCCAATTACCGTGATTTGTAGTATTAGTGGTCATTGTATCATCAATAAGAATATCAGCATATACTCCAGAAGTTTTAAGCCTTTTTTCACCATTATCCTCATTAAATTGAACTAGTTCAGAATTAATGCTTCCCTGAATGATTATAGGGATAAGAATTAAGAAAATACCCAATATTATTATTTTTTTTTTTTGAGGTTTTTTATTCATAAAATTTCAATAATTGTATGTCTATCCTTTTCTTTTATTATAATAAGTTTCTTAATAAATAAATTATAAAGCAGAAGGTTAGATTGTGATTAATATTGCTTCTATATCTTCTTGAGCTTGGTTCAGTTTAAAGAGAGTTGTATCAGCTAATTCTTGAGTAATCCATCCTTTCCATAATAACCAGTGGACTTTACATTCCGCCTTCTTTAATTTATAGAGAGCGAGGGTTAAGGTGCATTCGATATTATAATCCATTGAAATCTTAATAAGGGCAGTTTCTAACATATATGTAGCTGATCTGATAAGATTATTTAAGCACCATCTAAATCTACAGCATAAATTAATTTCTTCTCTGATGAAGTCATTCAGATTCAATAAATCAATCTCAGTTAATGCAATCTGGAGGCCAATATCTGCCCCTGTTGTATAACCCATTAACAGTACAAGATTGTTCCTAATAATGCGGGTTGAATTAATGATGCACTCTATGATATTATGATCAATGCAATGATGATTCTCAAAAATTTCTGCTCTAAATTCGACAATTTGCACCAAAACTTTTGCGACAGCATCGTGAAAGAGGGCACAGGTAATATATCCATTTTCAACGTATTCAAATGCTTTATCCAATTGCCATTGAGCACAGCTTATTTTTTTACTCCATGAACGACTAAAGCATGAATAAACGTTATCTTCAATATATTCTTTTAACACTTGTAATTGCCAATAAATATACTCATACATGTCTTCTAAAGATGTCTCAAAAGTAGCTGTAATAAAGGAATCTAAGGCATCGTTCGGAACATCGAAATCATTATCAACCACTTCGATTCCTATATCGTGTGTACCAATTTCCATGAACCAATCACCAAAAATATCGGTAATTGTAAATGAAAAACAGGTTTCTGTAGCATAAGGTACATAATCTAGGACAAGCTCGTCATCTACAAATACTTTTATGTAGGAAAGCCCCATATCATCTCCATCAATTTCATTTAACACTTCAAAATTAAAATTGATATTTATTGGAGTTTCAATAATCTCAAAACTAGTAATATTAGGTGGATTAACATCATCATCCCAAATAGTGATATCTGCAGCAATCCTGCTCGAATTATAAATAGATGTTGCATTAATTGAAAAGGTTTGAGTACCCCAACCTATTGGAGAAAGAGTTAAATTGACTATATCCCATTTTCCAGGCTCTAATAGTATATCATTCTTGTTTAGAGCCTCATTGGCAAAGCTGACATCATCATAGGAAATGTGAAATATTTGATTTACATTACCTAAATTGGTTAAATTAAAAGTGTATACTGCTTTTTGATAATCAGAAATATTATCCTCAGGAGTTATACTTATAAGTTGAAAATTCATATCATAAAATTCAGCAACTTCAAACGTACCATGGATTATCTCATTAAAATTCGTAAAAATATGGTCTTGAGCGTGGAATGTGTATGAATATATACCGGGAGCTGAGCTGTGATGTCGAGGGGGATGAATAATTAATCCTGGTATTGTATCTCCGGGATTTAGCCCCAAGAGCAAGCTACCATTAATAAAGTTATCAGGATATAATTCTTTGTAGATAAAACTTTCAGGGATACCTTCAACGGTAATGTTTGCTAATTCTGTAAATGTGCCCAAATTACGCAGATCAACCATAGTGAACAATTGTCCTGGCACTAGCGGTTCTGTAGCTGTATAAGTTTCGAATTCCAAGCAAGAAAATCCCCCAACTTTAAATGGTACACTTTCTTTATAAATAAGCTCACCTTCGAAAAATACACTTACGTTAAAGAAATAGAGTCCAAACCGTACCCCAGGAGTATCAGATATCAAATTAAAACTTATTGTAGAATCAAGACGTTCTGTAAAGAGATTCTTAGGACTTATCACGTATCCCTCAGGTGGGGTGATATAAAAAGTAACTATTTTTTCCCCATCTGAAATCTTGATCCATTTGTACGAAAATGGTGATGTCCATACCTTTTTTTTATCAGTCCAATATGGTTTTATATTCATTTTTAAGTTTACTTCTGCTTTACGTGTAACGGGATCTACCTCAATGTGTTGCTTTCTCAAATTTGTTGAGAGATTGCTTTTTATCGTTAAATCATTCACCAATTCACGATATTCAAATGCATCGGAAAGGCCTGCTTTCTTGGTTTCCATCCAAACTTCTCCCCATTCCGGATCTCTATTTGAATATAGTATTCCATTAGACCTGTCATATCCCATCAAATTCCAATCGTATGTATCTGGCTGTATAATAATAGTATCACCCCAATATGGCTCTGATATTACTTCTTTTATTGGTCTTGTCCAAGCTGCCCAACCACCTTCACCATGATATGCATAAAAATTGGATAGTAAATCTTCCCATTCATCATAGTTAGAAGTTTGATATTTGTAAACGTCCCGAGGGAGCCAAAAATCAATTTCTCTAGAAGCCAAGGAACTACTAGCTTCTATGTGTTCAAACTTACTGAGACTGATCTTCTGATTAATTTGTGTCGCTTTAATAATCAAGTTACCAATTTGAAGAGCATCCCAATATCGATATTCTTCCAAAGATTTGTTAAATTTACTTTTCAAATCATTTATTGAACCGTAATCGGTTGTGTGATCATAGAACTCTGATATTGAGTTTTCAAGGGCATGCATATTCATTGGTACCTTCCATTCCTCATCTGCTAAATCTTCTCTGACAGGAATAAATAAATACCAATGACGCCAATCTGCCTCAAATACTAACTCATAGTTTAAATTAGGAGATGCATCGTATATAGCAGCCGTTAAAGTCTCTTCCATTATCTTCCCCTTTTTATAACCATCATCCCAATCACCTGCCCAATCAGTCCACGCACCTTCCATACTATCCCCTGTAATCCTCAATTTCGCTCTCATCCAAACTTTATTTCTACCGGTATTTTTAACCTTTAAATGATAAGAAAACTTATCTCCCTTCTCTAATCCGCCATTTCTTCTCATTCTTAGTATCGTACTGTCGGGAAAGTACGTCCTACAATCAGCCTCTATAAACTCCAAATCCGGTGCATTCACATATTTTGTCACCCAAGAAACAAGAATGGTCACAGCGGCAATTATAGCTCCAATAATAAGACCAACACCTGTAGAACAAAATCCCACTGCCACAGCAATACCTACCGCTATTAAAGCCGCACTCATAGCCAAACTAAAAATTTCCATAAAAAGATCAACTTCTTCTCCAGATACTACTCTATCAATAAACTTATACAGATCTAGTCCGAACATAATTACGGAAAGCACAAGCGATACTTTACCCATACTTTTGGCGCCACTCTTTAAAGCACTAGCTGTAGTTTTAGCAAAGGAAGAAGCAAATAGAAGCAGACCTTCAAAAAAGAGTAAAGCACCTGCAACAAGATTGCATAGTGCCTTTATTGCCTTTATTCCTTGATATGCAGTTTTATTACCTGAAGCTAACATATGGATCTCATATATAGAAAAACCGACCATTACCAACCCTAATATTGCACAAGCAGCTCCCATCATTCTAGATTTATAATGTGTTTTTACTTTTTGTGACTCTGCGCTGGGGTTCTTTGTACTTTTGCTTTCAATATTTTGTTTTGGACTATCCATAACCCCTTTATTATTTACAATCTTATCCGATCTTGAGAATAAATCCATTAATTTGGCCATTTTTGGGATAACTCTGGTTAATTTCACTATACTGCTTATCTTCTTGAAAAAAGGTGCTTTAACAAAGTCCGTACTCTCTTTCCCCTGGTATAAGTCAACTAATTGCATAACATCAAAGTAAAAGTCTTGTGAAAATTGAAAGAATTCTGTATAACTGCTCATCTCAGAACAGGAGTGTTGTTGAAACTCGGTAATCTTATTAATTATATTCTCCATTAAGGTAAGATCCACTCTATCAGCTTCAGGGACAAAGATATTGGAATTATTAATCACAAAATCATACAATACACTAAGATTGTCTTTCATTTGAGCGATGTTTTCCCAAAACACATCTATATAGTTCATAAACAATTCAGCTGGCATTTCAGGCTCAGCAGTAAAAAATCGATGAGACTGTTCCACTTCATCATGACGATTATCCATATACTCTTTATATACATCAATGCCTTCTTCGAAATGTACCAATGGGATACCTGTCGCTGGGACATCACGTTCGATATATGTTTGGTGGAGTAATGTCATTGCATTGCTCAATTGTGAACCATCCCAAGGGATTTCTTCCAAAGTATCCAGAAATCCTTGAATTTGCGATATTTCTAAAGTTTGTGAGGATATATCTCTTTCCATGGCGATGGGAACGCCCATGATAATTGTACTTTGCTGATCTTTTTCAGAAGAATAAAATTGATAGAGGGTTTTAGTTTCTCCTTGAATCTCTGAGTCGCCCAGTACATATGATTGATTTTCATAAAGATTGGATATAGCATACGAGCTAAAACATTCAGAATAATTACCTTGATGAAAAGTCTCAAAATCGGGATTTATTAGAGTTTTTACATAAATTTGGTTCAGGATATCATGATTTTGATAGAAACCTTTCATATAAAGAACCTCTGATTCGTTGACCTTATACCCTACATTTAATCGATACTCAGAAATTATCTCTGGTAATCCAAAATAATCAATAGTTCCGTTCAGTTCTACATCATCATAAACCCCAAAATCTTCAAAAGACCCTAAAGAAGGATTCTGGGTCAAAGTCCAGAGAATCTGATTTTCGATAAAACAATCTGGGTTCCCCAATGTATAGTGGACGCTTGAAATTTCGCGCATGGCCATGGATTGAACAATGATCGGTTCCTCGAAATCATAATAATGCAAAACAAGGGTTTCACCTGTATCGTAATCATATTCTGTGATTACCCAGATAAAATCAAACCTTAGATCTAACAATCCATCATCTTTTGAACTATGTCCCTTAGGAAGCATGATATCGTAATCAATCGTTTCTGATGCTGGTTTTGGAAAGATAAAAAAGAATTCACTTTCGGGATCGTTAGGATTTGGGAGAGTATCTCCTATTCCATTTTGGTTATAATTTGCTAAGATAGCCTCATCAGATTTAAAACTACAGTTAACACTTTTTCCCCAAAGCCATTCTAATGCTGGTTTATCCAAGTTATTTATTTGAGAATCAAATGGATGTTCATATTTTTTACCAAACAGTCGAAGTACGGGATAAATGGAAACATTCACTGCTCCTATCCATAATCTCGGAACCCCATTGGTAGAATAGTCATTTTCTGGTTTTTTAATTTGGATGTTTATTAACGTATCTTTACTATTATTTACAGATAATACCATTTGATGGATTTGATTAGGATCCAATACCAATTTAGCTAATGGAGAGCCATCTAGATTGTCCGGGAGTCCATCTTCATCTGTATCTGTTTTTGCGGGATTAAGATTACTGGAATATTCTTCTATATCTTTTATACCATCACCGTCAGTATCTCTAAATTCAGCGATCTGAATAACCTTAATTTCTTGAAGAAAACCCATATTGTTAGTGATTAGAAATTCAATATCAGAACTATAATTAGCTTTATGGAGGTAACTTATGTGATGCCATCCAGGGTCTATCCTTCCATACATATGTTGAGCAGAAGGAGCATCCCGATTAGAATTGAAAATCTCCCCTTCAAAGAACAAAGAATCCATATCGACTTCTATTTCTTTGAAGGTGCCATAATTAACCCGTATTGTGAGGTTATTATTTATGTAAATATCAGGGATGTAGAAACTAAAATATCCTTCTGTAAAGCCTTCTTCCTCAATACTGGAGTTTAAAAGATTCTCCTCGGCTTTCTCAAAAAATCCCCACATATCGGGATGAGTAGGATTTAGATCAAATTCGTACATGTCATTTTGTTGTATTTCATCAACATCTTTGAACATATCTTCATCCCAATCTGAATTCACCATAATCTTATATTCTATCGAGCCATTTCCTTGGAAAAGTAGGGTATAATCACCGGGCTCGAGATTAACATCATACCGGATATAAGTTCCGCGTTCAATAAATAAGCAATAAAACAAGGGGTCAACTTCGGGATAGACTGTTGTATTATGGATTCTCTTGAGAAGTGTACCAGAACCCGTTCCATTGTGTAATTCTACTCTTAGCCAGTTATAAGAGAAATTAATTCGAGTTAAAATCGAAATCGGTCCACCTGCTTGAAAATTGACTGCTGTGTCTTGAATTAAATTAACATCAATTTCACCTTCAGCGATAACAAGGGGTTCTACGGTTATCGTCTTGAAATATTGATAATCAGGAATTTCAATTGTGTATGTTTTGTATGGATTATTAGAAAATTCTACAGAAAATATGTTGAGACCATAACTTACCTCATAAAAGTCCTCATCAAGAGTGAAATAGGTAAAATCAATACCTTCTATCTCTACCAAAATATAACATGCCCCTTGGGCATAAAACTCATATGATGTTTTACTAACCTCATCTAAATGTAAATATTTAGGAGTTAAACTGGGATTCGGATTAGGATTTGAATTTAATTTATTTACAATACTATTAAGGAAAGGTGTAAAACCTGATAATAATAAAATACATAAAATTGCACTTGCAGTTAATTTCAATTTCAATTTTTCCATACTTAAATATCCCAACCATTAATTATTTTGTTATGGATAAAGTTAGTTTAGATAATTATATAAATATATTACAGCTTTGATCATAATCCCTTTTACAATTATGTAAAATGTTGAAGAAAATAATCACAATTTAATAGATTTAATTAATCTTCAATCTTATTTATGATCGAAACCGATCATAATTACCAAATATTAACTCTTGCGGATAAAAAGGTATTATTGATGATTGCCATGATCATTTTTTTAATAAATTTTATAGAACAATTATGATTAGATGATGACACTTGAAAAGAACATATACTTTTAGAGTAATTTATGATTTAATACCGGGATTTCTTTTATAATTAACCTACTTGAAAAACTAAGTTTCAAAGATTTCTTTTGAATCTGAGGTTTGCATATATGCTTTTATGTTTTGCTCTAAATAACTAATCCTTTTTTCTAAAATAGTTATTGTTTCTATAATATTATTAAGAACTTTGTTAGTTTCCCTTATCTCATATTGGAGATCACCAAGTCGATTAAGAATAAATTTCATAACTTTTGATTCTTTAACCGGAGTTATCATCCAATTAATGATGTTCTGAATAAATTTTCGATTATCATATGAATTTAACCCTATTCTGGAATTCGAAGTAAAGATATCAATATCTCCTATTGCAATAACTTTTCCTTGACCAAATTCAATATATGCCGCAATTATTTGCTGTTTCTCACTATCTTTTATCCATTTTTCAGAGGTATTATTATAAACCTCTGACCATACAGAATTTTCATTAGTTTTTAATAATGGTTTTACTTCCTTATTTAAGAACAAGGAACAGGCTCCCCCTATTATTAGCTCTCTTAAATTTTTAGTTATTTGATTTTTGAGAAAATCTTGAATATGTAATATACTCGTACAATTTTGGTTATTATCATTCATCTCTTTAATGAGATTTTTCTCAAAAAAGATACCAAACTTTCCAGCTATATCATTAAGGTTAGTTTTTTGAAGGGAGTCTGCACCATATTCACTCAATAATAATAATGCTCCCCCACTCCTTACATGATCAACAATATGTTTAATTTCCAAACTGGAAAAGAAATCATCAATCGGATTACCAATGATTAGAAGATCAATATTCTCTAATATTTCCTTTGTAATATGTTCATGTTCATTTTTTTTTACTTTAAGATCTAGTCTTTTCAGGAGGTTTAAAAATTCCTTGAATTCTTCTTCATCAATATTTAACATTTCATTGTGAGTTAAATCAATTAGAACACTTTTTTTAAGCATATCGAAAACGATGAGGGCTTTTAGTAAGAATTATTACAAATAGATTATGACTTACAAGAAAATTCACATATAAAAATGATTATATATCTAATATTTTTCCGTTCTTACCTATCTACCAAAAATTTTTTAAAGTGTATTCAATAATCTTTTTTGGTACATTTTATGTGTTGATAATAGAAAAAAATGTCAAATGGAAAATGATTTATGAGTAATACTATTGCGATTATTGGTTTATCATGGGGCGATGAAGGTAAAGGAAAATTTGTTGATTATTTTGCTCAAAAAGCAGATGTGGTTGTAAGATATAATGGAGGAAATAACGCAGGGCACACGATACATGCTAATGGGGTTAAATATAAATTCAAATTGATGCCCTCAGGTGCTCCTTTAGAAAAAGAAGGTGTAATTGCTAATGGTTGTGTGGTTGATCCTAAAGTCTTACTTGATGAAATTGAAAACTTGAAAAAATTAAATAAAAAAGTTGATTTAAAGTTAAGCTCTACTGCCCATGTAATCTTTCCTTTTCATCGTATTTTAGATGGATTAGAAGAAAAAACTAAAGGAGATTATGCTGCTGGGACAACTAAAAGAGGAATTGGTCCTACATATTCTGATAAAGCTGCTCGGTGGGGTTTAAGAATATTTGACTTAATAAATCCTGAGATCTTAAGATCAAAGTTGGAAAAATTATATAAAATTAAAAAAGATTTAATATCAATTTATGATCCAAATATAGATCTCAATTTAGATAACATTTATGAAGAATACAAATCTTATGGTGAGCAATTAAGACCTTATGTTATTGATTCAGCGTATTATTTGAACAATGCTATTGATTCTGGGAAAAAAGTTCTTTTCGAAGCGGCTCAAGGGAGTTTACTATGTTTAGACCATGGGTTCTATCCTTTTGGTACTTCCTCAAATGCAAATGCTTTGGGCATCTCTGCAGGAACTGGAATTCCACCTAAAAAAATAAACAAAATAATTGGAATAATTAAGGCATATACATCTCGAGTTGGGGAAGGGAAATTTCCAACAGAATTATTTAATGAAACAGCTGAGAAA
>Ga0209635_10004339_pt1 | contig 11116 bp, 8 predicted proteins | sample DeeMarSWOR230_32_FD_187463 | JGI IMG/M metagenome (GOLD analysis project Ga0209635, IMG submission 187463) | Marine sediment microbial communities from White Oak River estuary, North Carolina - WOR-2-30_32 (SPAdes) (version 2) | ecosystem: Environmental > Aquatic > Marine > Intertidal zone >...
CGGCCTTCGCGTGGCCGCCAGTTGGGGAATCCCGTCGTGTGGCTGAGCACCATGCGCGGCGTGATCCGCTTGTAGCGCTCGTCCTCGCTGACCGCGTACTCGTAGTAGTCGGCGATGGGCGTGTCGAGATCGATGATGCCCTGGTCCACGAGCTGCAGGACGGCGTAGGCGAACACCGGCTTGCTCAAGGACGCGGCCTCGAACACGCTGTTCTCATCCAACGGCTCACCGGTCTCGACGCTCTTCACGCCGAACCCGCGGCTCCACTCGATCGCGCTGTCGCTGAGGATCGCCATGGCGAGGCCGGTGACTCCGGCGCTGTCCATGAGCGGCGGGATCAGCCGCTCCAGCTGGGCCAAGCGCTCCGGCGAGGTCAGGGTGGTTAGCCGCTGGAATGGGTCGCTGGCCTCCTGCGCGCAGGCCTGCAGGCCCAGGACGATGGGCAGGGTGAGGACGAACAGACACGGGATTCGCCTTCTCATGATGAGCTCCAGGCAGTGCCGGTGATGAGGTCAACCTGTTGGATGCTGGCGGAGGTTCAAAGGTTGCACGATTTCACTGGCGGTCTGAACGGCCGCTACTCATGGCTCTCCGGGCGCCCGCTCGCGGCGCACGCGCTCCCTCTGCCGTGCCACGGCCCGATCCAGCATCCAGGTGACCGCGTAGAGCGTGACGATGAACAGCGCCACGCCGACCCACGTCAGCCGGCCGCCGTTACCCAGGAGCATGAGCACACAGCTAGCCGTCGCGACCAGCATCGCAGCCGCCAGCGGCAGCCTCTGCGCCGTCGTTTTCAGGCTGTGCTTACCCCACTCTTGCTCGGGCAACAGAACGCCCTGCTCGCGCAGATCGTCGATCGTCATGCTCTCGTCCAGGTGACGGCTCGTCGCGGCGTTTCACGGAAGAAGTCGATCGTGTCGAGAACCCAAGACTTCACGAAGCTGCGGCGATGCTTGACCAGCATCAGTCGGCCGGCGGCCAGGCTGGCGATACGCTCGGGTATGTAGCCGGCGACTTGCTTGCGGAACCAGCTCTCGCGCGACGCGCCCAGCATAGTCAGGCTGTAGTCTTCGGACATCTCCACCACGCGCCGCACCAACCGGTCCGTCTCCTCGATCAGGATGGTGCGGTGGGCTGACTCGTTCGTCTCCGGGCCCACGCCTAGGTCGGCCAGTCCGGTGTAGATCTCCTCCAAGCGTGCGGACCGTATGCGAGCGTCCAGTCCCGGTGGGATCGCGTGGTAGAGGTTCAGCGCGGCGCCCTTACGCTCTTCCAGCGTCTGGCCGATCTCCAGCATCAGGCGGGCCTGCTGTGGATAGGCTATGGGGATCAGGATCCGACCCAGATCGTCGAGGTCGCCCGCGCGCAGCACGACCACGTGACAATCAGCGCTTCGCATCACGCGATCGATATTTCGGCCGATGACCGTGCGCGGATGGCGGCCTGGGCCGCGCCAGCCCATTACGACCAGGTCGATCTTCCGCTCTTCGACCTCGTCGATGATCGCGCGTGCCGGGCTGTGCGCGATCCGTATGGTCGAGCTGAACGGTGTATCCTGCTCGGCGAGCATGTCGCTGGCCTGGTCCAGTACCTCGTCTCGCGCCGCCCGGATATAGCGGTGCCCGACCTGCAGCGGCGTCTGGCTCGGTACCGTGATCACGTGTAGCAGGATCACCTCGCCGTCGTGTGAGTTCGCCATCAGCGACGCGAAGTCGATCAGCCCGCGAGCCCGCGCCGGGTTCGCCACCGGCACCAGCACGCGATAGCGGTCCGCGCCGGCGAGCCCGTGTGCCAGCACCACGGGCGTGGCGTATTTCGCGCGCTCGCGTTTGCGAGCGTAGGTGCGATGGATCAGAAAGCCGGTACCGATCCAGCCGGCTACGAAGTACCAGGCGATCGGTGAGAAGTGGAACATGAACCCGGCGATCCCGACCATCAGCAGGATGGCCAGGACGGGAACGACGGGGAAGAACGGTGTCAGGAACCCGTAGTCCAGCATCGCGCCGTACTTCCGGCGGATCGTGATGATCGCCAGGTTCACCTGCAGGAACAGCAGCAGGAACATCACGTCCGCCGCCGCCGCCACATCCGCGATCGGGATCGCCAGCGCCATGAAGATGATGAGGCCCCCGCTGGCCAGCAGCGCCAGGTAGGGCGTGCGCGTGCGCTCGTGCACCCGCGAGAAGAAGTCCGGGAGGTTGCGGTCCCGGCCCATCGCGAACGAGACGCGCGTCGAGCTGAAGGTCGTCGCGTTGAGCGCCGACATCGTGGACAAGAGGCCGCCGATCAGCAGCAACGTCGTGCCCAGCGGCATGAACTGGCGTGCCGCCTCGGCCAGGCCCAGCTCCGCGTGCACGCCCAGCCACTCCCACGTCGGTTGGCCGGAGCCCGTGTCCACTGCGCCCAGTGCGGTAATCGCCACCAGGATGTAGATGGGGATGACGACCGCCAGCGACCAGAAGACAGCGCGCGGGATGTTCCGCTTCGGGTGCCTCACCTCCTCGCCCGCCTGCACGATGATCTCGTAACCTTCGAAGGCGATGTAGGTGAGCCCCATCGCGGTGAGCACGCCGCCTAACCCCTTCGGCGCGAGCGGCGTGAACCGCTCCCAGGACGTCGGCTCGCCGAACATGGCGTAGAGCCCGCTCGCCACGAACAGCCCGATCACCAGCAGCTTCGCGACCGTGACGATGTTGCCCGCCAGCCCGGTCTCACCCACGCCCTTGAAGTTGATGGCGATGAACATGAGTGCGATCGCCACCGCCAGCGGCTTCTCCAGCATCGCGCCGCTCAGGCCGAACAGCGTCCAGCCGAACTCGTCCAGCACCAGGCCCAGGTAGGCGCCGAAGCCCAGCGCGTAGAGGCTGCCGGCCACCGCGTGCGCGAACCAGCTCATCCAGCCGGCGAGGAACGCGTTGGCACCGGGCAGCCCCTCCTTGACCCAGAGGTAGCCGCCGCCCGCCTCGGGTATCGCGGAGCCGAGTTCGGCGTAGGCGAGCGCGGTGAGCAGCGTGACGATACCGTTGCCGGCGAAGGCGAGGATCAGGCCGGGGCCCGCCGCGCCGGCCGCGATCCCGGTGAGCACGAAGATCCCGGCCCCGATCATCGCGCCCACGCCCACCATCGTGATCGTGAAGAGGCCGAGCTCGCGGCTGAGTTCGGTTCTCGGCTCGGTTCGCGGCATGGGCTGCGCCGGCTATCGGAAGCGCGCTAGCGGCTGGCGAGCCCGCCGGCGGTCTCGCCGCCGTCGATCACGAAGGTCTGGCCAGTGATGAACGGCGCCTCGTCGGAGGCGAGGAAGGCGAACAGGGCAGCGACTTCCTCGGGCCAGCCGTGTCGGCCCAGCGGGATCTTCCGGTTGACCTCCTCGATCATCGCGGGCGTGTACTCCGCCTCCTGCATCGGCGTCATGATGTAGCCGGGACAGACGGCGATGACCCGCACGCTCGGCGCGAGCTCCAGCGCCAGCGAGCGGGTCAGCTCGACCACACCCGCCTTCGAGGCGTTGTAGTCGGCGTAGAACGGATAGCCCACCAGCGCGTTGGTCGAGCCCATGTTCAGGATCACGCCGCCGCCGCCCGCAATCATCCGGCGCGCCGCACTCTGAGCGACGTAGAAGACGCCATGCAGGTTCGTGGCGATTACCTGCTGCCATTCCTCCGGCGTGATCTCGAGGAACGTGTGACGGATGCTGATGCCGGCGTTATTGACCAGCACGTCCAGGCCGCCGAGCAGCTGGTCGAGCTCGTCGAAGGCGCGTGCGACCTGGTCGGGATCGGAGACGTCGGCCTGGATGACACCGGCCAGCTCCGGCAGCTCCTCTTTGACGCGCTTGCAACCTGATTCATCCCGGTCGAGGACCACGACCCGCGATCCCTCCTCCAGGAAACGCGCCGCCGTCGCCGCGCCGATCCCGCTGGCACCGCCGGTGATCAGTACCCGTTTGTCTTTCAGGCCACGCATGCTCGCTCCTTGTCAGGATCCGGCCAGGCCGCCGCCGTCCACCACCAGCGAGATGCCCGTGACGGCGGCCGCCGCGTCGCTGGCCAGGTAGAGTGCCGCCTGCGCGATGTCCTCCGGTTGCGCGATGCGCCCAAGCGGGCGCTGCGCTGCATCGGCCAGGAGTCTCTCGACCGGCACGCCGAGCTGCTCCGCTTCACTGCGCAACATGGGCGTGTCGGTATCGCCGGGACAAAGGCAATTGACGCGGATGTTCTCCGGGCCGTGGTCCAGCGCCATCGCCCGGGTCAGCTGCACGACCGCGCCCTTCGAGGCGCAGTAGGCCGCGGCGCGGCGGCCGCCCACCAGCCCCCAGCCCGAGGCGATGTTGATGATCGCGCCGCCGCCGGCCGCCGCCATGACGGGGATGGCGGTTTTGGAGAGCAGAAATACCGATCTGACATTGACCGCCATCACCCGGTCCCAATCCTGCTCGCTCGTCTCCGGTACGGAGGCGCGGCAGATGACGCCGGCGTTGTTGACCAGAATGTCGAGACCGCCCAGCTCGGCGACGGTGCGCTCGACGGCGCCCCGACAGTCCTTCGAGCGGCTGACGTCGCCGGCCAGGAACAGCGCCGGGCGTCCTGTCTCCCCGATCTCCCTGACCGCGGCGGCGCCTGCCTCCGTGTCCAGATCCATCACTGCCACCGCGGCCCCGGCCCGGGCGAAGGCCAACGCGATCGCCTTACCGATCCCCGACGCGCCGCCCGTGATCAAGGCCACCTTCCCCTTCAGAACCTCTTCCATCGAGATCGCCTCTCCTGAGACTGGACTCACTTTCCTCGAATTCCGCTACGCGAGACGCATTCGGATGCGACCGGCGCGAGCGACTAGGCGCAGCAGGAAACCCTGTAGACTGCGGCCTCACGGTAGCCAGTGACAACCCTGTAGTAGCCGCAGAGGTAGGAGTCTGTTGCCACGTCTCCGGTATCGACGAGAAGGGGTCTTCCGCTCTGGGAATTCAGCTTCTCGGGTGTGGCGATTACGATGATGTTCTCCTTTCCCACTCTCCTGATGACCTCAGGTGAGATCTGTTGGTTTCCCCTGCCGAGGAGGAATCCCTGGCCGCCCACCGGTGTCAGAATCAAGCTACACGTGGTGTTGGCTGTCTTCTCGAGAATCTCGCGCTCGCTCATGTCCTTACCGATCTGTCTCCCGGCGCGGATCATGTCGACGCCCAGCAGGCTGTTGTCGAGGCCCAGCATCTCCATGAGTGGCCTGCATGTGGTCCCCGGACCCACAATGTAGCAACGATCGTCGGTCATCCGCTCGACCAGTCCCGCGGCAATGGCCCTTTGAATCGTCCGTTCATCAGGAGCGCTGGCTGCTTTGAGACTCTGTAGAAGGCGCCTAGCGTCGGGGATCTTCAAGTACCCGTACAGGCGTGCAGAGAGGATGTCCCGCCGATAGTCCTCTTCGTTGATGTCCATCACCTCCGCCTCCTTCACACGAGCGATCTCTCCCGTGAGAAAGGATGCTGCGACCTGACCGGCCGCAGCGGGACTGGAAGCAAAGACCGCGGAATGAATCTTCACACCTGCCGGAATCCCCAGGACGGTGACAGAGGTACCGATGGCACCACAGATGTCCCTGGCGGTGCCGTCACCGCCTGCGAACAGCAGTAGATCGATGCCGCGGTCCGCCATTTGGCGAGCGGCTCTTGCGGTGTCTTCGGGAGTCGTGCGCGGAGACGAGCCGGATCCGATCACCTGCGGCTTGAGCCCGCATGCAGCCGCGGGGGCTTCGCCCATGACGCCGCTGAACGTGAGGAGCGCAAAGCCGTCGCTATGTGGGACGAGCCCCGCCAATGCCTGTTCGGTTCGCTTCTCAGCCTGTGGAAGGGCACCGAGTTGTTCAGCCCGCCGGAGTATCTCAGGACCGTCCGTGCCCTTGAGACCGACGGTGCCACCCATGCCGGCCACGGGATTGACGATTAGGCCCAGTGTCTTCATTGGGCGGCCTGCTTGCTAGCTCCGGATCTTCGCCGCGGCTTTCCCGTGCTTCTTGAGAAATGCCCTCCACGTCACGGCCCACTTTTCCGGATCGTCCAGGCTGCTTTCAGCGATCCTATGTACGACGCTGTTGTGCGGCGCGCTCTTCACCGTCTGTGGCTCGGTCCTCGCCTCCTCTACCACGTGTCGCAACCCGTCCAGGTACTCGTCCAACTCCTCTTTGGAATAGGACTCGGTGGGCTCGATGGTGAAAGGCTGGGGCACAACGAACGGATGGTGGCTCTGCCACAGATGGAAACCGAAGTCGGCCATGCGGCGTGTCACGTCGTGGGTGTCTATGCCGGTCTCGTTGTAGAGTTCCTCCCAAGAGTAACGCACCTGCTCGATCCTCCTCTTGCCCCCCGTGTAAGGGGAGGTGGCCCCTGCTATCTCCGTGATCTTCTTGAGCAAGTAGTTGTTATTGAGGACAGCGATCCTTGCGGCTTCCTTGAGGCCTTCCGCCCCCATACTGAGGATCCAGGCGTATGATTTCAGCATCACCGGGAATGCACCGTAGAAGCTGCGTACCTTACCGATGGTATGCGGGACGTCATAGTCGAGGAAGTACTTTGAGCCGTCATAGCTGACTACGGGAACGGGCAGGTACTCTGCCAGCTCCCTGGTGGCCCCAAGAGCCCCGGCTGCCGGACCGCCGCAACCGTGGGGAGCACCAAAGGTCTTGTGCAGGTTGAAGAAACAGAGATCGAAGTCGGCTTCTCTCGCTCTGGTGATGCCCAGGATACCATTCGCATTGGCCTGGTCGTAGCCACAGATGCCGCCTGCTTCATGAACGATGCGCGTGAACTCCGCGATCCTCGGATTGAAGATGCCGATGTCCTCGGGATTGGTGATGAACAGGCCTGCAGTGCGATTCGAGACAGCAGCCTTCAACGCCTCCACATCCGGCATCCCCTGCTCGTCGGGATAGAGCGTGATGATTCTGTATCCCTTCACCGCGGCAGCGGCGGCATCGGAAGGGTGAGAGAATATCGTCGTGATCAGCTCGTCCCTGCTGTCGGCCTGGCCCCGGACCTGATGGTATTCGTGCATGATGGCGGCCATGGTGAGAATCGCCTGCGAGCCCGAGCTGGGCTGAAGCGAGAACCTGTCCAGTCCGGAGATCTCCCGAAGGAACAGATCCAACTCGTACATCACCCGCAGCGCACCCTGCACGGTGCTTTCGTCCTGGTGCGGATGGATGTCTTGCGCCTTTGAGGAGGCCGCGATCTTCTCGTTGATCTTGGGGTTGTACTTCATTGTGCAGGTTCCCTGGCCGATGTCGACGTTCAAGTCGGCTCCCAGATTCTGCTGGGAAAGACGCAGGTAGTGCTTCAGCACTCGCATCTGCCCCACCTCGGGTAGGCCTGGCGCCGTCGCTCTCCGCATACCCGCCGGAATGCTCGAGAGACCGTCCCCCACCAAGTCGGAGATCTCCGTCTCGACTTCTGGGATGTGGAGCCCCCGCTGCCCGGGTGTGCTCAGCTCGAAAATCACCTCCTCATCCCACTTGGCCTGGTGGAAATTCCGCAGTCTGCTTCCCGGCTGGATTTCCATGAGTCCGGTCTCCTAGCTGAGGTACGCCCTCAACGCGTCCACGAGACGATCGATGTCTTCTCGTCTGAGAACCTCCGTTACCGCATAGAGGGCGCATCCCTCCAGTTCAGCGAAATCGTCTCCCAGGTCCTTGCCAGCGAAGATCCCCTGGGCCAAGAGAGCACTGTTGATCTCGCCGACGGTCCGGCCTGTCGCCGAGAAATCGACCAGGAATTCCTTGAAGTGGAAGGCGTCGAACCTGAGACGAACGCCCTCGAGCTGAGATAGCTTCCTCATCGCGTACTGCGACTTCTGCATGATGTTCTGATTCAGCTCACGCATGCCTTCGGGACCCAAGAGCGACAGATAGACCGCCGCCGAGATGCCGTAGAGGGCGGCGGCCGTGCCGACGAACTCTTTGCCCTGTTCTCTCACCGCGAACGACGTTCTTCCGTAGGCCACATCGCCGAACCCCCACTCTCCAGGCCGTTGCGTTTTGCATATCCCGAACAGTCGCGACGGGTACTCCATCACGTACTTCTCTTCATCGCGAGTCCCAATGAAGCCGCCCAGTGCGCCACCGAAGTACATGTGGTTGCCGAGACCCTGGATATCACCGCAGGCGATGTCTGCTCCGTACTGGCTGGGAGGCGCCAAAACGCCGAGCGAAAGGGGATCTACAGCCACGATGAAGACGCTGCCATTAGCGTGGAGCGCATCGGCGATCGTGCAACCACTCTCCTCCAGCGTGCCGAAGTAAGAGGGATTCTCCAAGTACAGTCCGGCCACTGAATCGTCCAGGCGGTTGCGGAGGTCCTCCATATCGAGCCCGGCCGTTAGGTTCGAGTGCTCCACCAACTCGATACGCATCACCGGCTCGCAATAGGTCCTTATCACCTGCAGGCGGTCGGGTGAGATGGTGTCGGCGACGAGGACGACCTTCCGTCCGGTGATCCTACCGGCCATCCGGATCGATGTGCTCGCGGCCTGACCCCAGTCGTAGGTGGGCACATTGACCACGTCCATCTCCAACAGTTCACCCATGAGACTCTGATACTCGAAGAGCGCCTGGAACCTGCCGTGATCCTCATAGGGCTCGCCCGCATAGGCGGTGAGGAACTCAGAGCGCCCTGCAATCTCGTCACAGACGGCAGGGACGTAGTGCTGATAGCAGCCGCCACCCAGGAAGCTGATGCTCTCACGACAGGTCTTGTTCTCGGAGAGAACATTCTCCAGGTGACGCTCCAGCTCCATCTCGGAAGTGATGCCATCGGGGATGTCCAGCGCCCCTTTGAACCTGAGCTCTTCCGGAATGTCCTCGTAGAGTGTGTCGATATCATCGATGCCGAGCTCAGCGAGCATTCTGGCTTTCACTTCAGGAACAGAGTTGGGAATATAGGGATGGACCCTATCGCCTCCCGCCATATCCAGCGCCTCCCGTTGTCGAGGTCTGTCTCTACGCTATCTCACCACAGTGCGGGTAGGAAATTCAAGTCGCCGCGGCCAAATATACGGCGGGTGTTCGGGGCGTCCAGCGACCGGGCTGACATGCCTCGATCACTGGGAGTTAACAAAGACGTCGGGCTTGCTGGCCCAACTTGTCAGCGAGCGCAACCGGGGCCACATTGCCCGGCCTTATCCGTGGCCATCGTGCACACGCCAACCGAGAGGTGACCATGGACCTGACCCGGCGTGACATGCTGAAGCTGACGGCCGGTGCCGGCGCCGCCGTGGCATTGGGCCGGCTACCCGCGTTCGCGCAAGCCCCGGAAATCCTCAAGCGCCCCATACCGTCATCCGGCGAGCTGATTCCCGTGGTAGGCCTGGGAACGGCGCGGACCTTCAACGTCGGCGACTCGGAGGAGGAGCGGGCCCCGCTCAGGGAGGTGCTCGAGGCTTTCGTCGAGATGGGCGGCACTCTGCTCGACACGGCGTACGGCTACGGCAACTCGGAGGCGGTCTCGGGCGACCTGGCGAAGCAACTCGGCGTCGTCGACAGGCTGTTCATGGCCACCAAGGTGGCGGCGCAGGAGAAACAGCAGGGAATCGAGCAGATGGAGACCTCGATGCGCCGGCTGAACAGGAGCGTCATCGACCTCATGCAGGTCCACAACCTCCGAGGTTGGCAGATCCAGCTGGCCACGCTCCGCGAATGGAAGGCGGCGGGCCGGATTCGCTACATCGGGATCACGACATCGCGGAACAGGCAGCACGACGACTTTGCCCGGGTGATGGAGAGTGAAGAGCTCGACTTCGTCCAGCTCAACTACTCGCTCGGATCGAGGCAGGCGGAAGAGCGCTTGCTGCCGCTTGCCGCCGACCGGGGCATGGCCGTGCTCGTGAACGTCCCCTTCATGGGTGGCCGGCTGTTCCAGGCCGTGCAGGGCGTTCAGCTTCCCGAATGGGCGGCCGAGTTCGATGCGCAGAGCTGGGGCCAGTTCTTCCTCAAGTTCATCATCTCCCACCCCGCGGTGACCTGTCCCATCCCTGCGACCGCGAAGGTCCACCATCTGCGGGACAACATGGGCGCGGCGTACGGACGTCTGCCCGACGAGGCGATGCGCAGGAGGATGGTCGAGTTCTTCGAGGCGCTCTGACCGCTGGAGGGCCGCGGCGCGTCTAGGCGCTCCCTTGGCCGCGGGCCTTGCGTCTCGCCCAGTACAGGTAGGCCGGGACGCCCGTGGCCAGTAGCACGATGCCGATCCCCGACCGCAGTGGGTTCGACAGGATCACACTGGCCACGATCCAGATTGCGGCGGCGACGAACAGCGCCGGCAGCAGCGGGTAGCCGGGCGTGGCATACGTGCCGTCGGGCCGCTCGTGGAGCGGGAACCGGCGCCGGAACACGAAGACGCTCCCGGCGGCCAGCCCGAAGAAGATCCAGTCGGCGAAGACGACGTAGTCCACCAGCTGGGCGTAGGTGCCGGTCAGCAGCAGTGCGACGGCCCAGACCGTCTGGATCACTATTGCCAGCGACGGCGTCTTGAAGCGCGGATGCAACCGCGCCACGCCGGCGAAAAAGGCCCCGTCGGCCGCCATCGCGTAGTAGACGCGCGTCGGCGCCAGCATCGTCAGGTCGAGGAACCCGAAGGTCGAGATCGCGATGGTCAGCGCGATGAGCCGGTCGCCCACGTCCCCGACCAGCGCGTTCACCGTGTCCGCGGCCGGTGTCATCGTCGCGGCCAGCCCCTGGTGCCCGATCGCCTTCAGGTAGACGAAGTTGACGAGCCCGTAGACGATCACCACGACCGTCGTCCCGGCGATCAGGGCGAGCGGGAGGTTCCGCCTCGGGTTCCGGATCTCCTCGGCGATGTAGTTCGCGTTCTGCCAGCCGCCGTAGGAGAACATGATCGGCACCAGCGCGGCGCCGAACGCCAGCGCCAGCGGCGGCGCACCTCGGGACACGGCAGCCGCGGGCTCCGATTCGAGCCCAGGCATCACGAGGCCGGCCCCGATCAACAGCAGCAGCGCTGCCGTCTTCAGGATCACGAAGACGTTGAGCACCCGGCTGCCCGGCTTCACACCCAGGTAGTTGATCACGGCGACGACCACGATCGCGGCGATGGCCAGCGGTGTCGCCCAGGCGCCCTCCC
>Ga0209635_10004340_pt1 | contig 11115 bp, 8 predicted proteins | sample DeeMarSWOR230_32_FD_187463 | JGI IMG/M metagenome (GOLD analysis project Ga0209635, IMG submission 187463) | Marine sediment microbial communities from White Oak River estuary, North Carolina - WOR-2-30_32 (SPAdes) (version 2) | ecosystem: Environmental > Aquatic > Marine > Intertidal zone >...
TTAGGTGATGTTGATAGTGTTGTTGAGGCTTTTCGATGGGCAGACAATATGATGGATGAGAACTCTTGTTTTCTGGCTCATGATGCACTCTTCTATTGGGCTAGATTTTCTCTTGACGAACAGCATACTATTGTGTTCTTTAAGAACGATGTTTTTGGCGCAGTTAGTTTGGCGGCTGAACATGGTTATGATAGTTTTTGGCTTGTGTGGTGGAATACTGACATTGGTTGGTATGGGTTCGAGGTTCCTCAAGGCTTTGAGGAGATCCATAGTAGTGGAAGGATCTCGGTTTTTGAGTATCTTTTGTGAGGTATTCGGGTTGTGTCTGGACGAGACGCACATGATTTCTAATTTCAATTTGAATGTTGATAATGACCATGCGAGGAACTCGGTGATTAATCTATGTGTTCAAGGAGTTAAAGAGGCGATTTAATGGAGAAACTAGAGAAGAAAATTATCGATAGAGAGATTGTAGATAATGAAAGGGCTTTAGTGGTTGTTGGCATTCCCGCCTACAACGAAGAGAGGACTATTGCGAAGGTTGTCTTGCAAGCGCGGAAGCTAGGGGACGTGGTTGTGGTTTGTGACGATGGGTCTTCTGATATGACGGCGGAGATTGTTGAGGGTCTTGGTGCTGTGGTGGTGAGACATAAGAGGAACTTGGGCTATGGCGCTGCGATTCAATCTTTGTTCAAGCAAGCGAAAAAGCTGAATGCTGACGTTTTGGTGACGCTTGATGGTGATGGACAGCACCAAGCAAATGAGGTTAATGGCTTGTTAAGGCCTATTCTAGATGGGAGCGCAGACATAGTCACAGGTTCCAGATTCGTTGGTGAAACGGAGAATGGTAACAATCATATACCGTGGCGCCGGCGGTTGGGCATAAAGATGATAACCAAACTTACTAGGTCTGCTTCGGGATGTGATATGAGTGATGCGCAGAATGGGTTCAGAGCATACAACAGAGTAGCGTTGGAGAGTTTGCTGCTTGGCGAGAATGGGATGGGTGTTAGTGTTGAGATATTGCTAAAAGCGAAAGAGCGAGGATTGAAACTTGCTGAGGTTCCTATAGTTTGCAACTACAGTGGCATAGAGCAGCCTTCGACTCATAATTCTTTCAGGCATGGAACAAGCGTTGTCACGTCTCTTGTGCGGTTAGTCGTCGAAGAACGACCATTAGTCTTTCTTGGAGTGCCAGGTGTTGCATCGTTGTTGATTGGAGCGTTGTTTGGTGTGTGGATGTTGCAGATATACGCTGTTGAACATCGCATAGTGACGAACATTGCTTTGGCATCGATAGCGTTTACAATGATTGGCTTGTTTAGCGTTTTCACCAGCATAACCCTTTATGGGATTTCTAGGGTAATGCAGAAAAAACAGACGACCAATCAGTGAGAGGTTGTGGAAATGGAGCGAATATTAGTTACAGGTGGAGGGGGCTTCATAGGAAGCCATCTTGCAAGGTATATCTACTTGAAGGGTAATTTCGTTAGAGTGGTAGATGTGAAATTCGATGACTACATTGAAGAACAGTATTACAGCGAAAAGTTTCATATGGACTTGCGGAATTTGAAAAACTGCCTCGCAGCCACAAATGGGATTGATAAAGTCTACAATCTAGCTGCTAACATGGGAGGCATAGGATTCATAACATCAGTGGGCGCTAAGGTAATGCATGACAATGTTCTGATAAATACTTTCATGCTTGAAGCCTCGAGACAAAATAAAGTCAAGCGATACCTGTTCTCCTCATCAGCTTGCATCTATCCAACATATAAACAGACAGATCCTAACGTGAAAGGTTTGGAGGAAGATGATGCTTACCCTGCTGACCCGGACAATTTCTACGGTTGGGAAAAACTCTATACTGAAAAGCTTTGTGAGGCTTACCAACGCGATCACGGCATGGACATTAGAGTCTTAAGATACCACAATATCTACGGTCCCGAAGGCACCTATAAAGGCGGAAGAGAAAAGTCACCCGCAGCTCTATGTAGAAAGATAGCAAAGGCCTCAAACCATGGAACGATCTTAATATGGGGTGATGGCAAACAAACTCGGTCCTATTGCTACATCTATGACGCGGTAAGGGGCACGGTGATGTTGATGGAATCTGACTATGACAAGCCCATTAATATCGGGTCAGAAAGGTTAGTTACTATAGATAGACTTGCTGATATCATAATGGAAATCTCTGGAAAAGATGTAACTAAGGAATATGATCTTTCGGCGCCTCAGGGAGTTAGAGGTAGAAACGCCAACATAGCTCTCGCTAGAAAAATTCTTGGCTGGGAGCCAAAAGTTAGCTTGGAAGAAGGTTTAGCTAGAACATATGAGTGGATCGAAGCGCAATGTGCCAATGATAAGGCAGAGGTTTTGCAGATGCATAAACCTGAAACTGCTCAACTCGAGCTGTAGAAGCATGATCGTGGCTGTTTGAAGGTACTAATTCTGGCGCAATATTACCCACCAGATATGGGGGGAGCTAGCACACGCGTTTCAAATGTTGTCAAGGGTTTGTTTAGTAAAGGTTGTGATATTACCGTAGTAACAGCGTTTCCGCATTATCCCTATGGGAATGTTCCTATACGTTATAGGTGTAAGGCTTTAGTGCGAGAGAAGGTGGCTGGCGTAGATGTTCTGCGTGTTTGGATTCCAGCCTTGCCGCACAACACCATTGTAAATAGAGTTTTGTTGCATGTGTGTTTTATTGTTTCTTCTTTGTTTGCGTTGCCATTTGTTGGTAAAGCGGATGTTGTTTGGGCTGCTAATCCTAATCTGTTCTGTTTTTTTTCAGCTCTGGCATATGGACTTGTTAAGCGTAAGCCTATTGTTCGAAATGTGGATGATTTGTGGCCTGAGGTTTTTTACGAGATGGGGATTGTGCGTTCGAAGCTTACGAGGACATTGCTTGATTTTTTGGCCAAGATATCTTACGTTGTGCCTGCTGCGATAACTCCAATAAGTGCTGGTTATAAATGCAGGATAATCGAGAAATATGGCGCAAATCCTGAGAAAATCCATGTAATTGAAGTAGGAGTTGACACTGTAGAATCACAGATCTTAGTAAATAACGATAGGAGCCAATTTATTGTTATGTACTCTGGAATCTTGGGGGTCGGTTATGATTTCGAATCTGTTTTGAAGGCAGCAAGAATCCTTTCAAAACATAAAGACATTCTCTTTCTTATTAGAGGAGTAGGTGAACTGGGATCTAAGCTAAGGCATCGGATTCGAAAATTGGACCTCTTAAATGTTGTCCTGGATACTAATTTTTTGCCTGATACAGAATTATCAGCTTTATTACGTTCTGCAGACATCTTTATACTTCCGATGAGTGGTGAGAGTTTTGTCAATTATGGGCTCCCAACAAAAGTTTTTGAATATCAAGCTTATGGAAAGCCAATAATTTGCATTTCAGATGGAGAACCAGCGAAGTATGTTCAAGCAACTAAATCAGGATTGGTGGTGAAGCTTGGTGATGCAAATGGTCTTGGAGAAGCTATTTCAAAGTTGTACAAAGATAGAAAACTCGCAATCGAGTTAGGTAGGAATGGGTGGAAATATGTTTCTGAAAATTTGACAGCCGAGAGAGTCGGTAGACGAATGTGCGAAGTTTTTCTTTCAACTGGAAGTAAAGGACACTATGAGCAAACTTAAAGTCGGAATTGTTGGTGGTGGTTTCATTGCCAAAAAAAGGCACATCCCAGCGTTCCTCAAGTTGGAGGATAACGTGGCTCTTCAGGCAGTCTGTGACCTGAAAAAATCACTTGCAGAATCTGTTGCAAAAAAATTCGGAATACAAAAAGCCTATTTCAGTCTTTCAGATATGCTATCAAAAGAAAGCTTAAACATAATTGACATATGCACCCAACCGCATACCCACGCGCCCTTGGCAATAGAAGCGATGAAAAGTGGTTGTCACGTTCTCTTGGAAAAGCCAATGGCAGTCAAAGCATCCGATTGCGACCAGATGATAAAGTTCTCTCATGAATATGGAGTAAAACTGTGTGTAGTTCACAACGAAATATTCAGTCCGGTTTTTTTGAAGGCTAAAAAGTTAGTCGATAGAGGAACCGTCGGAAAACTGACTGGGGTCAGATGGTTTCGATTGACGCCGAGATCCGAGTATATGACCTTAAAAAATCATTGGGTTCACAAGCTGCCGGGGGGTGTTCTCGGGGAGACAGGACCCCACGCCGTGTATACATCTTTGGTTTTTTTGAGAAACGTCAAGAACGTATACTGCTATGCAAAGAAGTTCTCGAAAGATTCGTGGGTGATGTATGACGATTACAGAATAGGTCTGGAAGGAGAGAATGTAAATAGTTCAATAGTCATTTCTCACGCGAATGATTGTGCTGCTGCTGAATGCGATTTAATTGGCACTAAGGGCATAATAAAGTTGGATCTTCAGAGCATGTTGCTAATGTTGTATAGAAGAGAAAACCTAAAACCTAAATCTCTAGCTTTTTCCTCTTTGAGTGTAGGGGGTCAAATAGTAAAGAATGTGCTGTTGAACACTTTTAGCTTCGTATTGGGCAGCCCAAAACTAGGTCATGACATTTTGATTGAGAAGTTTGTGGAAAGTATTTTGAATAATGAACCTGCCCCTGTCACAATGGAGGAAGGTAGGGAAACTGTTAGACTGATGGAAATGCTTGCTGATAAACTTGACAAAGAAAAAAGTAAATCCATGATCCATTAGAGGTAAGATATGCTCTTGTGTTCGGATGTTTATGCGAGATTATTTCCTTACATTTTTTATCAGAATTTACTACCTTATCGCTTTAGAGGCAAGTAGTAATGCATGCCCAAATAACGCGATACAAGCCAACAAGACCCATTTTCGTATTACCTCTCGCGAGATTGCGGCCTGGATCTTACACATACAAACTATATGACCTATTGCAGAAGAATCACAATGTAGAGATTATCAGTTTTTCTGTGTCTTCAATATCTCGACTAATTAGGACGTTGGGTAAAAAACCAATAATCCACTTGCATTGGATAGAACATAAGTACACATTGGGGATGGCAAATAGTCTTGGGAGATTCTCGAAACTAATGATTTTAGTAACTGTCCCTGTTTTCTTGTGCCTGCTACTTATGCTCAGATTGGTGGCAGGTTGCCACATTGTCACCACCCTCCATAATGTAATTCCTCATAGAACCCTTTTCCCGACCTTAGAAAAATGTGTGTTCAGAATTGTGCTACGAATGTCAAGTATCGTTTATTTTCACACCGAAGGTACAAAGCTGAGAGCAAAACGTTTGTATAATGTTCCCGAAGTAAAATTCACAAAAATTTGCCATGGTAACTGGGTGCAGGAAGGCAGTGAATCCTACGATCCCATTAGGTCTAGACAGATTCTTGGTATTAATCAAAATGCATTTGTATTATGTTTTTTTGGAAGGATCAGTCCCGATAAGGGGCTGCATCTACTGATCGAGGCTGTCTCAAGGGTTGAAATCGATGTGCCTGTGGTTCTTTTAGTGGCAGGCTATCCAAGCAATAGAAATTATGTCGACAACTTGATAGCGAGGAGCACAAAAGTGCCCTCATCGACGCGAGTGTTATTCTATCCTCGCTGGATCCCTGATTCTGAACTCCCCATTTTTCTGGGAGCATGCGATGTCGGAATTGTTCCCTACTTGCAGACTTCGACTCCTTCATCACTCCTTCTGTTCATGTCTTTTGCAAAGCCAGTAATTGCACCGACTTTGCCGGAAGTGAAGGAATTCCTCGGAGATTCCGACTGTTTTCTTTATGACCACCCGGCTAATCTAAGCACTGTAATTGAAAGAGTGAGTGCTTCAAAAGAGAATCTACCGGAAATTGGGAAAAGAGCTTTTCGAAGAGCCTTGCTCTTTGATTGGACAAAAGCAGCAAAGTCAACTTATGATAGTTATCTAGAGCTTCAATAATCTATGAAATTAATACTTACGCTACAGCAGCACATAACAGCAAAACACGTAATGAAGCATGTACCCATATTGCCACCCAGAAAATGCTTCCCCATTTGTGCATTAGAGTAGGATTACGCGTTTGTTCAAGCACATATATGGTTCAATGATGACTTTGCTGGGTAAAACATTTGGATCTCGAATATTCGCAGACGTAATTGGTAATTGGGTCAGGTATATTGAGAGAGGCTTTGTACTAAGGCAGCTTGGAAGCTATGTAGGAAAACATGTCATTGATTTAGGAAGTGGTGAGGGTAGTATAGGTTTGTTGATCGCGCGAAGGCAGAATTGTGTTGTAGGTTTACTCGACCTAGATCGGAGCCGATTGAGAAAGGGTTTGAGAAGGTCTAACTCAGTCAAAGATTCGATATTTCTGGTTCAGGCGGATGGAACGCGGATCCCTTTTTTTGACGAGTCAATCGATATAGTGGTTTCCGTAAGCTCTCTTGAGCACTTCCTAAGTGATGAAGCTGCCCTTCAGGATGTTTATTCAATTCTAAAGAAGAGAGGGCGACTTATAATGACCGTGGACTCTCTCATGAACAAACATCACAACGTAATTATCCAAATACCTCCCTTCCTCCTCAAGAAAGGATTAAGATCGTTAGTTGATTCACCAAGTAAATTTTGGCAAAAGACATTACAGGACCATGCAAAGACCTACAGAGTTAAACGATATTACACCATTGATAAGTTGAAAAGAAAATTGGAAAATGTGGGATTCCAAGTATTGGCAAGTGAATACATGATAGGATCATCACTTGCATCATTTCTATACGAGATATGTCTGTGTTTGAACAAAATACAGTTTAGCCGAAGGAACCCTTTATTTGCTCTCCTCTTTCTTGCTACTCCTTTTGTTCTTCATTGCGAAAGATCAGGTTTTGAGCAAGGATATGTTTTGGCAGTTGTTGCTGAGAAGCCAGACTTGGCATAAGCTTATCATGATATTAGTTTTTACCAATCTGATTCAATGGATACTCTCTCAGTGAACCATTTTCCATTGTCTATAATAGTCTTGAACTGGAATGGGGGTAAACAATTGAAGGCTTGTCTGAAATCGCTTCTTGAAAGCGATTATGATGACTTGGAAATATTTGTATCAGATAATGGGAGTAAAGATGGAAGTGATCGTTTTATCGAACAAAAATATCCTTTCATAAAACTTGTTAGAAATGGGAAAAATCTGGGATTTTCCAAAGGTAACAATGTCGTCATAGCAAAGACCAAAGGTAACATTGTTGTTTTCTCCAATAATGACGTAACGGTGAAGAGAGATGCAGTAGCAAAAATCGCAGAGGTTTTTGAGGATCCGACAGTCGGAGCTGCAACTGGAGTAATATGTCACCCGAATTCTTATATTGTACAGAATGCCGGAGTATGGTTACATAGTTCAGGGCACGTCATTCCCAATTTAGCTCTTGAAGATATCTCAGATTCTACTCGCTATGTCTCAAAAATCGTTGATGTTGATGCTGCACAAGGAGCTTTCTTGGCAATCAGACGAACTTTGCTAAAACAGATAGGGTTTTTTGACGAAAATCTTTGGGCTTTCTACGAGGACATAGATATCTGTACGAGGGTAAAAAAGGCAGGTTATCGTGTAGTAATAAGACTGGACTGTATTATTTGGCATGAAAGGTCTGCAAGTTGGAAGAGGTCTCTTAAGCTGCAACTGAGGAAAGAAATGTTGAGGGATCAAGGACGCTTCTATTTCTTGATGAAGTATCATGGTCTTGGGTTCCTATGGAAATCAGGCTTGCTAGAACTTTCTTTTTGGGTAGGTCATTTAGCAAAACTTCTCATGAGGCACACAGAGACTCAAAGATATATCTCGATTGCATCTACATCTATACTTAGCAAGCGCGAAACAGCTGCTGTATTAAGGCTGCTGATACTTGTATTATTAGGAAAACTGATGGCTATCTTTGGTTTACCAAAAGTTATTCGTGCGATATATACGCGGTGAAATCCTTTACTGACTTTCTCCTTTACTCTGACCCTGGGGATCTAGTAGCGTAATGCTTGAAGTCTTGGAGTTTTTCAGACAAATCACCTATTTCAGTCTAGCATGGGCACCTGGCGTCATCCTATTTGAGAATCTGTTGCCAGACATCATTCCATCACGTTTGAATAGATTAGTTTTTGGCTCAGCTATGTGGATGTTAGTTTTGACTATCCCTTCGCTTTTCTTCGGCCATCTATTGAATATTAAAGGCGCCACTACAACGTACTTTTCGCTTGTAGCATTTGCAGGCTTGATTATATATGGAATTTCAGCGATCCGGTTCATTCTGAAAGTCTTGTTCAGCAAAGCCAATCGCTTAGACTTTAAGAACAAAAGTTTTTACCATAGTTACCTTTCAGCTACAATATTTTTGACGATTGTTGTGACTTTTATAGTAATTGCAACCCATTTTACACATATATTATGGCAGTGGGATGCTATTTCTCTTTATCTGCCTGCCGCAAAATCTGTTGCTGAAACCGGCTTCTTCGGGGAGAGTATTTTGTTTGGCAGTAATATAGAGAACCTGCAACCACCACTAATGATTTTACTCTATTCGTGGAGCTTCTACTTTGATACAACATTCTTTCTAAGAGCAATACCGCTATTATTTCTGTTTCTAGCAGCAGTCTCTATATATCGCATAGCGACAAGCTTTTGGAGTAAAGGTGTCGCAGTCACAGCTGTCTTATGTTTCATTTCATTTCTAGGTGTCCACTATTACATGAGTAAATCTTCACTCTACCTAGATATGGGATTGACTTTTACACTATCGGCCTCACTTTTATCATTAACACAAACCATCAAATCCTCAGAGGCTAAAACCCGATTGCTGACTACTGCTCCACTAGTTCTCTTACCATTAGCAAAAGAAACCGGAGTATTCTATATGTTGTTCTTCCTAGTATTCCTGTTTTTTAAATGGAATAGATCAAGATCGTCGACCATCATCAGATCTCTGATTATCGTTTCTCCTTTCATTTTTTTAACACTAACCGATAGTATGTCACCACTCTTTCCAGGCTACGAGCAAGCAACCGAACTGACGATCGCAAGAGTCGCTCTGATTTTCATTTTTTTTCTTTTACTGACCCGACTTCCCATTGAACTAAACTACAACAAGAAATTTATCACCAGAACGTTGCAGCTTATATTGATAGTGTCAGCATGCAGTATTTTTTATATACCCAATTTTTATCGGTTTGGGATACTTACGGCAAATTTTGCTCCTTCAATGGCTAAAGAGATGGCGGTCTATGATGTCAGTTTTGCAACTTTGAATAGTGTCCAACCTCTAAATGTTCTGCAATTTTACCGCTTCTTTCTCTCTAATCTTTTTATTTCCACAAACTTGATTCCACTCTTAGTCGGCTTGTTCGCAGTCGTTTATACTATGCATCGAAGAAATCTAGAAAAAACAAATGAGCTTGCTGGGTATGGGCTCCTCCTATCTTTATTACTCTTTTGTCTCTTGCATTGGTCATTTTTATCCTATTCGAGAATGGAGGGGGATTTCTATCGAAACTTACTGCCCCTTGCTACTGTTTCATGTCTTATGGTTGCTAGTGGGGTTTCTGCTATTGGGAAATGGTTGCGGATTTCAACCACTCTGCACCCAATATTGTACGCAGCAACTACAAGTTTTGGAGTGCTGTACATCTGGTTTTCTGGATCATCACCTTTCGATTGGATCCACAATCTAGCATTCTTAGCAACAAACAGATTTGAGGCTTCTCTTATCGACATTGGTATACTTAGTATACCTTGGCTCTGGGTGATAAGCATGGAACCAATTATGCGGACACTGATTCCCATACTAAATAAGATGAAATCAGGAAGCAAAAGAAACTTTAAAAAATATATCCTTCTGTTTATGTCTGTCCTGGCCATGGGGCTTCCCCTTCAGCTGTTATTCTCTTCTGTCCCTGTGACGCTCTCTAAATCTCCTAATCCTTGGTTATATAACGATGCCGAGTATATTGAAACTCTATATGGAAACCATTATCTTAACGATGTAATTCAATACTTTGTCAACAACCCTATACTATCCAAAAACTGGACAATAAGTTTCGCTGCTTGGCCAGTTGCTTTTTTCTCCAATGCCCAATTTACAGACATAGCAAGATCCCCCAGCCTAGTAGAAATACTCCCACTCATTGTTGACATGAATGTTGAAGCAGCAGCTGATAAGCTTCTCGAACAGGGATATCTGCATATTTTAGTTCCAAAGAGAGAACACCCTCATTTTTCGAGATATGAACAAGTTCAAAGAATTTCTCCCATCATGAGCTCTCTGCCCGATAATCGATATCTCTATGTGGGATCAGGTCGTGTTCTCCTTTCTGTCAAAACTTTTGAAATGTACGTTTTATATTCCTTTATTCAGACGGAAGATAATAGGCTTTCTTTACCAGTTGCTGATCCAGGAAGCTCTGTTTCTATTGGAAATTGGACACATACAAGTAATAACCTTATAGTCATGGAAAGAGGAAGTCGTATCGATTTCAGTAACAATTGGGTCAAAGATGGTGCAATTGAAGCCCAGATAATGCACGCAGATCAAGGAACCATCAGCAACATCTTTTTCAGAGTTCAATCCCAAGATCTTGAGAGAGAGAATCTCTATTGGGTAAGACTTGACAGTCGAGAATATTACTCGGGGTTCCATCTCTACAAGAAAATTAATGGTCAAGAAGAGCTTCTAGCATCATATAATTGCCCAATCAATGATAACGTTTGGTACTATATATTACTGGAGTTTAATGGAGACTCGATAAGAGGATATTTTAATGGTGAAGAGAAGTGGCATGTTTTTGACGAAGCATTTTCTTCGGGTTACTGGGGATTTGACGTAGAACCACCATCTTCTGGCAGCGCCTATTTTCAATCCATCTCCCTTTCGATCCATTTTGAAGATAACTAAACTTTGCGGATGGAAGTACATACATGCATTAGGGAAACCCAAATTCATCACATCCAGATTTTCTCTATGCGCGTGCGCATTTTTTGACAACCAAACCTGCGTTTGAGTAAGCGCAGAATGTACTTCGCCATGGCGACGTACAAGCTCCCTTTGCCAAAGATCAAAAAAACCAAGTTCACTTAACAACTACTACGCAAGCACTTGACAACCAACACGT
>Ga0209635_10004342_pt1 | contig 11113 bp, 5 predicted proteins | sample DeeMarSWOR230_32_FD_187463 | JGI IMG/M metagenome (GOLD analysis project Ga0209635, IMG submission 187463) | Marine sediment microbial communities from White Oak River estuary, North Carolina - WOR-2-30_32 (SPAdes) (version 2) | ecosystem: Environmental > Aquatic > Marine > Intertidal zone >...
GCACGGCGATTACGTTGTCATACCAGCATTGCCTTCCGCAGTAGTTCGGGGCCCGGTCCAGTTCTTGCCAGGTGCTGCCGGCATCTGTCGTTTTGAATACTTTTGCGCCGGTGTAGTACCCAGGGCCTGTCATGTCCAAGCCTGCGTATAGAACCGAGGGATTGGAGGGAGCGATAGCCAGTTCTATTCGCCGAAAGTCGCTGTTGGGCAGACCATTAGTCAGTGGCTGCCAGGTTTGGCCGCCGTCAGCGGATTTGAAGATGCCTTGCCACCAAAACGCTGCGTACAGGACGGACGGGTTGCCTGGGTCCATCACGAGGTCAGATGCTCCGTAGCAATCGCTGCACACGCGCATTCCTGTCCAGCTCTGTCCGCCATCCGTTGACTTGAAGACGCCCTGGGTCGGTGTGCGGGGACCTTCTGGCCCTAGAGCTGCAGAGGAAGCGACATAGATGATGTTGGAATTGCTTGGATGCACGATAATGGCCGAGATGCCCAGGCCGGTGAACTCATTTGCCCCCAATTGCTGCCAGGTCATGCCACCGTCGATGGACTTGAGCACTCCAGCGCCATAATAGCTGTCCCCAGAAGCATGTGGCTCGCCGGTACCGGCGTAGACTATGTCAGGATTCTGCGGATCGAGCGCTAGGGCGCCGACAGCCAGGGAGGGTTGGTCATCGGTGAGAGGCACCCAGCTCGCGCCGTCGTCGGTGCTCTTCCAGACGCCGCCTTGTGCTGCGCCTAGGTAGATGACGTTGGAGTTTCGCGGATCAACGGCCAGTGCGGTGGTCCGGCCGCTGACGTCGACTTTTTGTCGCCCTACGATGGAGTCACGCATGGGTGCCGGGCCGATGTTGACCCACTGCTCAGCGCTTGTGCCCTGCAGGTTGACCATGCGCCGCATCTCCTTGTACGCCTTGAGACGGGCTTCTTTGGGAAGGGTATCCAGAGGGTAGGCGCGCTGCTCAGCAAACCAGTCCAGGCGTCTCGCTGGACCACCCTCCTCTTCGTGGGACTCGCCTTCCTGAGCGGATTCGTCACCTGGTGCCTGTCCAGCAGGAATGGAGCGCATAGAAGCAGCCTGCTCATCGGATTGGCCATGGCAGTCTGTGCACTCCCGGCCGAACCCGTGTGGAGCGGGCAAAACAATGGGGTTACCGGGTGTCCTCGCCACCCGTGTCGGCCTGACCGGCGGCGTCCGCTGCCAGGTGATGTACAGGCTGCCGGCAGCAAGTACGATGGCCAAGAGCAAACACAAGGCCACGCCCCTTCGTTCTCGCAAGAGGTTCAGGATCGATTTCGGGTAGTGCATCGCTTCCTCCTTCGCTGTTGAGAACCCCTGTCGGTCAGACCTGCTTATGGCAGACGATGGTGTGGTCGAGAATTAGCAGGTCCGCATCATGTCGATTTGTGCCTGGCAGTATAACACGAAGTTTGCTCTCTGCCAACTGGCTCACCACTGCAGATGGAAAGCGTGTTCGCGCGGTGATGCAGCCTAGCCACTTGCGACGTTGTCAGACGTGATATGGGCATCGAGAGATAAAGGCCGAAGGTCCCTGATGGGGAAGATGCTACGCGAGGGCAAACTGTCGCCGGTCAGGCGAGGCTCGAAAGCCTGTGTGCTGCATGTTCAGAGAAGAGGCTTGAGTGGCAATTGCCCTCAACACGAAATGGGGGAGGCACAAGTTGTGCTTGTCCTCCCCCTGTCTATGTGCTGCTTCGGGCGCCTGCCCCGCCCTCGCCTGCGGGATGGCAAGAGTCGGCATCTGTTTGGCGAGGCCACGTCCCGCCCCTGCCTAAACAATGGCAGGGCCATGTCCTGCCGTTTCTTGGGCAGGGCCATGTCCTGTCATTTCTTGGACAGGACTATGCTTCTTCAGCAATCTTGGCTTTGAGCTCCGCCAGACGTGCCTCGATGTCGATGTCGGCCTGTGTCTTCTCGGCTTCGTGCACGGCGGCGCTCAGCGCCGCAATCTCCTCGCGGGCGGCAGCCTTGGCCGCTTCCCGCTCCAGGCGCTCTGTCATGCGCTCGATGCCCGTGATGGCTGCTTTGGCTTTGCTAGCGCTGGTTCGTGCTGTGGTCAGTTTCTCCTTGGCCAGGGTTGCTTTGTGCTTGGCCAGGAGCCCATCCCGCTCATTCTTGATGGTGGCCAGCTTCTTCTCGATCTGCTCATATCCCTCTTGCAGTTCGGCCACCTTGTCCTTCTGGCCCTCCCAGGCAGCGGAAGTGGCGTCCGCTTCCTCCTGGTAGGCGCGGGCCGCTCGTAATGCTGCACGTGCAGTCTCGTCTCTGCCCATGCGGATCGCCTGTTCGGCCTTCTCCTCCCAGTTTCTCACCTGGCGCTTGCGCTCCTCAAGTTTGGCCGCCAGACGCTTCTCGTCGGCCATCGCGTTCACCAATTCCTCGCGCGCCTCATTCACGCCGCTTTCCAGCTCGCGGATGTACTGATCCAGCATGATCTCTGGATCTTCGGCCTTGTCCAGCAGGTCGTGAATGTTGGCCTTGACAATAGTGGTAATGCGGTCCAAGATACCCATTTCTTTGCCTCCTTACACTTGTGATCGGTCCCGTTTTCATCCATATCTTACCATATCTTGGTGGAACTTGCCTGACGTCATCCTGTCGGCTGGCTGACACCGCAGCAGAATCCTCCCGCAGGTTCACTTGGAAGAGGAGCTCGGGTATCTGCGTGGTCGCACGCCCGACGAGTTTCACCTTATCGATGCGTCAATCGCCTGGCAATATAGCACAGCTCCCCAGCAGTGTCAAAAGCAACTCAACACTACCAGGACCTTCCTGTCCTCGACGCGTCAAGGTGCAAGGCACTTGAATTGGCACGAGCTTCCCTGAAGCTGAGAACAGCCATCACAGACGATGGGGATGCAGCCATACAGCATCCAATGGTAAGCGCCCCCCGTTTGAGCTACCGGGAAGCTGCCGGAATGCCCCCAATCTGACGCAGACCCAGTACTGCGGCGTGTTTTGCGCTTGCAAAGGGTTTGTGCTATACTCTCTGCTTGCGCTACACTAGCCTGGTTTGTGAATACTATGGTAGAGAAGATCGTTCAAAAACAAGAGACTCAAATCGCCCCGCCCCACCCAGCAGATGCAGGGGCTCGCTCTTTGGGCGAGGGCGGGACGCTAGCGCAGCCAGCTGCATGTCCTCGGGCGTCCAAACCTCGGAAGACGGTTCTGGTTCAGTTTAACGATGGCCGCATCTTTGAGGCACCAGTAGGCACACTACTCGAATCGTTCATCCAAGCGGCGTACAACGATGACCCGGTTCCTATTGTGGCTGCTCTGATCAACTGCAAACTGTACGAGCTGACGCATCCTGTAATGTATGACATAGAAGTGACGCCTGTCTCCCTACAGGACAGCGATGGCATGCGAATCTATCGCCGTTCGTTGACCTTTCTGCTCGTGGTTGCAGCGCACCAATTGTTCCCGGACGCGCAAGTGTACGTGGATCACTCGCTGACCTTCGGCGGTTTCTTCTGTGAGGTGCACGGGCGTGGCCCGCTCACGCCGGAAGAAGTGGCACTCCTCGAGCAGCGGATGAAGGAGATAGCTGCTGGAGATGCCCCGATCGCTAAGAGGCGTGTGTCTTTGGAGGAAGCGACTACCTTGTTCCAAGATCGTGGTCAGGAAGACAAGGTACGCCTGCTGAAGCACCGGCGGCGAGACTATGTTACGCTTTACCGCTTGTATGATGTGGACGACTACTTCCATGGCTACATGGTGCCCTCCACTGGCTATCTGCGCTACTTCGCTTTGCAACACTATTCTACGGGGTTCATCGTGCGCTATCCGCGTCACGAGCATCCGACGGTGTTACAGCCTGTAGTGGAATACCCCAAACTGGTGGGCGTCTTCCGTGAATATGGGAACTGGTTACACGTGCTAGGTATAGGCGATGTGGGTGCTTTGAACGACGCTCTGGACGAGGGACGTGGCGGAGAGGTCGCGCTCGTCTCCGAAGCATTGCATGAGCAGCGCATCGCGCAGATTGCAGCTGAGATTGCCAAGCGCCGCGAAGAGGTGCGCCTTGTGTTGATTGCCGGCCCATCGGCCTCGGGAAAGACCGTTTTCTCCAAGCGCCTTGCTATCCAGTTGCTGGCCAATGGAATCCGCCCCGTAGCTGTGCAGCTAGACAACTACTTCGTAGATCGGGAGAAGACGCCCATTGATGAGAACGGCGAGTATGACTTTGAACATCTCTGGGCGGTGGATTTGGAGCTGCTCAATGAGCAGCTGCTGGATCTCATGGATGGTCGCGAAGTGCGGATGCCGCGCTATAGCTTTCAACGCGGCAAGCGTGAGGAGGGCGGATTGCTCAGGCTGAGCAAGGACCACGTGATATTGCTGGAAGGTATACATGGCCTGAATCCGGAGCTGGTACCCGGTGTACCCAAAGAGCGTATCTATCGCCTCTACGCTTCTGCACTGACGCAGCTCAACCTGGATCACTATAATCGTGTGCCTACTACCGATACGCGTCTGATCCGTCGTATTGTGCGCGATGCTCGCGAGCGAGGCTATTCTGCTCTTGACACTATTCGACGTTGGGGAAGTGTGCGAAATGGCGAGAAGCGCTGGATCTTCCCGTACCAGGAACACGCCGATGTGATGTTCAATTCCGCCCTGGCCTACGAGCTGGCAGCTCTCAAGCCTCTGGCTGAGCCGCTGTTGTTTCAGATCGAGCGTAAGGTACCTGAGTACGTCGAGGCGCGGAGGCTGCTGGCCTTACTGCGTTGGTTCTTACCGGTTTGTCCAGACCTAGTTCCAACGAATTCCATTCTGCGTGAGTTTATTGGCGGGTCGAGCCTGCGTGATTTTACGGTTTGGAGACAAAAGGCGTCAGAAGAGACAAAGCGTTGTTAGCCCTGGCAATGGCGCTGCAATTACTGAATCAGGGGTGATTCTCTTATGCGACCAATGTTCTCGATCAATGTTGTCCCCTCCTTGCCTCCTGCACTTGTAGCCCTCAAGGAACTGGCCTACAACCTGTGGTGGGCGTGGAATCCAGAAGCCATCGAACTGTTTCGTCGCCTGGATCGTGAGGCCTGGGAAGAGTCCGGCCACAATCCGGTGTGCATGCTGGGCATGGTTGATCAGGCTCAACTCGAAAGCGCGGCCCGCGATGATGGATTCTTGGCATATCTGGAGCGCGTTTCCCATGACTTCCAGCGCTACATAAATGCGCCCACAACCTGGTACCACAAAAACCACGGCCCGCCCCCTGACCGTTTTATTGCCTATTTCTGTCTTGAGTTTGGACTCACGGAGTGCCTGCCTGTTTACTCCGGCGGCATGGGGGTGCTGGCCGGTGACTATCTCAAGTCCGCAAGTGACCTGGGGGTGCCACTGGTCGCTGTGGGATTGCTGTATCAGCAGGGCTATTTCCGACAGTACCTCAACGCTAATGGCTGGCAGGGTGAGCTCTATCCCGAGAATGACTTCTACACGATGCCGGTGCAACTCGAGAAGCGCGATGGAGTGCCGCTAACGATTGACGTAGCTTACCCTGGTCGTCGTGTGACTGCGCAGATCTGGCGTGTGCAGGTGGGGCGAGTACCGCTCTACCTGCTGGATACAAACGTCCCTGCGAACCAGTCCGATGATCGGCATATCACTCATCAGCTGTACGGTGGTGACGGCGAGATGCGTATACGCCAGGAGATCATGCTTGGTATAGGGGGCATGAAGGCTCTGCGTGCGTTGGGCATCATACCACGGGTTTGCCACATGAATGAGGGACACTCTGCTTTCCTGGCTATCGAACGCATGCGCCAGTTGGTTAGTGAGCATAACCTGACCGTTGCTGAAGCGCGGGAGGTGGTGTATGGCAGCAATGTCTTCACGACGCACACTTCGGTTCCCGCGGGCATTGATCTCTTCACTCCCGCGCTGGTTGACAAGTACCTGGGGCATTACTACGGTGCTCTGGGTATGTCACGGTCTGAGTTTCTGGCCATGGGTCGCCATAACCCAGGTGATGAGACGGAACCATTGAACATGGCCGTCCTGGCTATCCGTTTGGCTGGCCGGATCAATGCCGTAAGCCAGTTGCATGGCCAGGTCTCACGCCGCCTGTGGCAGAACGTATGGCCAGGCGTGCCAGAATGGGAAGTGCCAATCATATCGATCAATAATGGCGTACACACGCCTTCCTGGATCTCGCAGGATATGGCCGGTCTTCTTGATGGTTATCTGGGCCCGCGCTGGATGCAGCGCCCCGCAGACCAAACAGTGTGGGAGTTGGTGGATGAGATCCCCGATGAAGAGTTGTGGCGTGTGCATGAGAGGCGACGGGCGCGGCTGGTTGCCTTTACTCGCCGGCGACTGCGTGCTCAACTCGAACAGCGCGGTGCTCCCCCGACGGAGATAGCGTACACCACCGAAAAGCTGTACCCCGAGGCACTGACCATTGGCTTTGCACGCCGCTTTGCCGCGTACAAGCGTGCCACCTTGTTACTGCGTGACCCCCAGCGGTTGGCAAAGATTTTGGACAATAGGGAGCAACCGGTGCAGGTCATCTTTGCTGGTAAAGCCCACCCGCAGGACACTCCAGCCAAAGAACTGATTCGCGACGTCATTCACTTGACACGGCAGAATGGTTTGCGGAATGTGGTCTTTATCGAAGACTATGACCTGAACGTGGCTCGATACCTGCTGCAGGGTGCAGATCTGTGGCTCAACACTCCGATCCTAATGCGGGAGGCAAGCGGCACCAGCGGTATGAAAGCAGCGGCAAATGGGGCTTTGAACCTCAGTGTGCTCGATGGCTGGTGGGCTGAGGCTTATCACCCGGACATTGGCTGGGCTATTGGACGTGGAGAGGTATACAAGGACCGGGATTATCAGAACGAGGTAGAGTCGAACGCGATCTACGACCTGCTGGAAAAGGAGATTGTACCCCTGTTCTACAATCGCGGGCCGGATGGCTTGCCCCGTGGCTGGATCGCACGCATGAAGAACGCTATGGGTGCTGTCGTTCCTGTGTACAACACGAACCGCATGATGATAGAGTACATGGAGCGACTTTACCGACCTGCGGGCAAGCGCTATCAACGCCTGTCCGAAGACCAATTCGAGCGTGCCAGACGCCTGGCAGAGTGGAAAGCACGCTTGCGTCAATACTGGCCAGAGGTTCAGATCGTCGGGGTGGAAACAGATATCCAGGGCGAACTTGCAGTTGGTTCCGAGTTGGAGGTGCGTGCAAGCGTAAAGCTAGGCCATCTGAGCCCCGATGACGTCTTGGTGGAGGCATACGGGGGGGCTCTGGACACGAATCAAGAAATCGAGCACGGGCGGGCCGCACCTCTGTCCTTTGCGCGTGTTGAGAAGGGCGTCTCACTGTTCGTGGGAAACGTACGTTGCCAAGGCAGTGGGCTACGAGGGTACACAGTGCGCGTTTTGCCTCGCCATGAGGACTTGGCCCATCCTTTTGAGCCCCGGCTTATCTTGTGGGGAGCGTAGTTCAACTCATCTGAAGGCTCAATGCTGAACGCCGAGTTCGCGGAGGTTCATGAAACCTCTCAGCGTTCTCGGCGTTCTTTGTTGTTTGGCCGGGCGGGCAAGACAAATCGGCGTGTCCGGGATGGTATGCCAGTTGCACAGGCCAGCGAACGGCTATGGCTCGCCTGTCTCGTTGCTTGCTTCCTCCAGGATAGCTTCTGCTTGCGTCCGTATGTCCCTCAGTCGCTGTGCACTCTCTGTACGCCCCTGCGTTTCCAGATCTTCCGCCAGCGCACTCAAAAGCTCCGAGAATTCGGCATTCCATTCCGCTCGCCGCTCTCGGAGGAGCTTCTGCGTCTCCTGCGGGTACTCTGCAACAAGCAGGTCGTTCACGAAGCGCAGTTCCGGCGGGAGATCCTCTTGGAGGATTGCCAGGGCAGCGTCGTTGACTGCCTCTAGCCTCTGTACCTCTTCTACTTCTCCCCTCTCTTGGGCGCTGCGCAGAGCTGCGCCCAGGATGGCCAGAAAGAGCATGTCAATCTCTTCTTTCCTCTCCCGCAATGTCTGGGTGGGGTCTGGACTGGCCAGGACATCTTGCAGCATCTGTATCTTTGTCTGCTGCACAGCCTGGGCTTCTCTGTCCAGCTGTTCTACCATTTCAAGCAAGTCAGTGCGCAGGCTGCGCAGGAACTCGGCTTCTTCTGGTGTGGCCTGTTCGATTCGCCTGGTCAGTTCCTGGAAGAAGGCATAGTCCAGTAAGGGGCGATTGTACGAGACCAGAGCCCGACGGCTTTCTTCGTCTTTGGCTGCCAGGATCCTGTCCACGACTTCTGCTCGCGGTGTGTCCAGCGGCAGCGGCTCCGGCAAAGTGACCGACAGGCGATCTAATAGGATGTCTCGCAGGTTCAACAGCCTTTCTGTGACCTCCTTTTGGCCGGCTGCGGCGCTGCCCTCGGCGGCAGCAGCCAACGTCAGGAAGAATGAATAGTCAATCTCCTCCTCGTGCTGCTCGATTAATGCTTGCAACTGCTCATCATCGTCAAAGGCCGTCAACAAGTCTTGCAGCAGTTGGCCTCTCGCGCGCTGCTTGTTGATCATCTCTTGGGTCATGCCATCGGCTTTGAGGATCTCGTCTACCAGACCTTGCATGGTGAGCACGGTGCGCGGGTTCAGAAAATAGCCCTTGCGCTCTGCAGTAGGAAGGGTGCTCATCAAGGCATTGACCAGACTGCCTGTCAGCCGTTCACGGTCCTCCATGGACAGATTCAGCCGTGGCGGGAAGAACAGCAAGAGGAGTTCCTTTTGTGGGTCGTGGTAGAGCAAGGGGGTACTCACCGCTCCAAGCGCGCCACAAGATGGGCAGACGACGGTATTCAGTTGCCCACGGAGGAGCAAGAACTTGAGCCTTGGATCCTGGCCGACGTCGACGATGCTTTGCACCTGAGCGACGTATTTCGTGCCACATTGTGGGCAGGTCACCTCAATTGGTAGAGCTGGGGTCATTCGCACTCCTGTTCAGAGCCGGGTTGAAGTGGGCTCGTTGCGATAGATTGCTGATTATAGCCCGAAACAACCCATATGCCAAAGTTGCGTCTCGCTAGCGCAGGTTCTAGCTTGGGAGCGATTTGTTTGCTGTCTGCCCGGACCTGGTGAAACGGCTGCAGTCCTAGTACAAGGGCAGTCCTGTTTCAGAGCCGATCATCTCTCGAGCTTCTCCTCATCGTTAGAGATGCACATTTTTTCATATTACTTACCCGTGACTTTCATCTTTTTTTCACGTCTATATGGTATAAGAAAGGATAACAAAAATGCAGGGCCGAGATTCGGCTTGTTACGGCAGCATTTCGTTCTCGGCATCCAGGCATTCGGATGGGTTTACGTTCATGACGCCCATGATGTCAGAATTAAGTGGACATAAGAGGCTACAATGATGAGAATCAGAGTTTTAGGTGAGTGGCTACTGGTTGTGTCTTTGCTGACAGTAGCCTGTAGCGGCGGGGACCGAACACCTGTCTCCTTGGCTTCCCCAGAGGCATCCGCTACTTCCGTTGCGCCCAGACCGAACAACACCCAGCCTGCAGACGAATCCGAGGAATACGACTTCGACCAGGTGTCTGACCTCTCTGCTCTGAACAGTTACCGGGTGCACTACACTTTCAACTGGGAAAGCAGCAAGGATAGTCAGAAAGAGGCCGGCTTCTGGGATATCTGGGGTCAGTTTGTGCGCCAGCCACCGGCACGTCGCCTCGCTTGGACTGGAACAGGTACCGGAGGTGCCAAACAGGAGCTCGTTCAGGTGGGGGAAGACATATACATGAATACTGGTTCTGATTGGGTGGCCATGATGAGCAGTCAAATGGATATTTTCATGGACAATCCCCTCCTGATCTCTCCCCTGCATATGATGTTTGGAACCCGGGGGAAGGTGGTGCAGAAGAACGTGATCATCAATGGCATCTCCGCCAACCACTATGTCTTGGACGAGAGCGCACTCAAGACGGCCCCTGGCCTGGGTGTCATCTCTAAAGCCGAGGCGGATGTGTGGGTATCTCCCGAGTTCAACGTTGTGGTTCGGTACGTAGCGCACTACGATGCCCAGGATCTGGCCATTGGCGGTGGTGAAGAGGGCACTCTCGATCTGACCTTTGACCTTATGGACATCAATCAGCCTATCGATATCACAGCGCCCGAGGGCGTGAAGCCAGCCGTGCCGGAAGACATTCCCATTCTTGAAGATGTTGCGGATATGAACGCATTCTCTGGCATGATCACCTACAGCTCCACAAGAGGCGTGGAAGAGGTCACGGCCTTCTATGAGGCGCGGATGCCAGCCCAGGGTTGGACCAAGGGCGAGGCTGTCATGCCTGCTGGAATGGACTTTACCAAGGGCAGCCGCACAGCCCAGATCATGATCCAGGCCGAAGAGGGCAAGACTACCGTAACCATCATCTCTGGCGAGTAGCTGGCCGCAGCCTAGCAAGTGGTGTTGGTCCAAGGGGAGTGAAAGCATGCTTTCACTCCCCTTGTCCTGTTTGTAGGCATTCAATCCCTCCTGCAACACGCATAACGTGCTGCATAATCTCCATTTGCATGGCAATATCCACACTGACCGGCGGAATGGCCGAGTCTTCAATAATGATTGGGAGCGGAACTTGCCCAATTCAATTGCCTATCGTAGAATGGATTCGTGATAGAAAGCGGAGGAGCAGTTGAACGCGTTGGGGGCAAAGTAGGCGTATGCGTGAGATCACCATGTGGACACGGAGGGGTTGATATGGGCTACCACTACGCGGTGCTGGGCGCTGGGCGGCAGGGGACGGCTGCCGCGTACGACCTGGCCCAGTATGGAGAAGCGGAGAGCCTGGTAATTGCGGATCAGGACATGGGTCTGGCGCAAGAAGCGGCCACCAGGGTGAACGTGTTGCTGAAACGTAACCTGGTGCAGGCCAAAACTGTGGATGTGCGGGATTACGCCGCTTTGGTGCGGCTCTTGCGCGGAATGGATGCCTTGGTGAGCGCTGTGCCTTATCGTTTCAACCTTGGCGTGGCCAGGGCGGCAATCGAGGCCGGAGGGAGCATGTGCGACCTGGGCGGCCACACTGAATTGGTGTGGCAAGAGCTGGCGCTAGACGATAACGCCAAAGCGGCGGG
>Ga0209635_10004343_pt1 | contig 11113 bp, 22 predicted proteins | sample DeeMarSWOR230_32_FD_187463 | JGI IMG/M metagenome (GOLD analysis project Ga0209635, IMG submission 187463) | Marine sediment microbial communities from White Oak River estuary, North Carolina - WOR-2-30_32 (SPAdes) (version 2) | ecosystem: Environmental > Aquatic > Marine > Intertidal zone >...
CTCCGTTGTTGTGGTGACAATCGTTCCCACGCTATTTCCTCACAAACAAGGCCACCGCCAGCACAGCCAGGGCCATCAGCCATATCCACGTGTCGGTCTTCTCGAAAATGACGTCCCCGCCCCCCGTTCTTTGCGTAATAGGTCCAGATGTCACGGAGACCGAATCGCTTGACTTACTATCCGATCCCAGACCAGACCCCAAGGCCGATCCCAAGCCAGATCCCAGACCAGAGGATCCAAGAACGTTGCTAATGCCGCTAATCAAACCACCCAAAGCCATGCAGTCACCCCAGCAAAAAGATCACGGCAAGGATCGCCGCCACCGGCAGAAGCCAGGCCGGGGCCTTGTCCACCTCGATCTTCTGACCACCCTCCGCCTGAGCCGGTTTGCTTTGTTCCTCCGCCGCCGGCTTCGGTATCGCTACCGGGGAGGGATGCTGCTGACCGATCACGCCCTGGAGCGTCTCCTCGACCCGCTCAATGACGTCCTTCGACGTCCCAACAATACCTGTTAAATCTTCGATCCAACTCATCAGAGGACTCCGATCATGCACTCATTCGAGTCTGCCAGGCAACCGGCTTAGCTCAGACCGTTGTAGAGCAACTGCTGCAAGAGGTCGTAACCGCTCGGAGCCACCGCCCAGGTCGCCGAAATCACCCGGTTAATGTTCCGGGTCAAGTCGTCGAAGGCTCGCGGATCGTTGCAGAGAGAACGGTCAAAGTGCGTATACCCGCTTTGCGGCGTACGCCCAGCATCATTCAAGAGATGCAGCAACAGATCGTTCGGCTGCCGGTACACGAGAATCCGATCATTGAGCTTGTACGTCAGTACGCTGATGACCTGAGCCTCGTGGAAGTGGTAGCCGTAGACGCCCAGACAATTCCGATCGATCGGAATCTTATCGAGCGTCTGCTCATCCGCCGTCGCCCACGTCGAGCCATACCGCAGCCATCGGGTATGCAGGCCGATGGTCTGCTTTGGGAACTCATCCGTCAGCAAGTGCACCTGACAGGCATCGACCGTCCCGGGCGCTGCCGCCTGCATATTCACTTCAATCGTAAACGTATTCCGCCGATTCGGGTCCACATCATTCAGCATGCCGATGCTGTAGTTCTGCGTATTCTCCGTCAACGGGAACATAAACGGCGTAAAGCGCAACGGCAGGACACCGGCCACGGTGAAGGAACCGTATTTGTCATTGAAGAACTTATACAGGTCCAAAATCTCCGTCGCCGTCAGGTCCATCACGAGCACGCCCGCGATCCAGACCTTGATCTTGTCGATCTCGGCAATGATTTCCGCTCGCGTCGCTCCCGTGCCCGCCGCCGTCAGGTACAAATCGACGCCGTGCACGTTCTTGGCCGTGTCAATCTGGATGTTGTCGCTGGCCCCCGCCGCCGGTAGATCAAAGTCCCCCCGCCGCTCTATCGTCAGGACCAACGGTCGATCTACTTTTTTGGTTTCCATAGGACTCTCCTTTCATTCAATGGGGAATGTCACTCGCTCACAAACTGCGAGCTTAGACGAGTCCCAGGTAACCTTTGACTTTCATGGCCGTCGCATTGCCTGAGAGCTGTCTCAGGACAAACGTTGTGACGGCCAACACGATGAGCACGCCGACAAAGAGGCGTTTATCGGGTAGGTACACTGACAAGTTTTTCATCACTCTCACTCCAAAGCCAGGTTGCCAAATTAAGGCACAGTGCCTATTCACAACCAAACTATTCGGAGTACAAGAGGAGGAACACAAGAAGGGAAATAACCCATGTCGGCCTTGTCGCAAAAGTCACAAAAATCAACCACACAAATACCAAAACAAGGCAAACAAAGAACTCAAAATTCCAATCAGAGAAACAATTATACCCAAAAGATTAAGCCAACGCACAATATCAACTCCACCCAAACAGACAGCGTTCCAGGGCTTCGATAGAGTCCCGGTGAAAGAGAATGCGGCCGCCTGGATTCAAGCGAATCTCACTCAGCTTGTGCACCCGGCACGTCCGCAGGACCGTCCGCGGATTCACGCTCCAACGATCCGCCAGGAGCCGCGTCGGGACCAAGATTTGATTCTTTTCGAGCGGTAACGGCTTGGCCTTCATATTCGATCACCTCTTTCCAGGTCCGTCCGCTTAAAGGATCGTCTTTGCATCGACAGTAATGCTCCGCTCCATCGACAAAATGCAGGTATTCGTATTTCGGCAACGTCTTGACAAGGTCCACACTCACACCCGGACACCGATCGGTCACGTACTTCACGTGCACATCTTCTCGCAGCGCAAAGATATGCCACTCATGTGCCTGTGATCGGAGTAATTCTCCCAACCGCTTCGGCGCCTGTGTGACGCCGATGAGTTCTACATCCACGTGCCCCCCCGCCGTGATAAGCCTCGTAAAGGATCCGCAGCACCAGGCGCCGCGAAAGTACAGTTGGACTTCGTCAATAACAATCGTACAATTTCCACACTCGTAAGCCAGCATACAAAACTCATCAAAGTACTCCATCGGATTACTGGGCTTGAAAGTAATTCGAAAGTACTCCCGGTATGAAGCCAGCCAGAGCCGTTTAAAGAATTGCCAGTCCCGGCACACGATCCCCTGATTATAGTCATCATTCAAGCTATCGTAAAACACAATTCGAACACAGCCCCGCGTCATGTTGACCACGTGGGTACTCTTGCCATACCGCCGTAAACCCACGACCGCTTTGACCACCGCGTCACTCATTGATAAACTCCCACAAAAATTTCGCATCTAAAAGAGCTTGCAATCTCTCATAAAACTCCGGGCTTTCCTGAATCCGCTCCTTGACAGCCTCATAAAGCTCATCGTCACTCATATTACGATCCCCTTAACGATTGAAGCAAAAACTCTCTATCGTACATCAGCGAGATCGCCCGCAAACCATCCTCATCCATCAACACCTTCTCGAACAACATCTTCGTCAACTCAACATTAGACAAGTGATCCAAATCATCCCGCTCACACAACTTCGGGTGTACTTGACGTTCAATCATTTGCTTGCACCTCCTTACTTTCGACCTCCTTACGTTTCGCCGCCGCGTCACGGGCCAGGGACGCCTTCGCATTTATCATACTCCATGTATTCCAGACCAACTCAATAGCCACAATCGCCCAAATCGGAATATAGTCGAGCACCCCCGCCAGGTACGCCGCCTGCGTATAGGGCAAGGCCAGGGCAAACGCCTGATCTTTGGTTAAGGCCACTTCGGGACAGCGTGCCCGTGTCGCCCAAGCCTCAAAGAGCAATTCCAGACAATGCTGGATCGCCGGATGGGGAGATTGCGGCAAACGATTGTATCGCGCGAGCTCGTTGGTCATACCTTCGGGACGGCCAGCCTCTTCACGAGCCCCGCCGCGTCCATCCATCTTGACGTCCCCATCCACAGACGGTGCGGTGTCCACTTGACAGAGACGCTCGAACTCCGGGTTGGGCTCGTGAAGGTTGTCCGGCTGACCGGAAGGAGGATTCCGTTGTGATGCCTCCTCCTTTTCTTCGGCCAAGCTATCTTCTGAGAGGTATGCCGCGAGGATTCGTTTGGTACGCTCGGCCTTTGTGTGGTTCTTGCTAAATTGAAGCCCCAGAGATTTTCCCACTTGTTCCAGCGATTTGAGGGACATCCCGCGAAGCTCTTTTGACGTGTATCGCTTAGTCATCACCCTCCGCTCCGTCAATGGCTATGTTCAGCCGAATAAACCAAGGATCGTCTGGAGTCTCAGGCTCAACTCGTCGTGAATGCTTTGACTTTGGATCATCAGCTTCCAAATGTGATCGAAGATTTGACCGTCCTCCGGGGTCATCAGTCCTTGCTCCCTCATCAGATTGGCCACCAGGAGGCTCAGGGACGCCTGAGCTTCCACTACCCCGGCGAATTGAGCCATTTGCATGTTGAGTATCTGTAGCAGGTTGCCACTCATTTTCGCCATTGCGCTCGAGATCTCCACAGACCGGGCAGGTCAACCGATCCGGCCCGTGTTCCTTGACTTTGGTTTTGCATGATGGACATTCCATATCCCTTTATTCGGCATCAAATAGCCGCCGCTTAACTTACCACGACGGCTTCTCCACCAGCGTGCCAAACACGTCCTTAATGATTCCGGCCTTCGCTCAACAGATAACTCAATGTCCACAAAACCCTTCAACCCGACCCCCTTTATAACTGGCCCCTGCCCCAGACACTCCATCTCAACGATTGAATCTGTTGACATATCCAACACCCGGGCCCGATCAATCTTAAAGACGATTCTGTCCACGTCTTGCCCTCTCAATTTCGAGTCGATAAATCCGCCGTTCGTCCCCCGTGATCCGCCGTATGGGTCCCCCACACTCCGGGCACTTAATCCGATTCATCCGCACCCCCTTCTCACGCTTCCACAACACAATAGACCGACACAGCCGGCAAATCGACACCGCCATTAGACACCCCTTCATAATGCAAACTTATTGGACAAACGGCGCGCACTCAGTACACATCTGTCCACAACAACTCTTCCTGCCGGTAACTAAATGTATCCACCTCCGGAGGCGGGCGATTACGCTCATTCACCAGCCCACGCACGTGCTCATCCGAATCAAACTCATCCACGTGGGGGCAAAATATCCCCGGTGGTATCGGCTGGCCCAAGCGCTCCGCCTGCAAAATCTGACGCGCCTGAATGTCACCCAGTGACGCTAAACGATGCACGGCATAATACGATCCGAGCACGGTATAGTTCCCCTCGCGATCCTTCAACCGAGGCGGCCTCAACGAAATGGCCTTGCAAATCCCCGTCGTGCCACAAAGTCGCACACCATCCAAAGCGTGCATCAAATCCACACGACAATCCTCCTCAACGTCCAATAAATTTGCTGGCCGACCCACATAACGACACGCATCAAACAACGCTTCCTCCAAATCGTAAACCTCCCGAATATCCACAATAAAACTTTCCCCGGTGATTTTCCGCCATTTCGCCGAAAGCCACTCCTGAGGCACGTATTGGCCCGTTAGAAGCACATGCAGGTGCGGATGCCACCCCCGATTCGCCCCATTATCCTTCACGTGTAAAAACCAGACGCACCCCGTGACATATCGTTTCCACTTGACACTATTTCGCAATTTGATAAAACACTTCTTTAAGAATTCAAGCTGATCCGTCAATGGCTTATCCCCATGCTTGACCGTCAGCGTCAACAACCGCACACGACCCTGATCCTTCAAAAAATCAAAACAACTCCTAGCCACCGTCTTTTTCCGCATCTCTGCGCACATAGGACACCACCTCAACCGGCAGGCATTCGAGTGCACGGCCACCGACATATCCGCATCATCACGAACATACCAGGATCTCGTCCGACATTGGCGAGACCGCTCAAGATAGCTCGAGCCATATAAAACATCGTGAAAATTCCAGATCCGCTCAGTCACCGGCATTAAATCCGGATATTCTTCCAATAACCGATCCCGGTAGGTCAACGAGTCAACAGCCGTTTCTTCGCCCATGCACTCAAAAAACTGTTGAGTTGTTTCTTCTATATCGAGTGAAGTAGCAAGCTCCGGCGATTCCTGCGTCTCTAAAACAGCCAAATCCATTCAGCGGTTCCCCATTTCAACATCAATTAGTAAGGCACGTCATCCGGTTCAGGCGGGTCCTCGCCCGGCTCCCTCTCATGCTTCTTCCCATTGGGCAAAAACTGCACATCCATTGCGACAAGACGGTGCATACTGTGTTGACGCTTCTCATTCCCTTTCCGAGACTCCCATTGCTCATAATCCAAACGTCCTTCCACATCAACCAGGCTGCCCTTGACAATGTACTTACTGCAATTCTCCGCCAGCTTACCGAACGCCCGGACGCGGATATAAGAGACCGATTCCTGAGTCTCACCGTTGCTGCCGGTCCATCGGCGATTCACCGCCAAGCCAAAATCCGCTACCGCCGTCTGATTCGGCGTGTACGTCAACTCCACGTCACTTGTCAAATTGCCTAACATAAACACCTTGTTCCTCGATGGCATGATGTCACTCCTTTCTAGTTACAGACAACCTATTCTCTTTCACCCAACGGGACTTCGTCCCGGAGTTTTTCGGCGGACTGCTCAATGGCAGCCAGGAACACGACACGGAATCTAAAGACAAATTCCATCATTTAGCCCCCTTTTTCTTGATACTCTTTTTCCGCCGGCTGCCAGCGATCTCCGCCGAGCTGGTGGAGCTGGTGGACGCCGGCTTGGACTTTCGCTTGATACTCTTAGAGCGCGCTGATCCGGCCTGGTCCTGACGCGGGGCTGTGTTCGAATCCGGAGATATCGACGTTGGAGTATCTACCGCCCAGCGGGTGTGTTTGCGATTTTCAAGCCAGCGATTGTAGGCCTTGTTATGAGCCAGCTTACATTTATTGCCCGGACAAAACGCATGGAGACCCGTCTTTGGCTCAACTTTAGTCTTTGGCAATAAACGACCGCACCAATGGCAAAAACGGCCAAATCTCGAATCATAATAAAACATATCTTAGATACTCCTCTCGACTGATCGTAAAATGCGAGCAATAGTTGCCCTGTGATGAGTGTTTAAACGATCCCCGGCCCCTTTGATCGAGAACCGGCGAGGATCCTTGACAAGAGTGTCTAAAAAAGCGGGGACGGCAGGAGTCCGGAAGAACCGCCGTCCCCAGAGTAACAGGTTCTTACCTGCCATCGAGGGCTGAAACGTCGCCCGCCGGGTCACTCTCCAGTGTCGCCCGGCTCGCACGCCAGTCGCAAAAGAAAAAGCGGAGCCACCGCAACCCCACGCAAAAGAAGGATACGCCTGCGGTAGGACAAGGCTGGGTGACTCCGTCCGTGTGAGCCATCCGGGACCAACGTCACGGCGCACACCGTGACTTGCTACCAAAACATAGAGTCGGTTGATCGTTCGATTGATCCCGGAGAGGAATAGTTCAGCAGACAAAAAGCAGTGCCATAACGTTGGCACTCTTTGTTTTGTCAAGCGGGAAATTTGTTCTAAGTGCTTATACCAAAAATACTTACGACCACATAACATATCTTATGGGACTTTCTGCGTTTCTACGCGAAAAAATAAGGTTTTCTGGAGAAAAACCAACCCATCTTAACTCCGTGCCGTCACTTTATCCTGCTCCACCTTATTAAGCGAGCTTATCTTGCTCAGCAAATCGGTATATTTCCCAGAAGGAAACGTTTTCAATGCCTCATCCAGTTCTGCACGATCCTGTCCACATCTGTAAGCCAACGCATAAAAGCCATCAAGCTTTTTCTCGAGCGCCTTGACCTTCCGATGTTCCAACTGATTCCACACAAGCAAATAGATCACCCACGCAACCAAGAGCACAACAACAGGTAAAGCGTAAAAAATGACCGTTGTAAGTTTATCCACTTGACCACTCAGGGCATTGATAGCGTCGAAGGCTTCCGACATCTCAGCATCGAGCTTATCCATTTGGTTGGCTAAGGCCGTGATCTGTTGCTGAGTCAGCGTTTGGCTGTCTTGCTCGCCTAAAAGCTTAATGAATTGAAGCAGTTCAATCCATTCCATTCGTTTGGTCCTTCAAACGAAAAAAACCGGGTGGGCGATCTCATAAGACCAACCCGCCCGGCTTGAACTTGCCATTTTCAAGTTTTCATCAAGTCCAAGCCCGTTGGGAATTCTGAGACTTGATCCAGGGATTGTCAAGGGGAAAATCCAGCTTTTGGAAATTTTTTTTGTGGTCTAAAAGGGTATGTTTTGATTTCTTTGAATTCCACCGACCCTCAAAAACCCGCGTTTTTTACCCCGGATTCCAGGGTATCGCCCCTGGCCACGGGCTCAATGCCCAGCTTGACCATGATCCGCGTGGTATTTTTTTCCAGGCGGTCGATGCGATTTTCGATCTGCTTACCCTGGTAGACCAGCAGGGCCAGCAGCGCCGCCAGCATCCACCGGAGCAGCTTCATCAAGGGGCTGTTCTGGCGTCGATCCAGAATCAGGTTGTTCTTTCTGCGGTCCATTGACAAACGCCTCAATGTCCTCGAAGGTTTTCGAGAAGAATGGTTGACCATCCAGGCACACGGTGACGACGCCGGTGTCACTATCCATCGCAATCGAGACCACCTTTCCCATCACGTCGGGATAGTGAGCGACGGCGTATCCCTTCACCAAAGTCTTCAAGATCGGGGACAGGTTCAAGCTGTCGATCAACTGTGCAACAGTCATAGCTTTACTCCTACTTCAAAATCATGTGAATAATCACAACGCCCGCCAAGAGGCCCACCGCCCAGGATGCCGCTTTAAGGGCTTCCGGAATCGTCGTTTCTTCACCCCTCATCCCTTCCTCAAGAACAACCTTCACTTCAGCCGGGGTATTCGGGTCCTCTAAGAGCTCCTTTACCTTCGGAGCGGCCTTTTTACGAGCACATTCCACCTTATAACGTCGATACATTCCCGAAATAACCGCCCCAACGATGAGATTGACAATCACAGCGATCGTGACAACCAAAAAACCAACCACAGGACCGATAGACGCCACGAAAGCCGGGGTATCGGTTTGACCCACGTTATTACTCAGGACTTCAACACAGTATGTGATCGTCATCGCCTCCGGATCATAACGATACGCATTAAGCCGGACACGTCCATCTTCCTCAAAGGCCCGCTCAACACGCGGAATCATGAGCATTGACCAATACCAGGTCCCAGTCTGGTAGATTTCCCAGGTCAATTCGAGACGATCCCCCGCCTGCAAAGGTTCATCCTCTGCCGGTGTTTCGATCAGTTCATATCCTTCAGGTACAATCATCAACTTGCCTTTGCTCTATCGACCTCGGCGTTCAGTCTGGCGTATGTCACCGTCTTGGACGCCGCCGCTTGCGAATCCATCAACTTGCGGATTTCATCCTTGACCGTCACTTTCGTTTCATCGTCCAAACGCTCGACGCCCTTCACGACCGCCGTCAGGGACTTCTTTGTCAGCTTGTGCTTGATCTGCTGCCACAAAGCCAAGGCCGCCGCCAGGGCGATCCCCAGGATTTCGGCAATCGTCCGAACCACGGGAGGAAAGATCACCCCGGCCGGTCCCTGAACAAACTCCACGACGCCGGTTGTAACAGCGTTGGCATCGGCCAGGACTTGGTCTGCCTGACCGATCTGTTCCGGTGTGCATCCCCCAGTCCAGAGGGAGCACACGACCCCGATTATCACAAAATGTCGGATACACATACTATTCTCCTCATCTGAGGCCCAGAGATTCACTCTGAGCCACAATCTCTGTTCATCTCGGGCAAAGATACCCCGGAGAACTCGATCTACCGGCCTTTTCGCCGCGGCTTCGACCGCCGCCAGCCGCCCTTGACCTTGTAGACACTGGTGCGTTTGGGCTTACCGCGTTTGGCCGCTCGTTTGGTCTTGTACGTTTTCCGGGTTCCGCGTCCCGTCGCTCGCTTTCTTCGTCGTCGTCGCTTTGCCATTTCTTCACTCCACTTATAGCCAGGACAAATCCCTTAGCCATTTTTCCTCATTCCGGATCCAATGCGAAAAAAAGATCACTTGTCCCCCAGAAGGCAACGCCCCACAGACCGCGTCTTCGTAGGCGCCGATGGACCAGGTAGAACTCCGCGTATCGCCAATAAGATCATCACTATAAAGTCCGCTGCCCGGATCGTCGGTCCCGTTGTCTAAACAGTTCCCGCCGTTTCGGAGCGAGAAGTCACCGTTATTCGCATCGCACATCTCGTTGTCCCAGTCTGCGTTTAACGGCGTTTGAGCATTCGTTCCCGATCCCCCCACAGAGCAACAATAATCTATCGTGATATCCCCAGAAAAATCTGTATTACAATTTCCTACAATGCAGTTCGTCATCCAGCTCGCATACTCACCCGCTCGCAAAATGACCCCCCAGTAGCAATCCCAAATCGTACAGTTATAAATATAGACCTCATTCGCCCAAGACAAACCAACACCGGAAAAGGATTGAACCACACCTGATTTGAAACCATAAATCGTGCAGTTGTACATCTTGACATTCAGGTCTCCATCATTCCACATACTCACGCCGTTAGCCTGCCCCGCACTGCCCTGCATATCCCCTTTAATGATACAGCTATCCAGAACCCGCTCATTGTCGGCAGGACAGGTCCCAAACACAACACCACGCGCTGTATTAGCTCCCGTCTGTACCACCTTGATTTGAACGTTACGCACATAACAATGATTCGGCCGAACCCAGATACAACCATCGGCTTCATCCGTTCCTACCACTCGATATTTTGTCTCATCATAAATTCCCGCGCCAGGTGGATCGGCCTGTATAAATTCGACATAATGCGTCGCATCCGTCACCCAGGTAAAGTATATAGAAAAGGGAGAATCCGCCGTCCCAGCAGAAGATCGAGCGTATACCGTATGATATTGATCCGCCGTCACAAGGTTCAGTCGCTCCGCCGCATCCCAAGCCGCCGCGCTTGTATACGCATCTTCCCAGCTCGTACCATCCCCCTCGCCATCCGCATCCGGGTCGATGTACCGAACCACATGAGTTATCGGCCAACACACTGAACACAAGAGCAACGAAAACAGAACCTTCTTCAGCATCATCAATCCCTCTTGAACTCCAGCTCTCCGCTGAATTGAGTAATGTCGTCGTCAGGGTCCGCTTGAATAATTAAATATATGGTTTTACCCGCCGGGACTGTCGCATCGGAAAAAGACGTCGTATTAACCGTTCCGCTCGTCGTATCGACCGCCCCGATCAGCGTCGCGTTCGCCTTGCCAATAAAGGCATCCGCAAAATACAAGTCCAAGTCCAATTCGTTTGTCGGGTCTTTATTGCAGGTCCCTTGAAAGCGTGTAATCGTTACGGGCACATCAAAACCCAACGGTATCATACACACATTCGGATCGTTCGAGTAAACCGAGTCCGGGTCTTGAATATTAAAGGTACGGTATTCTCTCTGCGTCTTCCAGACGGGCTCATTAGAATCGTTCAGGGTCAATACATCGTTCGGCTCGTTCGCATCCAGGAAATCCCATGCGCTCCCATCCCACCAGTACAGATCACCCACCGCGTTACCATCCGCCAGAGATGACGGCGAGATCTGCGCAGAAGCCTCGAACCAAGACGTTC
>Ga0209635_10004345_pt1 | contig 11112 bp, 14 predicted proteins | sample DeeMarSWOR230_32_FD_187463 | JGI IMG/M metagenome (GOLD analysis project Ga0209635, IMG submission 187463) | Marine sediment microbial communities from White Oak River estuary, North Carolina - WOR-2-30_32 (SPAdes) (version 2) | ecosystem: Environmental > Aquatic > Marine > Intertidal zone >...
GGCTTTATGCCCCACCCCGAATCCTGTATAATCTTGGTGTAGATATACTCATATAATAGACCTCCGGGGGTGAGCTATGGGCGACATCAAGAGCGCTCGTGAGATAGCCATGGAAAAGCTGGAAAAGCTGGGCGAAGCTACCGAGGAAGAGCGCCTCAAATGGAAGCTCGAGCCAAAGGGGAAGGAGCTGGCTGCCAGGTATCTCAAGGAAGACTGTAACCTGTTAGCCGAGTTGAGCCAGTACCAGGATGAAGAGAGGAAATACATCGTCGCTGGTGCCTCTGAAGTGCTGGTGAGAAATGTCGAGCTGCCCAGGAATGAGGCCATCCGGAGGACAAATAAAAAGGCAATGGACGGCCTGAAGCTGATCAAAAACGATAAAGCCAGGGTGGAGAGCGCCCACAGCCGTATAAGGCAGATTTTTACTCACTACACCGAGCAGGGGGCGCAGCAACGCCGGCAGGCCTACGAGCAACTGAGAGCACAATTTGAAGCCAGGGTGCAGCAGGCTATCCAGCAACAGCTCGGTTCCAATGCCAGAATGAGAGTCGATGTTGAGCGGCAGCCACAGTTCCAGGAGGAATGGCGAAGAATGCAACTCCAACTGGATGCGCCCTATCTGGAGCATCTCAACGAGTACCGGCGGGAAATACTCAGCATTGACTGAATTACAGGTGAGGGGAAGCAGGAGGATGATGGTGGATACCGACGACGAAAGAATCCGAAAAGCGGTTGAGCATACCGAAATATTACGCGCGCCCCGTCAGAACCTCTACACCTTCGGGACGACAAACATATACTATTACCTGGTCACCGAACCAGCCTACTCCGAGCTGGTCGATACCGAGACCGAGACGGTGGTCAGAGAAGGCCGCGTGCTGGCCGAACGACCCAAGATAGTCACGCCATACTATCTCGCTGGACTGGAGGGGTTCAGCGCCGATGCCAGAAGGTATTTCGAGTCTCTGATACACGAGTACGGCCCGAATGTTCCGGGACTGCTCTATGCCTATAAGAACGAGCCCAAGGAACTCAATATTGTCGACGGCCACTGGCAGTCGGTGGTAGACAAAATAAATGCCGAGATTGACCAGCGCAACGACCCGCTGGCTGCCATCATCAAAGGGCTCGACGAGCTTTGGGACGTGGCACTGATAAGGTTTATCTTCGAAATAACCCGAAGGTCGCTGAGTGACAATATCGGGCAGATGGGGGCGCGGGGTCTCCTAGATATAGACTCCCGTGGTATCCCCGCCGACGCCAGGCTGAGGATCGAGGAGCTTTTCCGCCAGGTCTCGAAGGGAGAAACAGAACCGGCAGTGCTGAAAGAGGAGCTTGACCGCTGGGGCCTGTTCGATGAATACGAGGACAGGTTCCTCAACATTTTCGGGAAACGACGATGAGGGAAAACCGTCGATATGGAAATTACAGTAATTGAGGCCAGGGACCTCTCCGAGGCATGGTTCCTTTGCCTGAACAAGACCTTGGCTCAGGGACGCGAGTACAGAATTGACCGCGGGAGCTATGCCGGCCAGCACCGCAAAGAGCTCGACCTAGTAGTGATACAGATAGGCTATCCGAGAAGCAGGCCCCTTATCCCGGATGTGCCACAGGGTGTGCCGCCACCCACCACCATGGACTACATCGAGAGCTACCTGCCCTACCTGATGACCGCCCATAAGGCCGAAGGGGAGCAGTACACCTACGGCCAGTACCTGGAAAAACAGATCCAAGAAGTCATTCAGATGTATAAGGAGGACGGCTACAACACCAACCAGGCCTTCATGGCAGTCGGTGATGCCCAGTCCATCTACCTCTCTGACCCACCGTGCCTCAGGGCGATTGATACCAGAATCCGTGACGGCCGTCTCTGCTTCGTTGTCTACTTCCGTTCATGGGACCTGTGGGCGGGATTCCCTTCCAACCTGGCCGCCATCCAGCTCCTCAAGGAATACATGGCAGATGAGATTGGTGTCGCCGACGGTGAACTGGTAGCCATGAGCAAGGGCCTGCACCTCTACGAGTATTGCTGGGAACTGGCCAGAATTGCCGCTCGCATCAGCGAATAGAGCGGAGACATCCCGATCGTTTAAGTGACCTCCTATTTGTCACATCACCGGCATTATGCTAGCATGAAATCCAGAGACACAAGGAGGTAGTTTTTCATGTTGACAGTGGCAGAAGCTATTGAGAAGAGGCGGAGTATTAGAAAGTTCAAGCCCGACCCCGTACCCGACGAACTGATTAATCAGATTCTGAAAGCCGGGCGTCTAGCGCCATCAGGAACCAACCGGCAACCGTGGCGTTTTCAGGTGATAAAGGAAGGAGAGTTAAAGAAGCGTCTCCTCGAGGAAGCCGTTATCGGCGAGTCTCCGCAGGTAGCTCAGGCCCCGGTAATTATCGTCTGCGGCTCCGAGCTACTTACATTCGTCAAGGGGCACAAGCTCGCCCCACCCAACTCCGATTATTTCGGGGCCGATAGTGCCGAATGGGAAGAAATCAGCAAGTTCCTGCCGGACGCGCACATGTATACAGCCATCGCTATTGAACATATGGTGCTCATGGCCACCGCCCTCGGTCTCGGCACCTGCTGGGTCCAGAGGATAAGGTTCGGGCAGACCGCCAAGACACTGGGCTGGCCGAGACACATCGTGGTGCTGACACTGCTGCTGATGGGCTATGCGGATGAAGACCCCCCACCCCGACCCCGCGTGCCCTTGGAAAACATCGTACTTAAAGAGGGGCAGATACCCGAGTAAGCACCGTTGTTTGCGCAAATATCTCTGAGTTTGCTAAACTGAAACAGCAATCGGGCCGCTAGCTCAACTGGCAGAGCAGCTGACTCTTAATCAGCCGGTTCCAGGTTCGAGTCCTGGGCGGCTCACCAATATGCAGACAGATAGGTTGGCGTTTGTTGACGCTGACTTTTTGTTTGAGGAGTTCATCAAGTCCCGAAGGCAAGGTATTTCACCACAGTCGATACGCTTCTATCGGATTTGTTTGAAGCCATTTTTACGTGATTATCCAATCACCAGCCAGGGTATCAATGCCTTCCTTTCCAGTCGGAAGTGTACCAACGGCAAACACGCCTATTATCGGGCAATACGGGCGTTCTGCAACTGGACAGTCAAGGAAGGCCATATGATTCAAAATCCGCTGGCTAGGGTGGATGTCCCGAAGGTCACAAAGCGGATATTGCCCAGTCTGACCAATGAGCAGGTGGAATATGTTATTGAGCAGGCTGAAACCATCCGTGATAAGGCTATGGTATCGCTGTTTGCCGATAGCGGAATGAGGCTGAGTGAGCTCGCCAGTATCAGGCCGTCACAGATAGATTGGGATAATCAGCTTATCACTACCTGGGGGAAGGGTGGTAAGCAGCGAAAAGCACCTTTCACCAAGCGGACTGCCAGGCTGTTGAGGGAGTATCTAGAACAGAATAGTACTGGTGAGAACATCTGGCATCTGAATAGCTGGGGGATAGTGTCAGTATTGAGGAGACTTGAGAAGAAGACTGGGCTACCCTGTAATGCTCACACGTTTAGGAGGACATTTGCATCCAATTTGCATCGTGCTGGACTGGATGTAGAACATATCATGAGGCTGGGGGGATGGGAAAGTTTGGATATGGTGCTGAGATATACGAGGAGCGTGAAGTTTGAGGATAGTTTGAAGCTATATAGAAATCTACAAGTCTAGTATATCATCACAAGTTCTCAAACCATAAAATTCCTACCGCACTATCAGAATCGTACATCGTCTCTGGTTTTCAAATTCTCGGCGATACTTATCATCATCATAAATTTGATGTTCTGGGCCATACACTACAAACAGGATATGTGCTTGTTGTGGATACTCGATCAAGTCTGCTGCTATACCATCTCTAACCTTAGTTGGAGATGTTGAGCCACGTAGATACTTGGACTCAATTAATAGCTCATAATCTTGAGTAGAATGGTCTGGTATCACATTTGTACATGCGAACCTAATTGAAGGGTGTTCTCTCTCAAATTCAACTCTATCACTTTGTATGAGAGCACTTACTTTATCATTCAAGTCGTTCTCGTTCTTAGGCAAGTTACGGTGAAATGCCATGGGTAATGCCTTATTTAAGTGCTCGCAAATACTCTGCACTAGTAGTAATACTGGTTCCTTAAGGTGCTCTCTTCGCGCAACCAACCCTAGTAATGAATTATTTGGAATTAAATAAAACGGTTTATCAAAGATGTTTCGCATGCGTCTTAAGGCCTTTTCTACTTGTTTTCCATGACGTTTGCAGACTTTCCAGACCTTTTCTGTTGCCTTCTCCTCATTTGTTACATCAATATACTCCGTTATCTCACTCAAATCCTTCAAATATTCAAGAGCAAATTTGTCTAAACTCGATTGAGCAAAATTGCGTCCTTGTCTAACATAATCTATAAGAACTGTTTTCGCCTCTTCATTCTCAATATCATTGGAAACGAAATCCTCTGCATATAGACCTTGCTCATCAAAGTCATCTAGTTCAGAAGCGTACGAAGCGCTGGAAAAAGTGCTAACTCAATCAGGGTTTGAGGACTTTCTTTCAAACGCATCACAGACGATGGAAACCTACGAAATGTTTGATCGAGCTGTTGAGAGGGGGATAGATTACGGCCAGGGCTATCAAGACGGGTTCTGGGCAGGACGTGAACTGGATGCGAAATACCAACGAGCTAGATTAGAGTCCATGGTAGAAAGAATCTTAAACTTGTAAAGTACATGGTGCAACATTACTGTCATCTGTGTGTTAACACACCGGAGGCTGCAATGTTAATAAGAAAAAAGAAACACAACGACGATGTCAGAAATGCCTACATAACAGGGCTTGAGCAGGGCTTCGAATTGGCAAACAAACTAAAAGAGATAATGAGTCAGAAACGTAAGGACTCTGTCTCCTTGCCTGACAAGGATCAATTAAAAGAATTCTCTCTATTCCTACGCCATTTGCTTGAGATAGCTAGAAGCAAAGGTATCGATTTGGAATGACCTGGCCTCAGAGTTTCTGTCCACAATGTAAAACCAAGTATTACGGGTGGGCATTCGGCAACCCTAGGTGCCATATTTGTAGTATGTGCGGAGCCAAACTAGTTGTTGAAGAAGGAAGTGGTTCTGTATTTACTAACCTTCACAATACCGAGGAAGATAACTCACGCTTAGGAGCAGATTTTTCCGATTTAAAGCTGTGATACGATGCAAAAAAGACGGGTTATATTCATCTTGAATTTTAGTTATGTTCCCCAGGTGTCGGTCAACGAGCGTCTTGCCAGGGGTCAGACGGAATCGATGATACTGCACTCGGTACTTTGTCAGTCGAGCTCGTATCAGTAAGCTGAGGTTTAGAGTGTGATGATTCTTGTGGATTACGATCTACATCTTTTACTATTCGGTCGATTTCTGCCCAAACTCGTTTCTCAATCTGCTCGCGCATTTTAGCACGACTACTGTTGACCTGGTCTTTGGCTTTCTTCAAGGCTTCGTCTATTACTCCCACAACGATCGATGTAACGTCATCGAAGTAAGCAATGACATTCTTCCCAGCCTCGTTTATTATCTTTGCGGTAATCTCTTTCCCGTCTTCGATCGCTTGAGCTTGTCTACGCTCTGCTTCTTCTGTGGCTCTGGCCTTAGCACTCTCTGCCAATTCTTTGGCCTGCCTTATCGCTTCATCGATCGTGCTGGCAGCTTTTTGAAGAGCTGAGAACTGCTCCAGTTTGTTGAAAACAGAATCATTTGCGCCAGCATCCTTCATAAGATGTTCAGTTACCTGCTTAGGATCGAGCTCTTTTTCAACTGTAACGAATTCGTTACCTGGTAACTCTTTATGAATATCCATCTTAATTCACTACCCCCGGATTTTGGCCCATACTAGTTAAGAACACTTAAATGACCTGTAGGTATATATATTCTATGACGGGATATATTAATAAGTGAATAGTACTTTGTGTTTGTCAAAGAGACTCATTGGTAATGGATGGTTGGGATGACCTGAGCACTGTCTTCCGGGAGATGAAAGTGAAGGATACAAAACCACCAGCTAGTTATTTCTTCTACAGAATAATGTGGCAATTCCTTATAAAATATACGTGAAATGGACACAGTAGAAACCAGCCTGTTTACTGACAAAATACATAAGATTACGTTAGTAAAAAGTACAGGAGAAAAAGTACTACGCTATTCAGGTAATCTGGACAAAACCGTATTGTATACTAAGGAGGTGGAGTTGTTAGTCTGGACTGCAAAATATGGATACGCCGCAAAATAATGGTAAACCAGGTTATATTGAGCACAAAGAGGCCAGACTTGCCAGTCTATACGAAGAATTCTATGGCAAGATTGCTAACTATGCTTATGCCAAGATAGGCGATAGATTCGAGGCTCAGGATATCGCCGGGGAGGTTTTTCTGAGAGCTCTCAGGTCCTTAGAATCTTACAAAGAACACGGCATTCCAATGCAAGTCTGGCTATTCAAAATCGCTCGTAACCTGATTGTTGACTACTACAGGAAAGCGGCAAGGGGTAGGACAGTACCCATTGATAATATAGAGTTGGCAGATAATTCGAACCCAGCCGATGAAATTGAAAAACGTGATGATTTTGCTCGTGTTAGCAGAGTCATGGAACAACTTACCGACGGACAAAGAGAGGTATTGGAATTGAGGTTCCTCAGCGAATTAACCTCTAAAGAGGTGAGCATTATCATGGGAAAGAGCGACGGTGCTGTACGCGAGATGCAACGTGTCGCTATCGAAAAATTACGGCATCTGCTAGGAGTAGAGAGTTAGCATACCCGGTGAGATTTTAAATGGCTACTGAGTTTGACAAAATACTGGACAAATGCATTGACCGGATTAATGGCGGGGAAGACATAGAGAGTTGCCTGGCTGATTATTCGGAGCACGCTGACGAGCTCAGGCTATTTCTTAACGCAATGACACAGACAAAGAGCACGTATTCATTCACGCCCTCCAATAGCGCCAAGGCAGAGGCACGGCAGCGTTTTAATAATGCCCTCAGGGAACGGCAGCAGCGTCGAGAAGCAAGACAGCCATTCTCAACACGATTCCTCGGCTGGTCAAGGGTATGGGCTACTGCCGCAGCAGTTATTCTGATAGCTATAGTGGGCTACTTCGGGCTCAGGCCCGTCCTCTTCCCATCGGATAATACCCCTCTACCCAGTCCCAAAGGAAACTTCGTCTTCCTCATCAGTGATGACGCTAATGCTATTGGTGACTTTACCAGCCTGACACTTACCATTTCTGGAATTGGTCTGCTTCCAGAGGGTTCAGAAAACTGGATTGAATTTGAACCAGAGGTTGATACTGCCGACCTGACTCTGCTACAAGGTGAAGTATCCCAGCAAATCTGGCGCGGTGATATATCTGCAGGCGAGTATATAAAGGTCTTTATATATATTAGCGATGTTACCGGAGAATTGAAGGATGAAGCGGAGGCCGGGCCTGTTGAGATAAAGCTACCCAGCGGAAAACTACACTTGTCTGTACCCTTCCAGGTAAGTGCTGATACAGTTACATGGTTTACCTACGACCTTACCGTGGTCGCCACAGGTAGCTCCCAGAATGGACCTAAGTACATACTCAGACCGGTCGTTGGAGAAAGTGGCGCGGTGACCGAGCAAGATTAAAACAATAACAACATGAAACACACAGTCCGCATTTGCTGACACTTTTAATACCTAAACGTTGTATATATTGATAGCGTAATATACAACGTATTTTTATTTCAGAAGCAAGAAACGAAGGGAGGAGAAAAATGAAGAAACAACTGGCAGTACTTACCGCTCTCTCAATGCTATCCGTCTTCACAATCGGATGTACAGGAGAGCCATCAGCTTCACAGCAGGAATCAGATTTAACAGCGAGCATACCTGCTGGTAGCGGCATGCTGCGGCTCTATGTTGCCGACCCACCAGCTCCAGATATGGACGCGATTCTTGTAGATATCGCGAACATAGAAGCACATATGGCCGAAGGTGTGGGTTGGATTAACATAGCAGAGAACCCTGGACAATTTGACCTGAAGGAACTTTATATTAGTGAACTAGAGGAGTTTCTGGCTAGTCAGATTGTAGATGCCGGTAAGTATACACAGATAAGGTTCGATGTAGAAACGGTAACTATTGTAGTAGGCGAGGATGAATTCGATGCCAAAGTACCCAGTGGTAAGATAAAACTCGTTGGGGAATTCGAAGTCCCGGACGGTGGAATCGTCACAGTAACGCTGGACTTCAATGGTGAAGAATCAGTACTGGTCACCGGGAATGGGCAGTATATGTTCAAACCTGTCATCAAGTTGATTGTTGACGGGGAAGTGCAGCCAACTGAGCTCGAATATGAACTAACTACCCGTGGTGAGGAAACAGTGGTAGTAGCTGAAGAATCAGGAGATGTAACTCATAATGATTCAGAAACGGCAGTTCACCTGCGTGCTGTGGGAGAAACTGTAAAAGGAGATGAGGCAAGGATTGTAGTCTTTCTACCGGAAGAGATGACCCTGGCTGATATCGAATCAATCGCCTGGTGGGAATATCTGGTAGCCGGATACCCGCCGCATGTTGACATTATTATAGATGTCGATGAGTCAGAGAGTGTTTCGGAGGATGCGCTGGTGTTCGAATACGCCTACAACTACACAGACTCGCATTATAATAGTGGCGAAACACCTGCCTACGGTGCTAAAACTGGTGGATGGTACCAAACTTTTAGCGATGATGACGGAGGGCCACTCGCAATTACCGTTACTGATACTGAAGCTCTGGGATGGTTATCCTCACAGGATCCCGGGCCTCCCGGAGCAATGACCTTCTACGCCGGTACATTGACTGATTGGCAGGCTGGTGATGTCGATACCAGTAGTCTGGGCTTTACAGTTAATGGTTCTACACCCGTTCTCAGGCTGGAGATTGAAATTGATGACTGGATAGCTGAGACGGAGGCTTTCGTGGATGATATCGAGATCATAATCGGTGGCGTTACGTACACCATCGACTTCGAGTAGCCTTTATTGTCCTGAGAACACTAAGCTATCATCATGAAAAATGAAGGCATACCCGAGTAGCGAACTCTAATCCTGTTTGCTAGATAGAAGGGTTGGGAATAAATAGATTTCCAACCCTTCTTGATATTCCTTATACTTGCCTTGAGGGAAAATACACGACTTCTAATCTGAATGGAGCGATGTAATAACTGTTACCTGTCCAGGAAAATCAACTCTTTCCCATTGAATCCAGCGTCTGCGGCCCGCCAACCAGCTACTTTAACTCAATACCCCTGCCAGTGTAGGTGTCGGCTCCTCTAAATCATCGAGCTCGTGCATGAAGGAAAGCTGTTTCTCCTTCTCAGTGGCAAGCATGCCCCGGAACCAGATATAAGGGACCGCCTTTCTTACGGAAATCCGCATCTTCCTCAGTTGCTCCACCGAGTAAATACTGTGGTCGCGGCGCGTTTCGATTATTCTTTTTGCCGACGTGGGGCCGATACCGGGCACACGCAGGAGTTCGTCATAGCTGGCAGTATTCACGTCTACCGGATAAAGCCAGGACTGCTTCTGAGCAATGACCAGCTTTGGGTCCCTACCCAGAGAGAGGTTACCCGTTTTACCCAGTGCCAGCTCCACTTCACCGGGGGTAAAACCATAGACCCGCAGCAGCCAGTCGGTCTGATAGAGCCGGTGTTCTCTCAACGGTGGTGTGGGTCGTTGTCCTTCCAGTGGTGAATTTCTCACCGGGCGAAAAGCGCTGAAATAGATCCTTCGCAGCTCAAGCTCATTATATAGTGCCGAGGAAGTATGCAGGATATCCCGGTCTGTCTCGCCCGCCGCCCCAACGACAAACTGGGTCGTCTGCCCCCCGGGTACCAGCCTCTCATTGGCTGCCTTCAACTTCTTCACCCAGCGCATCGGCTCCAGGATTCCCTGATAAAGGTCTTTCTGAGAGCTAATTTTGGCCAGGTGCTCAGTTGTCGGTGCTTCAATGTTGACCGACACCCGGTTGGCCAGCTTGCAGGCTTCCGCAACGTAGTCGAACGACGCCCCGGGTAGAATCTTCAAGTGAATGTATCCCGGAAACTTATAGCGATAGCGCAGGATTTCCACCGTTTTTATCATCGACTCCATGGTACGGGAGGCATTTCCGGCAACTCCGGAACTGAGAAACAGGCCCTGTACCATTTTTTTAGAGTGAAGCTGCATAAAGACCTTAGCCAGTTCCTCGGGGAGGAAAGAGGTGCGGCGAACATCCCGTCCTACCTGATTGACACAATAAGCACAGTCATTGGTGCAGACATTGGTCAGGAGAATCTTGAAAAGACAAATGGAACCACCGCCCGGTAAGGCCGCCCGGAAAATGAAACGTGCTGGTGCGCGGCTAACCTCGCGCACACCACTGTAGCTGCAAACATCGAACCGTGCGGCCTCGACGAGTGTTTCCAGCCTGTCCTGAATTTCCATCTCCTACCCAACACGACTGATAGAACATGTGTACCATAACATCAGGAACGATGTTTGTCAAGAATGTGTACTCATTCACATGATCAGTGACACCCTGACATTCCGTTATTCACTTCAGACACTCTGTTTAGTATATATCGGAGCCAGTCTTTCAGCGACAATAGATAAGGCCTTTGGGCCTCTCCTTTGCACTTTGCCTTCCACTATCAGCCAACCTTCACGAAAGAGCACTTGGCCACATTTCTCCTGAACATCACTAAACACCGTCACGTCGGCAATGCCCGTCCCGTCTTCCATAATCACATAAAGTACCCTGTGGCCGTTTCTGGTGGGTGGGGTCTGATAGCGGATTACCGAACCAGCTATATGGACAGTATCTCCTGTAGCTACTGAACGCAGGTCCTTCATTCGGGTGATCCCGTTCCCTGTGGGCAGGATATCCATAGGATGCGCTGATAGATTAAGTGACAAAAGCTCTCTTTCAATAAGCATCCTTTCCGTCGCAGTGTTATCAACTATCTTTGGCACCGTACCCGAATCTGCACAGACCTCTACAAAGAGAGACCGTATGCCTCTGCTTGCGCTCCGCTTTAATGTTGAGAGCCAAGGTAGCTGTGAACACAC
>Ga0209635_10004351_pt1 | contig 11105 bp, 5 predicted proteins | sample DeeMarSWOR230_32_FD_187463 | JGI IMG/M metagenome (GOLD analysis project Ga0209635, IMG submission 187463) | Marine sediment microbial communities from White Oak River estuary, North Carolina - WOR-2-30_32 (SPAdes) (version 2) | ecosystem: Environmental > Aquatic > Marine > Intertidal zone >...
GTATCATATGCAGCTGCTGCTTGACTGCTGATTTCTTCGCCCCACCGCTCAACATAATCGTCTCTCGTTGGCACAGTCTTAGAGGTTAAAGGATATCCAGCAACAACTGGATTGCCGTTGCTGCTTACGCACTCACATTTTCCGTCAGTCATTTGCCAAAAATCATTCCTTGAACATATATCAACATGACCCCACATAACCATTGGTGATTGACGATCGTAATACTCCTTAACAAATGGAATAGCTGCGGTGCCAATGATAATTGGATATAGTATTTCAGCTCCAGCCGCTTCAGCTTTAGCAAAATGACTTGAAAAATCTACGCTTTCCCATAAAACAGATTCAGAGAGAACAACATCAAAGCCATGCTCCTCCAAATTGTCAATAATAGGTGAAACAACTAGATCCAAACCAGCGTGAGATAGGAAAGCAACCTTGTTGAAACCTGTATGGTTTCTACAGGTAACAATTGATTCACTCATGCCCTCAATAGCTGCTGTCATATTTCCGTTACCCGTTCTGAAGTAGTACTTGTACCTGTCATAATTGTCCAATACTCGTTGAGTGAGCTCGTCAGTTGGTTCATTCACTGTAAATAGGACTTTTTTATGTACATATGCAATTTCTTGATACGTCAAACCAAATCCACAAGAAACCACGAAATCGGCTCCATCGACACTTATCAATTTAAGAAAGGCTTGAGAAGCAAAATTCGGGTCCATCTCTCCAGTTTCGATGTCATCATCTTCTGCAACAATCTCAAAATTCATTCCCAACACGCCACCTTCTGCATTAACCTGCTCCGCAGCCAACTTCGCTCCCTGCAAAATACTCTTACCCACAATAGCATCTAAATCTGCAATAACACCAATCTTTATCGTCTCAGAAGACTGCTGTTCTCCACTCAACAGATCATAAGCTACTCCCCCACCCACTGCAGCAACAACAACTATGGCAATCAGAATTATTGATTGAATCTTGGTTAGGGCTTCAGAATTTAACAGATCAACTTCACCCTCAAAATACAACCACATAATTGTTTGTGGATAGTCTTGCAAAAAGGTAACTTGGAGTCTCTTTTAGACAGGGCAAAAGAATTGGAGAAGAAGTATGAGTGGCTCCAAGCTGCAGAGTTTTATAAAAAAGCAGCTGATTTGGTTCTTGCTGAAAACGATCTTTTTAAGGCAGCTGACTTGAATGAGAAGATGGGTTTCTGTTACTATAGAGCCGCTCTTCAGGCACAATCCAATATTGAATTTAGGAAAACATTGAAATCCTCTATTAAGGCGTATCAAGAGGAATCGAAGCTTCTTGGAGGCATCGAAAATGAAGAGTGCCACATAAAAAGAATCCATGCTGATGCCTTGACAGCTTTTGTGAAATCTTCGTACGAAAAAGATCTGAAAGCAATAAAGAGACTTCAAGATAAATGGTGGACTCTGGAAAACCAAGTAGTGAAAGCTTATGAACGCTCTGATGATTTGCACTCTGCAGGTAGAATATGCAATGATTTGCTTGAATACTCTACTTTTGATCGATATTGGCTTGCATCCACTTTCAAAGAACATAATGAAATTCGCAAAGAAAGTCTAGTCCTCACTGAGAAAGCAATCAGAATTTTCTCTGACCTAGATGACAAGTATGAATTGTCGAGAGCCTATTTGTACATGGTTTGGTATTACGGATTCGCTGAATATTATGAAGAAGATGAGAATAAACTCATAAAAATAGGCCAAAAATGTCAACAAATGCTTAACAAAGCTCTGAAACTTTCTAAAGAAATTGGAGATGCACTGTTGATTAGTAGATATTACCACGCAGCTTGGGGCGTAGCTAATAATCTCAAATTTGACCCCTCGACTGCTGTTGAGCTAGGTAAAAAGATGATAGAATATGGAAATGTTGCAAAAGATAATTATATAATAGGAATTGGAAATGCCTTAACAAGCGCCTCATTGATAATTCAAACTGACGCTTCAGTAGATCCTGATAAAACAAAGAAACTTCATGAGAAAGCAATGAAAATGGCTCAGAAAGCCGAACACTACTTTCAAATAATTAACTATATTGGAGGTTTTTATATAAGTTATAGAGCCCAAATTTGGCATCTTTCAATATTAGCTTTTTCGGAAACTGACCTAATAAAAAGAAAAAGATTGTATAGGAAAGCAATTGAAGTGGGACAAGAAGGGTTAGAACGGTTAGAGGCTTGGAAAAGGCTTTCTGGTGACTTGTTTGCTGATTTGTCTCATATTATTATTTTTCTATCCTCAACAACAAGTAATCTTCAAGAAAAAAATGAATTGCTTCGCAAAGCCCAATCTTTTGCTAGTAAATATTTCGCATATGCACAAGAAATGGAGATTCCCGCTTCTACAGCTTTCACGCAAAACCTAATTATTTCCGATATCCAATCGGGGCTCGCCAGTATAGAACAGAACCGTACAAAGAAGATAAGTCTTTTAAGAAAAGCGCTAGTTTCCCACAGAAAAGCTATCGAGGCTTTGAAGAAAAAGGAAAAATTCTATACACAAAGCCGTTCACAAACTGGATTTAGATTTGGCGGAAGTTATAAAGGCCATGGTCAGATCTTACATCAAATCTATTCTTTAACAAAAGAAAAAAAGATACTTAGGAAAGCTATTGAAGCTTTCAAGCAAGCATTATTCTATTTCCGAAAAGCAGATTTGCCTACATACATGGCCGAGACATATTGGCACTTGGCTCAACTTCATGACCAAGCAGGTGAATTCCAGGAAGCATCCCAAAACTACCAAGCAGCATCACAAGAATATGATTGTGCCTCCCAAAAAATCCCTCAACTCCGAAACTTCTATAGAGAACATTCTTTGTATATGCAGGCATGGAGTCAAATAGAACACGCAAGACACTCCCACTCACTAGAAAATTACGAAGAAGCTATACAACACTACGAAAAAGCTGCTAAACTTCATGAAGCGACCAGTTCATGGAATTATTTAACTTTTAATTATCTTGCTTGGGCTAATATGGAAGAGGCTGAAAGTCTTAGCAGAAACGAGAACACTCAACAAGCAAAACAGACTTTTCAAAAAGCACACAAGCAGTTCTGTAATGCCGAAGAATCCTTCAAACAAAAACTTGAAGAAATTACCTCTGAAGACGAAAAAGAGATGACTCAGGAACTATTGAAGGCTTCTGATCTCAGACGAAAATATTGCCAAGCCAGAATCCTTATGGAAGAAGCAAAGCTATTGGATAGAAAAGGAAGGTATCTGCAAAGTTCAAAGAATTATGGAGAAGCTGCACAGAAAATTACATCTATAATTGAAAACATAGATGAAGCTGAACGTAAGGAACTAAAATACATGGCGATTCTTTGTCAGGCTTGGGAGAAGATGGCAAATGCAGAGGAGACAAGCTCTTCTGAATCCTATCTGGAGGCTGCAGAGCTCTTTGAACAAGCTAAAGAACACTGTTATACGAGAAAGGCAAGTCTTTGGGCTTTAGGCAACAGCAATTTTTGTAAAGGTCTAGCTGCGGGAGTACAATATCAAACAGATTTGGAATTAGAGAAACATGCAAAAGCTAAGGGTTTCATGAAGAGTGCTTCTACCAATTATTCAAAAGCAGGGTTCAAGGCTGCCTCAGAGTATGCGAAGGCTACTCAACGTCTTTTTGATGCATATGCATTCATGAATCAAGCGGAAAATGAATTAGACCAAGAGAAAAGAGCAAAACAGTATCAGATGGCTGAAAATCTGCTTCAGATAGCTGCTGTCTCGTTTATGAAGGCTAAGCAGCCCGAGAAGACAGCCCAAGTACAAGAAATATTATCTAGCGTTAGAGAAGAAAAAACATTAGCAATTTCTTTAAGTCAAGTGATGAAAGCACCCACAATAGCTTCATCAACTCGATCGTTTACTGCTCCATCTCCCAGCAGTGAAGTTTCAGTAGGTTTAGAACAGTTTGAGCATGCAAATGTCCAAGCAAACCTAATAGCTAATATTAGTGAAGTCAAAGTTGGCGAATCATTCTGTTTAGCAGTAGAGTTTGTTAATGCAGGTAGAGAACCTGCATTGCTGATGAAGGTTGACGACTTTGTTCCTTCAGACTTTGTGGTAGTAAAGAAGCCAGAAATCTACCTAATAGAAAAAACCTGTTTGAACATGAAGGGAAAACAACTTCCTCCATTAAAGCTAGTTGAAGTCAAGTTAACTGTTCAGCCCTCAAAGAAGGGCAATTATACGCTCAATCCTAGAGTTTATTATTTGGATGAACGTGGCCAAAACAAGACACTTCAACTGAAAACATTGGAGATTCAAGTTGAAGAAGTGCTTCTAGAGGATCGAGTTTCTACTGGAACAATAGAATTGGATTCTTTGTTGCTGGGTGGTATTCCAGAGGAGTATGCTGTTGTTTTGTCTGGGCCTCCCTGTGATGAACGAGAAAAGATTATCAATAATTTTTTGGAAGCTGGAATCAAAGAGGGGGTTTCTTTCTATGTAACAACAGAAGCTAATGAATTACTAGATTTGTTGGAGAATCCTAACTTCTTTTTGTTCTTGTGTAATCCTAAACCTAAGGTTGAGGTTCCTGATTTGTTGAATGTGTTTAAGCTTCGGGGCAAAACTGACCTTAACAATCTGGGTATTGCATTGGTTAAAGCATATCGAAGCTTAGACCAGGATCTTGGTCAACCGAAGAGGATTTGTGTTGAGATTCTCTCCGATGTTCTCGAAGATTATGGATCCAAAACCACAAGGAAATGGATTTCGGATTTGATTACCAATTATGGAGCTAAAGGTTTCACTATGCTGGCTGTTATGAATCCGGACATGCATCCCTCGGATCAAGCTACTGCAGTAATTGACCTCTTTGATGGAGAAATAGAACTCATAGAAACTGAGGATTCACTAGAATGCAAGAAATCCATACGCGTAAGGAAACTGAGAAACCAAGACTACATAAAAAACCCAATATGCCTAACAAACCCCATCTAAATTGTTTTTTACTGGTAAATTTGGTTGGGGGCCTCACTATATTCACCAGTTTGTGTGCGTAGCAGCAATCATATTAGAAGATTAATAACATAAGATTGTTGAAACCAGCCTTTTTCTGGAAAAATTAACAAAAAAATAATCTGTTACCGACAGTCGTTACCGTCCCCAAAAAATTCCACCACCGACAATCGTCACAATCTCTGAAATAGTGAAGCTGGTATATTCGGTTCCCGGAGTGTAGGTTCCATCTTCATATACGCCGTATGAGATAGTACCTGTGGATGTTCCCCCCAGATACACTTTATATGAACCAGTTGTAAGCTCGGGAGAGGAAAAGAATATCGATTGATATCTTTTTGTGGGACGGAATGTGAGAACTGTTTCGCCTGAAGCAGTTTGGATACTAATTAAAGTTTTTGCTAACTGCGGCGAGCGAAGATTCACGAGAACAGAATATTGAGTGGATAATTCTGGGGTTGGAGTCTGCGGCATGTCAGCGCTTGCAGCTGCTACTATTGTGCCCCCTGTGAGTTTGAATTTGCCAAACCCATAATCTATTGCGCCATTGGGGAAAGATCCTGGGACAGGTCCATTTACAATCACGAAACCATCATTCATTTCAAGGTATCCACCTGTGTCAAGTCCGTCACCGCCTGAATCGATGACAATAAGACCACCGTTAATGTAAAGGTAAAACTCGCCTGTCTCGTCAAAACCGCCTCCCCATCCTCCACGCCACCCATCTCCATCTTGTGTAGAGCCGTCACTCTTTCCAACTGCGTTGAATCCGTCGTCGCTTGCAGTAATGTCAATGTATCCATCGTTTATGGTGATTGATTCACTCTCGATCCCCTCAAAGGATTGTGATATTTCGACTGTTCCATTGTTGATTTCCAGAGATGTGTCGGCATGGATGCCGTCATCCCCTGAGGCGATGTGGTATGTGCCGTTGTTGATAATGATCATGTGATTTGAGTGAATTGCGTCATCACAAGAGTTGATGATAAAGTTACCGTCATCTATAATTATGAATAACCCAGATTTCAGCCCTTTAGTGGATACATTTTCATCTGGGAATGCGTTGCTTCCGCCACCGCTTGTCAAAGCGATGGTTCCGCTAGTTACCAAAAGATCTGTTTGGGCAGAAATCGCGTCCCCTTGGGTAGAAGTAATGTCTATGTTACCGTCTTCAATAGAGACGTACCCTCTATCTTCTTCTTCGTCATTATCCGATTTTAAGCCGTCGCCAACCGAGTTAACAGTAATGTTTCCGCCCTTAATCACTAGGTAATCTTTGCCCCTAATCCCATCGTCGACTGAGGTCACCAAAATATTCCCGCTTTTAATGACAAGTCCATCGTTACTACAAATAGCATCGTTAGCATTTCCGCATACTGTGAGTGATCCATTTCCGTAGATTGAAAGGTTATCTCTGCTAGCAAGTGTTCCGTTGTCTACGTTGTTCTCGTTGTCTTTTAGAAAATTTTCTGTATTGTCAGCAAGGATGATGACTGTTTTTTCTGCATCTTCGATGTAGACCGGGGCGTTTGTTGTGCTGCTGATGTTGACTCCGTTCAAAATAAGTTTCACAGTTTCTATGTCATTTGTATCTACGATTATCCGGCCATCTTCTAAAGTGCCACTTATGCTGTAGGTACCCGCAGATGTGATGAGTATTGTTGTTTCGTTGATTATGTTGCCGTTTTGGTTATCGACGCTGATGGAATATGTATTCAGCATTATTGTGGTTACTGTGGAATTATCCCAACTATAATCTTCATCATCTTCATGGTCTTCTTCATTGGGTTGTGGGGTTTCAGGCTTCGTGGTGTTTAAAGGGTTGCTGGATGTGTCGTTAGATGAATTATCTGTTTCATCAGTTGGGTTGATTGTTGTATCTGTTGTGTCGCCTGTTGTGCTATTGTCGGGTGTGTCTACTTCTGTTATGGTGTCATTGTTGCTGTTGATGCTTGTTGTATCTTCTGTTTTTATCTCCGTGCTGTTGCTTGTGTCTTCATTGTCTACGTTAGTTGTTTCTGCTGTGGTGTCTGTGTTGCCATTGGTGGTGTTGTTGGTGCTTGTGTTGTCTTCTGTTGTTGCCTCTGTGCCGTCACTTATCGTGCTGTTATCTGTGGCACTAGCTTCCGTTTCGGTATCTGTTGTGTCGCTTGTTGTGCTATTGTCGGGTGTAATATCTTCGGGTGCAGTATAGGTAATATCTGGACTCGAGTTTAAATTCACATATCCTACAACGATTAATAGTATACAAAAGACTCCGAGGAGAAGAATCAATCTTTGTTTTGCCATTTTTTCGCCCATAAGCCTCTATACAGACTATATTTAACGGTTTTTCAGAATTTAGCAATTCCGATATTTTGATTGAAAAGTATTTGCACGCGCTGCGCATTTTTGCCTTTGCTAGAATATTTGCAGACACGGGCTCTGTGATCTAACAATTATAACATTTAACATCATTATAGCTAGTAGAAGAAATCTCTGATATCTCCAAAATGGAATACAACAAATGCATAGAATCCGCAAAAAAGATTCCACTCTCTAAAGCCACTCAAAAATGGCTAATCATTCATAAATTAGGTGACTAATAAAAGAAGAAAATTTGAAACAGGCTTCTTTGAAGAAAATGAATTTGAGAGAAGTTTATATCTCACGCTCATTTTGATTTTTGGTTGTTTGTGTGATTTCAATGGTTAACTTTGAAAAGAAAGCTGTTTTACTCTACGAAACAGCTGGAATTCTTTTCATAATTCTTTTTGGAAGCATGCTTCACTTTACTTTTGAGTGGTCTGGTAACCAACCAATCATAGGAATATTCTCAGCTGTAAACGAGAGCGTATGGGAACATCTAAAACTCGGCTTCTGGCCAACACTACTCTACGCAATTATAGAATATTCACTTATCAATAAAAAGACAAAAAACTTCTTTCCAGCAAAAACTGTTGCTACCTATTCAATAATCGCTGTTATCCCCGCGATCTTCTACTCATACACCACCATCACTGGAGAAAGCATTTTTGTAATAGATATTCTAAGCTTTATCTTGGCAGTAGTAATTGGACAGTTACTAAGCTACAGACTTTTAACCTATAAACCGCTGTCAGCTAAACTAGAAAAAATCGCCTTGTTCGCATTATTTATTTTAGGTGTTGCATTCATCGTTTTCACTTTCTATCCGCCACATCTACCAATATTTCAGGATCCACTCAGTAGCGAATATGGAATCACCAACTACCTGCATTAGCATGATTCTCTGAAGCTTGGCGAATCAAAAAGTAGAGATTTCTTCAAAAAGTATATATTTGGAATTCGGACAGGGTCTTATGCGCGCCATCTTCAATATTCTTTTCCCTATATATGATTCCCATTTTCCATACGCACATGAAATTTGGACTACCAATTACCTGTGAATTCCCTTGAAAACTTTAGTGCTTCACTTTTTTTCTTTAAACCTTCAAGAATTATAATTCCACTTTTAAGAACACTGGCCTTAAAATCATCTCTAACAAAGGTTAACCCAAGTTTGCCCTCAACTTTGATGCTAAAACCTTTCCTCTTCAAATAGTTTCCCAACTCCAGTAGGTTACCATCCAATCTCTCTTCCGGAACAACAACAAACACTTTCCTGCCTCTTCGTCCACAAATTTCCTCAACCATTCCACGCTGGAGAGGCATTGGCGAACAAGCTGGATTAACTCCACAGACAGGACACGAATCAACCTTTGAGAGGATGATCTCATTGCATTCCATCTCATCCAAATCAAAATGAAGAAGCTTGTTAACTAAAAGAGGGGGCTTCTCAGTAAGTATTCTAATAGCCTCACTGACCTCTAAGCTAGCAATAATATTTACCACAGAAGGATGAACTCCCACCGCCCCACATTTGGGCAACTTTTTGTCATCAAGACTTCCATAGAAACATTCAAGACACGCTGTTTCTCCCGGAACAATCGTGGATAAGTTTCCGGTGGTGGTTATTGCAGCTCCAAAAACGTAGGGTACACCAAGTTTGACGCAAGCTCTGTTGATGGCGTAACGGGCAGCCATGCTGTCCAAGCCGTCGACCACAACATCCATACCTTTAGTGATTTCTTCTGCGTTGTTTTCGTTTATTGACAATGGAAGAGGCTCTAAAGTGATGTAAGGATTCAGATTATGTAACCTTTTAACTGCAGCTTCAACCTTTGGGTATCCCACATCATCAACGCCATAGAGGTGCTGCCGATGCAAATTAGTCAAATCCACAACATCTCGGTCAACTATGCGCAGATGCCCAACTCCCATTGCTGCCAACTGCATAGCTGCAGTAGAACCTAACCCGCCTACACCCAGCAAGCAAGCCTTGGAGTTTTTTAGTTTCAGCTGGGCGTTGTACCCAATTTCAGCCATGACAATTTGCCTTGAATAATATTTTAGCTCTTCTTCTGAAAGCTTCGTGGATTCTAATTGTTCAGGCTTAACTATTTTATTCACCCCCAGATGACCTGGTAGAGCAAATCGATTTTATGCTAATCTATAGCATCAAACAGCATAAAGAAGCGTTCATACTAGCTTTTAAATAACTTACTGCTGAGTTTTAGATGCGGAGGCTAGGATTCGTTTAACCTCCTCAGCCCCGATGTCGCTGATCAGAAATCTTTTTTGTCTTGAAGTAAACCCTGAAATAAGTTCAACCTTTCTGTTAAACAGCCGCGAAAGCTGTTTCAGCACTTCTCGGTTTACTTTTCCCTTCACTGGGGCTTCACGGCATGATACTATAAGCATATCTTCTTCAATCATTACCCGAAACTTCTTCGATTTCGGCTTAACATACAAATCCAGAACTACACCCTGAGCAATCTCTTGTATTTCCATCTTCTACCATAACCTATTGACTTCCAAATTGACAGAAGTCTTACACTTATTTAACACTGATTAAGCCTTTAATAGGCGCCTAGTTAAGACTCATTAAAGGCAGCCAAAATGTTAAGGGAAGCTTGGACGCTCGCCATAGAAACTTTAAGCTGGATCGAACTGCAGCGATTAGGAGAGCATTTAGCATTAAACAGAGCAACAAAACAGCTGAAAATAAAAGACCCCAAGGCTATCGGGTTAGCCCACAGACTAGTATCCGAGACTCTGCGAAAAAAGAACTACCTCGACTTCCTGTTGAACTCGGTTTTAGCACCCCAGTCCCTTAATGACTTCAAACTTGGTGCACGGGCTTTCCTTCGCCTATACGCCTACGAAACAAAACAGGCGGACGAAGACTTGGATAATGCGGTTAAGATAGCGAAGATGGGGCGCTCAATACTAGGATGGCGAGAACTCGAAGATGCGGAAGAGGTTCTCGGAGAAATATTGAGTATCAACCCCGAATCTGCATTAAAGGATCTAGAAGAAACAGAAAAGGTGGGACTCCAGACATATCACCCCACATGGTTCGTAAAATACTGTTTCAAACTGCTGGGAAGAGGAGAAGCCATAAGATTCTTAGAAAAATCCGCTGAGATTCCACCAGTTTACGTGCGGCTGAATACTTTGAAAGCACCAGAAGAAACCTTGCTCAAAAAACTTGAAGACGAGAAAATAGTTCTAGGGAAGGTTCAGCAACTCATGCACACCTATAGGTTGGTTGAAAGAAAGAAACCGCTTATACGAACCCTCGGCTTCACTCAGGGACTCTTCTACATACAAGACAAAGCCAGTTGCCTAGCCGCGGAAATCGCAGATCCAAAATCGGACACCATAGTACTTGATGTTTGTGCAGCCCCAGGAGCCAAAACAACCCACTTGGCGCAGCTGATGAAAAACAGTGGATCAATCATTTCTGTTGATTACTCAAAACGAAGGATACGTGTATGGAGGAAGGAAACAGAGCGCATGGGCATAAACATAGCTCAGTCACTGATTGCTGACGCAAAACGAACTATTCCATTAAATCTTTCCGCGGATTTGGTGATTTTGGATCCTCCATGCACAAGCACAGGAACCTTCGGAAAAACTCCGGGCGCGAAATGGAGGCTCACCAAAAGATCAATATTGGGTATGGCGAAGATTCAAAAGGAGATGATAGAACAGTGCACAGAATACGTGAAGAGAGGGGGCTTTCTGGTCTACTCCACATGC
>Ga0209635_10004352_pt1 | contig 11105 bp, 11 predicted proteins | sample DeeMarSWOR230_32_FD_187463 | JGI IMG/M metagenome (GOLD analysis project Ga0209635, IMG submission 187463) | Marine sediment microbial communities from White Oak River estuary, North Carolina - WOR-2-30_32 (SPAdes) (version 2) | ecosystem: Environmental > Aquatic > Marine > Intertidal zone >...
TCTTTTATTCTGTGATTTAAAAACAGCTTCAACTTGTGTTCCTCGAAGATCCTCCTCAAGATCATTTGTTTTTATAATACCAAGAAGTGTTCCATCTGTTTCATCTATATTAATCATGCCAATAATTTTTGGTTTCTCAAGTTTTACACCATTGGTATCAACAGTTGCAATTGTAAATAATTCAACTTTTCCTTTAGCAGGTATTTCAATCCAATCACTATCAGGAATTTCTAAGAAGCAATCGTCACAGTAGATTCTCGGTGGGAAAAACGTCTTTTTACACTTTGGACATTTTACAGCAAGAAATGTATCATTTTTTATTATATGTTTAAAAAATTTATTACCAGATATACCACTTGGATAAAGGTAATCTGCTTGCATATTTCCATACCAATGCATTGGAGTTGTTGGATCAGTTTGTTTTTCATAAAATGTCATATTATCTCTCACCTCCTTTTAAGGGTTTGAAATATTTTATATCTGTAATTGAACCGGTTCTTTCATTTTCAGGTTTCCACATTGCTTTTACTTTCATCCCTATATATATCTCTTCTGATTTCATTTCATTAAAGTAATGCATGAATCCATGTTGAGGTGATGCGCCATCTATTGAAATTACGCCAATAAGAATCGGATCTTTAATCCTCTTGGCATTTGGATCTAGATAAGAAATTGAATATGTTTCAATAGTTCCTGTATCTTTTAGATAAATCCAGTCATCAGTTGGTTTATAACAGTATTCACAAAACATTCTAGGTGGAACAATGACGCGATTACATTTCTTGCAGGTTCTTCCAATAATTCTTCCTTTCTTGAGCTCTTGTAAGAATCTACTATATGCAGGTCCAAGACTCCAGGAATATTGAACTTCTGGTTCCCACCAAGAATAAGTAATATTATTATTTATAATATCTTTATTAGAAACGTGCGTACCTGGTGCATATTTAGGATATGCTTCTTTCTTTATTGTCATAACTTCCAATTTCACCCCCTCCTTAAAACAATAACAGTTCCCATTTGCATGATATCACCCCATGCTTGCCCAACACCTACCTGAGGATCAGTTGGTATTTGTCTTTTACCAGCATTACCACTCAGCTGCCAATATAATTCACAAACTTTTTGACCCATAGTTGCAGCGATTGGATTTCCAACACCTAAGAGACCTCCAGATGGACAAATTGGTAGATCTCCATCTCTTTGTGTTACTCCTTCACGAGTTAAAATTGGAGCTTCTCCCTTATCACAAAGTAGAAGACCCTCCATATGATGTAATTCCTTATAATCAAATGGATCATATGGTTCTGCAAAATCAATTTCTTCTCTTGGATCTTGAATTCTAGCCATTTTATAGGCCATTTTTGCAGCATTTGCAACATATCGAGGGAAATAAAGATCTCTGTTAGTCCACATTGTACTATCTATATTCCAACCTACACCATCTATCCATATTTGATCCTGAGAAAATTGTTTAACTTTTTCCTCGGAACAAAGAATTAGAGCAGATGCACCATCGCTTGGTGGACTAATATCCAATCGTTGTACAGGCCATGCCATTACTTCAGAGTTTAAAACGTCATCAATAGTAATTTTTTCATCAGGTAGTTGAGCGCATGGATGACCAACAGCGTTTCTCTTATTTTTAACAGCTACCCTTGCAATATCTTCCTTTTTAATATTATAAACAGTCATATACCTATTCATTTCCATAGCGAATAACCAAACTAGGTTAGGATGCAAGGGACGATCAATAATAGGATCCCATATATGTTGAAATGCAGTTTGTGGATGTGGAAAACAAGAACTCATTTTTTCTTCACAAACGACAAGGCATATATCAGCAACACCAGAGGCAACATGCCACCAACCTGCAATTGGGGCAAATACACCTGTTCCACCACCATTGAATACTCGCACGTATGGTTTATTTGTTGCTGCAGCACCATCAAGAAGGTTTTCTCCCTTCATATGGATTCCATCAAAAGCATCAGGTGCACTACCCATTACTACCATGTCGATATCTTTTTTTTCTAACTCACAATCTTCCATTGCCATTTTTGTAGCTAAGAAGGAAAGCTCTTTACCTGTCTCCAATAAACGTCGACGAAATAATGTCATCCCTGCTCCAATAACAGCTACTTTTCTCATCATTTATCATCTCCCAAAAATTCCGACAGCACCACTTCTTGTTGGTATTCCTCTCCATGATTGTGCTATACCTGTTTCTGCATCTGATACTTGTCTTTTTCCTGCATGTCCTCGAAGTTGAATTATAATTTCAAGTGCCTTTTGTAAACCAGTTGCTTCAAAGCAATTTCCAATTCCAAGTGAACCACCAGATGTATTTGTAGGAAGAGAACCTTTTAAATCTAATGATCCGTTCTCAAGTAATTTTGCTGCTTCACCTTCATTTGCTAAACCAAGTGCCTCTAGATGTTGAAGTTCTTTATAAGAAAAACGATCATCTATTTCAGCAATATCTATCTCTTTTTTTGGATTTTTTATATCTGCCATTTTATATGCCATATTTGAAGCCATAGTTGCATAATTTGCATCCATGGATTTTGATGAAAGCCAGGGGGATTCAGACGACCATCCAAAGCCTTTAAACCAAATAGGTTCGACATCTAATTTTTGAATAGCTTCATCACTTGCAAGAACAAAAGAAATTGCTCCATCTACATTAGGACTTACATCAAGTTTTTTTACAGGTTTAAATAAATATTCTGATTCCATTATATCTTCAACAGATATGTTTGCTTCATACTTAGCATATGGATTGTTAAAAGCATTTTTTTTATTCTTTACTACAATCATTGCACATTGTTCTTCGGTTGTTCCTGTTTTTGCAAGATAGTGTTGCATTTCTAATCCCGCTAAAAAGTAAGGATGAATTCTACCTTTTTCCTTTGTTTTTCCCACAAGTGGTTTAGGCGATTCTTTATTATAAGAAGGGCTTCCAATATATTTTTGTCGTTCAACAGATCCAGCAATGGGTTTTTCAAATAATGGATCATATGCATGAAGTACGATATCTCCAAAGGTTAGAATATCAGATATTTTACTATGAGCTTCAACTGCAACAATATCAAATTGACCGGTCATTATTTGCATATAGGCATTACCAAGTCCATATAATCCATCACCGCAAACTGTACAACAAGGTCTTAATACTGCACCAATTTGATCAGGTACAAACTCGTCAAAAATACTGAATCCTTCATAGTAATCTTCAGCACAGGTTATGAAACTATCAATATCTTCCCTTGGATTTATACCCGCATCCATATACGCTTTTTGACATGCTTCAAACATGAACTCCTTCCAACTGACATCAGGAGTCATGGAATTAAAATTTGTATGTCCAATACCAATTACTGCAACTTTTCTTGTCACTTCTAGCACCTCTTCGACATGAGACGAAAAAAATATTTTTCCCCCACGTCTCCATGTATCAGGTATTAGAAATTGTATTAAAATATTTTTTCGTTTATTGACGTATAAATCCAGTTTTAGGAGGCATTTTTAATTTCTCCGATAGCATTAGGGTTTTCTATAGATGAAATATCACTTAGTTCTTCACCAAGAAACGTTGCTTTAATTATTCTTCTAACAATCTTTGCAGATCTTGTCTTAGGTAGATCTCCTACAAACTTAATATCTCGAGGTTTCAATGTTTTACCCATTATTTTTATAACCTGATCTTTAAGATCATTCCTTAAAGATTCATTTGGTTTATAATCTTGGTTTAAGACAACAAAACAAACGATATCTTCACCCTTAATTTCATCGGGTACACCTATTGTTGCAGCTTCTGATACGGCAGGATGTTCGATGAGCGCAGCTTCAATTTCAGCAGGTCCTGTTCTTCTCCCAGCAATTTTTATAGTATCATCACTTCTTCCATGAAGAGACCAAAAACCGTCTTTATCTATGAATGCCCAATCTCCATGATACCATATATTAGGCCACTTGGACCAATAAGTTTGGATGTACCGATCTGGTTCATTCCAAAACCCCCTGGTCATTGATGGTGCAGGTTTTTTCGCTACAAGATGTCCCATTTTTCCTCTTATTGGTTTCCCGTTATCATCAAAGACATCTATATCCATACCTAAACCTGGCCCTCTAAGTGTACAAGGTTTTAGTGAAGTGATAGGGAGGGGAGATAGGAAACAACCTATAATCTCCGTCCCACCGGAAATATTTATAATTGGGATTTTTTTATTACCGATTTTTTCAAAAAACCAATTCCAAGAATCAGAATCCCACGGTTCGCCAGTAGAACCTAAAAACCTTAAGGAGCTAAGATCTTTTTTAATTACCCAATCATCACCATATGTCATAAGAAGACGAATAGCAGTTGGAGAAATCCCAAATTGTGTTATTTTATGCTTTTTAATAAGTTTCCATAATCTGTCAGGATTAGGATAATTTGGGGCTCCTTCAAATAAAACAATATTTCCACCAAAGTTCAGAACACCGATGATCATCCAAGGTCCCATCATCCATCCAATATCTGTTAACCAGAAAAACACATCATTTGCTTTGACATCAAAATAATAACCAAGTTCTTTTGCTATTTGTACAAGAGCTCCACCATGAGTATGTACAGTTCCTTTTGGTCTACCTGTTGTTCCAGATGAAAATATTATCATGGCATTATCTTCTGAATCCATTTGAATAGTCTCGCATTCTTCAGATTGTTTTGAAACAATATCTTTCCACCGAACATCTCTATTTTCTTTCAATTGAACATTTAAGTCAAGTTGATTATAGACTATTACATGCTCTAAGGATTTTACTGTTTCAAGTGCTTTATCTGCTTCTTTTTTAATTTCATATATTTTTCCTCTTCTAATAGATCCATCTGCAGTAAGTAGGATCTTTGCTTCTGCGATATTTAACCTTGAAGCAAGAGCATGTCCTCCAAAACCAGAAAATATTGGAATAATTATTGCACCAATTTTCATTACCGATAAAAATCCAATAACTATTTCAGGCACCATTGGCATATAAATGCCAACTCTATCTCCCTTTTTAACTCCTAATTCTTTTAATGCATTTGCAAATTTATTTACCTCTTTATTTAATTCATTATAGGTTAATTTTTTAATATCTCCTTTTTCATTCTCCCAAGTTACAGCAACATTATACTTTTTATTAGAGTCTATATTTTTATCAAGACAGTTATGAACAATGTTAATCTTTCCATTAATAAACCATTTGGTCCATTCGATCCCTTTTGAATCATCATAGACTTTTGTATAAGGCTTAAACCATTCGATATTTAGATCTTTAATTATAGCATCCCAGAACCATTCTATATCTTTGATTGTTTTCTTAATTAAATCATCATAATCTTTTATATCATATTTTTTCATGAACCTTGTAATATTTGCTTTTTCAATATAGTCATCAGTTGGTTTCCAGATGATATCGGTCATTTTTACAACCCCCCATTTTTTTGTATGAATTAGTTATATGTTCAAAAAAGCTTCGAAAAAGATTATAAGTAAAAACAAAAATACAGCTTTAAATCAAATGAATTAAGTTAGCAATAGGAGTTGAATAGAATATGAAAAAAGATTTTGAAGAAGGAGATATAAAAATAACCATAGATTATGAAAAATGCACGGGTTCTGGAGAATGTGTTACAGGATGTCCTGTGGATATATTTGAAGTAATTGATGGGAAAGCAATTGTAAAAGACGTTGGAGAGTGTATTGAATGCTGTGCATGTGTCTCTGCATGTCCAAATGATGCTATTGAACACAGTTCTTGTTAATTTTATTTCTAAATTTACGATGAAAAGTGCAAAGTAAATAATAAGAGATTGTTTGATTAAATGAATAAAAACCATAGAAATATTGAAATTCAATTTGTGGATGACTGGCCAAATGATGAAATAGTAAAGCTTTATAAAGCAGGAGGATGGTGGAAAGAATCCTACAATATATCTGGGATTGAATCTTTGATTAAAGGAAGCTTTCTTTTCGCTGTAATAGTTGATAAAAATTCTGGAGAAACCATAGGAATGGGACGTATTTTATCTGATGGTGTTTCTGATGCTTATCTACAAGATTTAGTTGTTTTACCTGAATACCGTGGTAAAGGTATAGGTAAGCAGCTTGTTGAGTCTCTATTACAGCATTGTTTATCTAAAGGAATTCAGTGGATAGGACTTATTGCAGAGCCGGATCAAGATAGTTTTTATTCATCTATGAATTTTCATCCTATGAAAAATCACATTCCAATGAAATATAAGATTGAGGATTAAAATGCTTTCAATTAGTGATTTTAAACAAGTTAAACTTGAGGATAAAGAGCTATTTGACAAACACTATGTTAGATATCCACAGTTACATAGCGATTATCTATTTTCAACTATTATAAGCTGGATGGATTATGCAGATTACCATTATACCTTTCTAAAAGACAGTCTAATAATAGTTACAAGAATCGAAAATCAACTTAGATTTAGACCTCCTGTTGGTATGCGTAATAAAGATGTTTTCCTAGAAGTCCTTCAGCTTGCAAAAAAAGAGCAAACCAAGTATCCATTTGGTCTTATTGATTCGCCAACAAAAGAATGGTTTTCTGAAATTTTTCCCAAATTAAAATGTATTTCTCATAGAGGTTATTTTGAATATGTGTATAATTCATCTGATCTTGCTATATTGCCTGGTTCTCATTATGCAAAAATTCGAAATCGTTTAAATAAATTTAAACGAAATAATTCATATGATGTTGAATCTATTTCAGAAGAAAATATAAATGAGGTAAAGAAATTTCTTAATAGATGGTGTCTCTGGAAGGACTGTGAATCTGATCCTCTACTTGAACACGAGAAGAAGGCAGTAATTTATTCAATGGGTCATTTTTCAGAGCTTGAACTTTCTGGGATAATAATTCGAATTAATGGGGAAGTTGAGGCAATGGCTGTTTATGAGCAAATGAATTTAGATACTGCGGTAATACATTATGAGAAAGCATCACCTGATTATGCTGAGATATATAAAGTTATAAATAATGAAACAGCAAAAATTCTTCATAAGGAATTTCGTTTTATAAATAGAGAATCTGATTTGGATATTCCAGGTTTAAGAAAAGCAAAAATGTCATATCATCCTCATCATATGGTTGAAGTTTTTCATATTGATAGGGAGTCTTTATTAAAAATGAGTTAATTTTTGTTTTTTTATTCATTTTTGCATTTATTGCAGAAAAATGAAAAAATTCTTTCATTTCTCATGATTTTGCAAATTCTGCAGGTTTCTTCTATAACTGAATTTTCTCCATGATAAATAATATACTTAGCGGATGAGGTTATTTCTCTAAGTATATATTCATCAGTAATTTTGATTTTACCTCGTTTTTTAGAAACATATTGACATATTGCAGCAGGTGTTAATCCCAATTTTTTTGCAGTTTCTTTTTGTGTTAATCCAAAATTTTTAATCATACTGGCAGCAATTTCTCTTCTTATGACTGGAAGACCGTTCCATTTCATGAATTCACATGGAGTTTGCTTCATACAGATAAATATTTTTTTCTATACTTATAATTAACTGGTATTAATGATATTTTCAATATGCTTTTTTAATTTATTATTATACAACTAATTATTATAGATATAAATAAAAATTTAAATACTAACTATATATTAACGATTGTTAATTATTGGATATTGTATACTTTCAAAAAATTATTGCATTTAAAGGAAAAGAGCATATATGAATTTATAGATGAGCATTATTAATGGTATTTAATTAAGTGGATTGATGGACTTATGCCAATGGATGATTTGATAAAAAAAATTGAAAAATTAAAACAAAGTGAAATAGATAAAGTAGTTGAAAAAAGAATCAATGAATTTAAAAATTTAAATAAAAATTCAAATGATGAACTATTCAAGGAATTATGTTTCTGTATACTTACTGCAAATTTTTCAGCTGAAAAAAGTATAAGAATTCAGGATGAAATTGGAAAATGTTTTTTAACAGATTCTCGTGATATATTAGCAAAAAAATTGAAGAATCATGGACATAGATTTCCAAATATGAGAGCAACGTATATTTCAGATTCTTTAAAGTGTAAAAATAAATTGAAGGAAGTTGTTAATTTTTATAATACTAATGAAATAAGAGATTGGATTGTAAAGAATGTGAAGGGTCTTGGTTATAAAGAATCAAGTCATTTCCTAAGAAATATTGGATTTGATAATTATGCGATAATCGATTTTCATATAATTGACATACTTGCAAATCATGACCTTATCGATAAACCTAAGTCCCTATCTAAAAATAAATATCTTGAAATTGAAAAATTGTTAAAAGAAATTGCTATAAAAACTGATCTTACTTTAGCTGAATTAGATTTATATTTGTGGTATTTGGAAACTGGTAAAATATTGAAATAATAAAAAAATTTTTGATATAAATGATGGATAAAACAGATCCTATATGTGGAATGAAGGGAAATATTCTGGCACATGGCCATTACTTCTGTAGTGAATATTGTATTAGAAAATATGAACTTGATAAAGGTATTATAGATGATGAAAAGTATTGTCCCGGTTCTGAAACTAAAAAGGAAACTCCATGGTACAAGGAAAGATTGTTTGTTGTCATATTTATAACATTGCTATTACTTGTCATTGGTTATTTCCATCCTCTTTTAAAACCTTTCTTTGAAGCATTTATTGATTATTTAGCATTGATATGGTGGGCAATACTACTTGGATTAATCCTTGGAGGTTTTATTGATTATTTTATCCCACGGGAATACATTAGAAAATATTTATCGAGACATCGTAAGAGAACAATTATTTATTCTATCATATTTGGATTTCTTATGAGTGCCTGTTCTCATGGTATTCTAGCAATTGCAATTGAACTCTACAAGAAGGGGGCAAATACTTCTTCAGTTATTGCATTTTTATTAGCTTCACCTTGGGCTAACCTCCCTATTACGATTCTTCTCTTTGGATTTTTTGGTGTTAATGCTTTATTTATTGTTATATCTGCACTAATAATTTCAATTATAACGGGTTTGATTTATCAAGGTTTAGAAAGGAGAGGAATGGTTGAATGTAATAGCTGTATAAGGGGTGAAGATACATCTATTTTAACCGATTTTTCCATTAGAAAAGACATTCGAAGAAGATGGAAAGAATATCATTTTAACTTAAAAAACAACATAAATGTATTAAAAGGAACACTACAAGGATCATGGTCTCTCACTAGAATGATACTATGGTGGCTTATTGTTGGAATGATTATGGCATCATTTGCAAGGGCATACATTCCTCAGCATCTTTTTATGGAATATATGGGACCAACATTTTTAGGTCTTGCTATTACTCTTTTCTTTGCAACAATTATTGAAGTATGTTCTGAAGGAAGTTCTCCACTAGCATTTGAGATATATAATCAGACAGGAGCATTTGGAAATAGTTTTACTTTTTTAATGGCAGGAGTTGCAACAGATTATACAGAAATTGGATTAATTTGGCATAATATTGGTAAAAGAGCTGCATTATGGCTCCCAATTATTACTGTTCCTCAGATTCTTCTCCTCGGATACCTATTTAATATTTTACTATAACCTAAAGGTTTTTAGAGCACTAGAATATCTTGGATGTGGTGATTTGATTGGATTTCAATCTTACATCTGAGCAAAAAATGTTTCAAAAGGTTATTAGAGAATTCTGTGAGAAAGAAATTAAACCTATTGCTGAAAAAATTGATAAGGAAGAGTACTTTCCATGGGCGCTTTATAAAAAAATGGGTAAAATGGGTCTTATGGGAATGACTGTTCCACAGGAATATGGTGGGGCTGGTATTGATAAAGTTAGTTATATGATAGCACTAGAGGAGATTTCTCGTTTTTGTGGTTCTACTGGTATTACAGTTGAAGCGCATAATACTCTTGGTATTGGTTATATTTATGAGGCTGGTAATAAGGAACAACGTGAGAAATATCTACCTAGATTTACGAATGGTGAAGCAATTGCAGCGTTAGCGATTACTGAACCAAATGCTGGATCTGATGTAGGAGGCATTCAGACTACTGCAGATATTGATGGTGATGATTATGTTTTGAATGGAACAAAGCAGTTTATTACTAGTGGTGATATAGCTGGAATCACCGTTGTAATGGCTAAAACTGATAAGAATAAGGGAGTGAAGGGTATTAGTGCATTTCTTGTAGAGAAGGATACACCTGGTTTTAAGGTTGGACAGTTGGAGGATAAACTTGGTCTTCGTGGTAGTAGAACAGCTGAACTTATATTTGAAGATTGTCGTGTTCCTAAAAAAAATATACTTGGCGAAAAAGATAAAGGTTTTTATGGTGTGATGGATACCCTTGATCGAGGTCGTTCCGCTGTTGGTGCTATGTCGGTAGGTATCGCTCGTGGGGCTCTTGAGGACAGTGTTGAATATGCTAAACAACGTGAACAATTTGGTCGACCAATTGGTAAATTTCAGGCAATTAAATGGATGATTTCTGATATGGCAACTCGGATTGATGCTGCTCGATTGCTTGTTTATCGTGCTGCATTTTTAGAGGAGCAAGGTCTTCCTTTTGGAAAAGAAGCGTCTATGGCAAAATTGTTTGCATCGGAAATGGCTATAAGTGCTGCTAGAAATGCTATTCAAATTTTTGGTGGATATGGATATACACAGGATTATCCTGTTGAAAGGTATTTCAGGGATGTTAAACTATGTGAGATTGGTGAAGGAACATCAGAGGTTCAAAGAATAGTTATAGCAAAAAAATTAGGTTTGTAGAATATAGCATCATAATTAATTCATTCTAATTTCTATTTGTATGGTAAAAATTTTTTACCTAGTAGTTCTCTGCTAATGATAACTCTCATTATGTTCATAGTTCCTTCAGCTCCAATTGAGTAAGATCTTACACCTCGAATACCCATCTCAATTGGATATTCCTTGGTATATCCTAGAGCGCCTAGCCAGTCAGCTACCTCGTTCATAACTTCAAAAGCATAAATTGGTGCACGAAGTTTACTAATAGCTGCAGCAAGTGCAACATCATGATGGGTACATTTATTTTCCTTGTACATCTTATCCATTGTC
>Ga0209635_10004353_pt1 | contig 11103 bp, 7 predicted proteins | sample DeeMarSWOR230_32_FD_187463 | JGI IMG/M metagenome (GOLD analysis project Ga0209635, IMG submission 187463) | Marine sediment microbial communities from White Oak River estuary, North Carolina - WOR-2-30_32 (SPAdes) (version 2) | ecosystem: Environmental > Aquatic > Marine > Intertidal zone >...
CTATCAAGGCAGTCGATGCTGCCGAAAAGGCCAAGAAAGAGTGGGGCGAGATGCCTTGGGAGTCGAGGGCCGTGGTACTGCTGAAGGCGGCGGAGCTGTTAGCTGGAAAGTATCGCCAGACGCTAAATGCCGCTACCATGCTCAATATGAGCAAAACACCACATCAGGCGGAAATCGACGCTGCGTGCGAGCTGATAGATTTCTGGCGATTTAATCCACATTTTATGGAGGAGGTATACGGGGACCAGCCGATGTCCACAGCCGGAGTGCTGAACTACATGGAGCACCGCCCACTGGATGGTTTTGTTCTGGCTTTGACACCGTTCAATTTTACGTCAATCGCAGGTAACCTTCCTACCTCACCGGCTCTGATGGGTAACACTGTGGTATGGAAGCCGGCATCGGCAGCGGTGCTGCCGGCGTACTTTATTATGAAAATCCTTGAAGAAGCTGGTATGCCGCCGGGAGTTATCAATATGGTGCCAGGTCCCGGGCAGGTAGTCGCGCCGCCAGCACTAAATGATGTCAGGCTTGGTGGCATACATTTTACCGGAAGCACATACGTGTTTTCAACAATCTGGCTAGCGGTAGGCAAAGATATTCGGAAATACGTCTCGTATCCTCGAATCGTCGGTGAAACTGGCGGGAAGGACTTCATATTTGCCCACGTAAGTGCCGATATTGACGCTCTCATAGCGGCCCTTGTGCGAGGGGCATACGAATATCAGGGTCAGAAGTGCTCGGCGGCTTCACGAGCGTATATCCCTGATTCAACCTGGCCGCAAGTGAAAGAGCAGCTATTAAGCGAGATCGGCGACATGAAGATGGGTGATGTGACCGATTTTAAGAACTTTATGGGTGCGATTATTGATAAAAAGGCCTTTGATACCATCAATGAGTATATTGAATACGCGAAGAATTCGCCCGATATGGAAATTATCACAGGCGGCGGATGCGACGACTCGACGGGATACTTTATTGAGCCGACCGTTGTGGTAAGTAAAGAGCCGAAGTCAAAGCTGATGGTCGAAGAGATTTTCGGGCCGGTTCTGACTGTATATGTTTATCCGGAAGGCGAATATAACCAGACGCTTGAGCTATGCGACCAGACTTCACCATACGCGCTGACAGGCTCGATATTTGCTCTGGATCGGGGTGCGATAGTTAAGGCGATGGACACGCTGCGTCACGCGGCGGGTAATTTCTATGTTAATGACAAACCGACAGGGGCAGTAGTGGCGCAGCAGCCATTCGGCGGAACGCGGGCATCAGGAACGAACGATAAGGCCGGTAGATGGCTTAACCTGGAGCGATGGGTCTCGCCGCGTGCAATCAAGGAAACCTTCCTGCCGCCAAGGAACTTCCGTTATCCATATATGGAGGCCGAATAAGCGCGGGACAGTAGTGTTGCCAGGAAAAGCCTGGGCCGTAGGCGTAAAGGAAATGATCCTGCGCCTTCGGCTTTTTTTGTAATAAGGGGTTGGCCGGTACGCTAAAAGTTTAGAGATTAAGCCGGCAGAGCCGATGATAAAGTAAGAGACAGGGTTTTTCCTGGACGGTGAATAATTACTGAAAGAAGCCTGTAGATGGCAGAGAAACGCAAAAGACTGAGACCCCTGGTATACGTCGTGGTTGGCGTATGCCTCATTATTCTTGCATATGTGGGGCGCGGGTTTTATTACAGGGCGAGGACTATACACCAGCTTTTAACGGAGAATAAGCACCTTAAGGAGGCAATAACCAATCTCACACGCGAAGAACAAATAGGTTATGCGAAGGTGAACGCTCAGGAGGCAAAAGATGGGGAGATTTCTACGACCATAAAATTCGTTGAGACAGCCAGAGACGATATGCTAAAGACTATTCTGGAGAAAGAATACACAATCGAGGGCGATATAATCCATTTTGATGCGTTGATTGTCAAGTTCGGGGATAAAATGGTTATGGATGGCAAGACAAGGGCGCTGTATCTGTGGAGAAGGGTCTATGGCGAGAAGATGGCTCCGGAAGATGGCTTTGCGATAGAAGAACCGGGCACCGAACCCAGAAGATACAGCGACTTGCTCCAGGCTCTGTCTATAAAGCAAAAACAGCTTTTCTGGTCCAATATCTGGGAGCTGGCGAATGACCCTGAGAAGCTAAAAGAACACGATATCGAGGCAATCTACGGCAACGTTGTTTATTCAAGGTTAAGGGAGGGGCTTATTTATGTCTTCAAGATAAGCCCGACCGGCCAGGTTTATCCTGAAGTCGTCCCCGATATGTAACAAGCCTGCGGGTCGCGATTTGCCAGCTTCGCCATTCCTTTTGTTGGGTTCAAAACGTGCATTTCTTTCGCTCCACCAAATTTCTCGTTTCGAGCCGAATGCGGTTCTGGATTGACGGGGTCAGGTATGTTGGTTATTGTATTGGCTGAAAGTCTGATCTGGAATCTGGAGGCCCGGGTTAATGAGACAAAAGGTTGATTTTGACATTGTCGTAATAGGCGGTGGGATTGTCGGTCTGGCATCGGCCTATAAGATTGTATTGTACCATCCTGATGTTCGGGTAGCCGTATTGGAAAAAGAAGAGAAGTTAGCGACACATCAGACCGGCCATAATTCCGGTGTTATTCATTCCGGGTTGTACTATGAGCCCGGCTCGAATAAAGCAAGAACCTGTGCGAAAGGACGCAACGAGCTTGTAACCTTTGCCAAAGAACATAATATCCCTCACGAGATTACAGGCAAAATAGTTGTGGCAGCGCGTGAGAAAGAATTGGCCAACCTCGAGAAGATTTTCCGCAACGGATTGGAGAACGAGATAGAAGGTATTGAAAAAATTGGGCCGGACGAAATCAGGCAAGCGGAGCCATTTTGTGAGGGCATCGCGGGCATACGCGTGCCGTGCACAGGGATTATCGATTTCACAAAAGTTGCAGAGAAACTAAGCGAGCTGATAGAGGCAAAAGCAGAAGGCAATAAGGTTCTGACCTCACATAAGGTAACAGGGTTTGACAAGCACGATTTCTACACCAATGTTGTGACCAGTCGGGGTACTCTGGCCACCAGGTATATTGTCAACTGTGCAGGGCTTCAGTCTGACAGGATAGCCAAAGCCGATGGAATCGAGACGGGAGTGAGGATTGTTCCTTTTCGCGGGGATTATTATGAGCTGGCGGACGAGGCGAAAGAAAAAGTCAAGTGCCTGATATATCCTGTGCCGGACCCGGCCTTTCCCTTTCTCGGCGTTCATTTTACCCGCAAGATCGACGGGTCAGTCGAATGCGGGCCGAATGCAGTTTTCTCATTCAAGAGAGAAGGCTATGGCAAAATCGATTTTAGTTTGAGAGATTCCTGGGATTCGCTGTCTCACTGGGGCACTTGGAAAATGTTTCTCAAAAACTGGAAATATGGCCTTGGCGAATACGCAAGGGCGTTTTCCAAGAAGCTGTTCCTGCGGCAATTGCAAAGACTTATTCCTTCGCTTGCCGCCGATGATATAAAACCCGGCGAGGCTGGAGTGCGGGCGCAGGCAGTTGGGACAAACGGCGAACTGATTGATGATTTTAGGATAGAAAGACAAGGAAACTCTATTCACGTCTTGAATGCACCGTCGCCGGCCGCAACGGCCGCGCTTGCCATCGGCGATTATATAAACCAAATAGCTACGGAGCACTTTAGGCTCTAAAAGAGGCAAAAAGTGAAAAGGTACAACTAAAAGGTTAAAGGCAGGAGGCAAAAGATACCTTTAAGCTCAAAGATTAGACTTTGAATTGGGCTAATCCAGCAAATAAATGAGCAAATACCGAACCGACGGTTTGTTTGCGATAGAAGGAACCGAAGAAGTGTAATCTATCATATTGTTCAAGCGATAAGTCAGCAGTGTGAGCCATAAAAGGGTATATATGAAAGCAAATCAGAACAAAAAATTATCGCAGAAAATTCGATATTCTTTTATAAAAATCCTGACTGGTTCGGATTTGTCACGAAGGCGATTACCGTTTATGTCCATAGAAAGTGTAAGCCCGGGCCCGGTAGTGTGGTTGACTGGCTGTATCCACGGCGACGAGGTCACCGGTGTGGTTACTATTCAAGAGGTTTTTAAAAGTATTCAGAAGCTGCACCTTCTAAAAGGCTCTTTATACGCATTTCCACTTATGAACCCAATTGGCTTTGAGACGGCAAGCAGAAACATCACCTTAAGCAGAGAAGACCTTAACCGCTCCTTTCCGGGTGATAAGGCTGGGTCTTTGGCTGAAAGAATTGCTGATAGAGTATTTACCGCTATCATAGAAACAAATCCTACTCTGGTATTGGACCTGCATAATGATTGGATGAAGTCAATTCCGTATACAGTTGTTGACCCGGCTCCCAGTAGTGCCGATAAGCTGGCTTATGAATTCTCCAAAAAGGTCGCTGAAAAATCTGGTTTCTTAGTCGTTCTCGACACAGAAGATGCAAAAAGGTCCTTTTCTTATAGTTTGCTTGAACATAACATTGCGGCTCTGACAATCGAGCTTGGAGAATCATATGTTGTCAATGAGAAAAATGTTCAATTTGGCGTCAAGTCAATACTGGCCATTTTAGCCTATTTAGAAATGATTAAAGACTTGAGCGAGGAATTCAACTTTCAGCTTCCCGAGATAGCTAAAGGAAAAGTCTTGAACTTTTCATCTCTTCCTGTTAGCTCTGCAAGTGGAATTATCAGATTTTTAGCTCACCCAGGGGACCTTGTTAAAAAAGGCCAGCCTGTAGCAAAAATCTACAATGCATTTGGAAAATTATTGGATACGATTCTTTCTTTGAATGATGGTATTGTCCTGGGGCACTCAGACTCCTCAGTCGCTTTTCCAGGCGCGCCCGTTATGGCTTTTGCCATTGTCTGAGAGCCCAGATATACACTTAAAACCTTGGAACTAAATCGAATCATCACACTATTTATGAGCATATACCAAACTAAAAGACTTTTTCCAACAGCACCAGAAGAAGCAATCCAATGTCAATATATAATTCGCGTAGCGTTTGAGTCGGCGGCGGATGCAGAGTTCGACTACGCGGTGCCGAATGAGCTTTGGCCGATAAAAGCGGGACAGAGAGTCGAGGTTCCGTTCGGCAGAAAAGATAAGCTCGAAATCGGGTTTTGTGTCGAAGCGGATATTCCGCCTGACCAGTCTTTCACTGCACGGGGTGGAGGCCGCAAGCTAAAAAAAGTCTCAAAGTTGATGGATAAGGAGCCATTGTTAGATTCCCAGCTTATGGAACTGGCGCAGTGGCTAAGCAGCTATTATGTTTGTCCCCTCGGCCAGGTCTTGGCAGCGATGGTGCCGGGGGCGGTGAAGAGAGGAGCCGGGATTAAGACGCAAGGGTATATTTACCTTGCCGAAGGCGCTGACGAGGCCGTCAAGCAATTGAGGGGCAGGAAGCAAAAACAAATCGTTAAGTTTTTGCAGAGTAAAGAAGCTTTCAACTCGGAAAATGCTATAGAGCTGCGGGAGGTTTTGGAAGCAATCGGCTGCGGCAAAGAACCCATAAAGAGATTGGCTGAAAAGCAAATCGTTAAGATAGCGCAGAGAACGATATTGAAATCTTTGCCTGCTATTCCAAAGAGAATGTTAATAGAAACAACGGGAGAAATAGTACTTAATGAGGACCAGAAAAAAGTACTTACCTCTTTTGAGGCTGCAATTGAATCGGCGAAATTTGGGGTGACGCTTTTGCACGGCGTGACCGACAGCGGTAAGACCGAGCTTTATATAAGAGCTATCGAGATGGTTTTACGGAGGGGCAAAAGCGCTATCGTGCTGCTTCCTGAAATCGCTCTTACGGCTCAGACGGTTCAGCGGTTCAGTGCAAGATTTGAAAGAATCGCTGTGATGCATTCGGGTCTGACTGCTGCTCAGCGAAATGTTCAATGGCAGAAAATCAAGTCGGGTGATGCCGATGTGGTTATAGGTGCTCGCTCAGCGGTTTTTGCACCACAGTCGAAACTTGGACTTATCGTCGTTGACGAGGAACATGAGCCGAGCTATAAGCAGGATACTGCGCCGCGGTATAACGGCAGAGATGTGGCGATAAAACGGGCGCAATTGGCAAATGCACATTGTATTTTGGGCAGTGCCACACCATCATTAGAAATGCTATCCAATTGTCAAAGTAAAAGACATTTTAGCTTGGTGCGTTTACCCAAAAGAGTGATGGACCTACCCATGCCTGAAATGAGGCTTGTCGATTTACGGCAAGGGGGGATAACGCAGAAAGATATTAGTTTAATAAGTGAGCCGTTGGCTGAGCGCTTAAGAGAAGTTCTGGTGAAAAATGAGCAAGCAATTCTGCTCTTGAACAGACGCGGTTACAGTAATTTTGTATTCTGTCCTTCCTGCAAGCATATGCTGCACTGCCGCAATTGTGATGTAACGCTGACTTTTCACAAATCAAAGATTCCCAGGGTCGACCGAATGCAAACAGTTACAGGAAAACACATAAATTATGGCTATGCGGTATGTCATTACTGTTTGGCGCAGACGCTTGTGCCTGAAAAATGTCCGTTGTGCGGTAAGGGTATGGCAATGATAGGGCTTGGCTCGCAACGGCTCGAAGAGGAATTGGCTAAAAAGTTTCCACATGCTCGTGTATCGAGGGTTGACAGCGATTCTATGGCGAGCAGAGACTATTACCGGCTACTAAAGGATTTTAGCGAGGGTCGAATCGATATATTAGCCGGGACGCAAATGTTGGCTAAAGGATTGCATTTTCCAAATGTAACACTTGTGGGCATTATCAGTGCTGATACATCGCTTTATCTGCCGGATTTTAGATCTAATGAGCGGACCTTCCAATTGATTTCTCAAGTGGCTGGTCGAGCAGGACGCTCCGTGAAAAAAGGTACGGTTTTCGTTCAAACATTTTTGCCAAATCAGCCGGCGATACGGTTTGCCGTCAGCGGAGACTTTGACGGCTTTGTCAAAGAGGAATTGAAGCATCGTAAGGCCTGCAATTTGCCACCATTTTGGCGATTGGCGGTTATCGTTATGCGGGACAGATATTTTGATAAACTTGACGCTGCATCTAAGGCGATGCGTCAAAGAATAGACCGGATTATCGAGCGGGAAGGGCTGAAAGTGACCGTTCGTGGGCCGATGCCGGCGGTGATAAGCCGAATACAGCGTTTTCATAGGATGCAGATAATTGTTCAGGCCCCGGAAGCGACAACTATGCAACAGTTGTTTACCAGCTTGCGAGCCCACGTTTGGCAGGTTCGACCGACGGTCAAGGTCGCTATAGATATAGACCCTGTTAATTTATTATAGGTTGCAATTCGGGACCAATGTGCTATATTACATATTGTTGTTCTGAATAAAGCGAAGAATCTTTTTGACAGTAATGTGTTATTCCTCACATATAAGCCAGATCCTTCGGCTTCGCCTCAGGATGACGATAAAATCGGGGAGTAGCTCAGTTTGGCCAGAGCGCTGCGTTCGGGACGCAGAGGTCGCAGGTTCAAATCCTGTCTCCCCGATTTATCCCCGCTGGGAACAGGCGGGGATTGATGTAGGTCTTTCTAATAAAATGAGTTGACGGTAGCGAGTTCAAGAATTGTAGTTTTCGATACGGAAACGTCCGACAAATTCAACTCTGGAGTGCAATTCTTCCAGTCGATTTGCCAAAGACATTCCGGTAACCACAACCATATACCTAAAATCAAGCTTTTTTACACTTCGTACTCTAAGAGCACAACGGGATTCCAGGATAAATCCATGTCAACAATGGTTAAGACGTTTTGCGGGTTCGGTGAGAATAGAAATCTTGTCTGTTTAGCTCGCCGGGAATCAATATTCAATAGACAATAGTCAATTGTTAATGCCTGCCAGCCAGTTGTTTGTAAAGATAGCGAGGTCAAGAAAGTCCACTGAGCCGGACTCATCAAGGTCAGTGCCATCGCAATAATTATTAGATGGGCTGCAAGCTTCCTGGTGCCAGTGGGCTGCGAAAAAGGCAAAATCGATGAAGTTAACGCCATCCGGACAGCGGAAATCTTCAAGAAAAATCTGCCACAGCAATACTGGGTAGTTGGTTCCCTCACAGATGGTCCAGACATTCCAAAAATCCCAGCCTACGGAAGTGAAGGTACTCATCATCTGCATCTGGGCCGTTGTTTTACCGGTCCCACCGGCACTTGTTTGCTGGCCGCTGGTTTGAGTATCCCAGACGGAATTCAAAACCCTTCCCAGGACCCTCGTATATCCTACTAAGCCGCCGACGTCTTGATTACCTGAAACGCTGCCTACTGAATAGCACTTATATGCTGCGCCACGCTCAACTTGTCCTGCCAGTCCGCCCACGTATCTGTCTCCCTTAACAGCGCCAATGGCATAGCAGTTGGTGATTGTGCTTGTTTCGTCGCCGGTTTTGCCCACCAGTCCACCGATATTTCTATTCCCTGAAACGCTGGCTGTGGCATAGCAGTTAGTTACTGTACCGGCGCCTACTTGTCCCACTAAACCGCCAACATACATATCACCTGAGATGTTGCCGCTTGAATAGCAGTTGACGATTCTTCCGGCATTTGACCCCACCAGTCCACCGATAGTGCTGACACCTGAAACGCTGGCACCTTTGGCATAGCAGCCGGTGATGGTTCCGTTATTCAGGGAACCTGCCAGCGAACCAACATAATATCCTGTGCTCGCATCAACATTAGGGGCAATCAATCCCAAATCTTTGATTGCTCCCGTGACGTATCCGAAAAGTCCTATGTAGTCTGGGTCGCTCGAAGTACATGTAAAATTCGAAATTGTATGGCCGTTGCCGTCAAAGACGCCACTGAATGGCTTGTTATTATCATAGCTTGTATAGTATCCGATGATATTGAACTCTGTTCCCGTGTAGCCAGCCAGATCGATATCGTTTATTAGCTTGAAGTTCTTGTCCCAGTCATTCGTATTGGCTCCGATTGCATTCATCTGCTCGGCCGTATCAATCAGGTAGGGGTCTTCCACTGTTCCGCTGCCTCCGCCGTATTCTCCTTGAGCCGGTAAGCCAAAAAAGCAGATGGCAAGCAATACGAGTAACGGCATTGTTAATTTACCGCTTTGTTTGTCAGTTACAGACTGAGGCTGCTTACTTGTAGTCGAATAGAAAGGACGGCACAGGCCAAAATTTTTGCTTAGATTATGCATTTTTGACCATCCTCCATAAATAGAAAGCTATTGCAATTCTGCGAAACTATTTTCAACAGTGACATTGCTTCGTATGTTTAGTATACCGTAATACGGTAACAAAAGCAAGAACGTATCGCTCGCGATGTCCAATTTTTGAGGTAGCTTTGGCAAGTTTTTCCGGCAGCTGCCGCAGGATACAGAACAAGAAGTTACCTGCTATTGCGAACGCTGGAGAAGCAGGCGACTTAGAAACTATCTCAAAAACGAGAATACCATCCTGAGCCCTTCGTTTTGCTCAAGGATAAACTCCACGAGGAATCTTTTATTTTGTGCAATGAGACTCTTTACTTCGCTCAGAGCCTGTTTTGAACTTGCCGAAGGAGCGACAGTTTTGAGGTAATTTCTTATTGCAAAATGGGGCCTTCTAATTGGTAAGGGACTTGCAATGACAAAAAGGGGTGCTGGTATATCTGAGAATGGGTGCTGGCAGGCAAGAAATCGATTGTCGGATTTGGCGGAATACTATTCCCACAGAATATTTCAATTACAGCAGTAAATTAATGAATTGATTAGCCGGCGATAGCTTTCCAGCTTTGATTTAGTTCCTCCATTAGTTTTATTACCTCACGAATCATTTGGGAGTCACGCTTTATATTAGCCTCGGAGAGGCGATTATGCATAAAACAATAGAGATTGCGAAGGTTGGTAGCTATTTCGCCGCCGGCGTTCATGTCCAAAACCGCATTGAGCTCATTGATTATGTCCAGGGCTTTGTTTATGTATTGGCCCTTTGCCTGGTAGTTGCCCGCCTCCAATTCCTTGATTGCGAGTTTCATAAACTTGATTGCACCGTCGTAAAGCAGAATAATGAGACGACCTTTGCTCTGCGTGGTAACTGTGTTATCCTGATATGCTGCGATTCCGTTCATAATCTCGCTCCGTTACATCGCGATTTTTACTGCATGATGTGTATTGCGTTAGCCTTATTATGCAATACTCAATATGCACACCGCATCACGATGTTTATTACTTTGTAATCTAACTTCTGAGGAGATGACTAATGATTTGTACATTAGTCATCTCCCCCATGAACGCTTAATATTTGAATGCCGTTGTTATTGTTATCTCAGTAGAGTCAATGCCATCTGAGGTATTGTGTTTGCCTGCGCCAGCATAGCGACACCGGCGTTTGCCAACACCTGGTTTCTGGTCATTACCGACATTTCGGTAGCCACATCGACATCTGAAATACGGGATTCGGCTGCCTGCAGGTTCTCGGCCTGAGCGTTGATAACCTCTACTGTGCTTTCCAGACGTTTCATCTTATAGCCGAATGCTGCACGGGCGGTAGTTGCGTTGCTGATGGCGGTGTCCATAATTGCCAAGGCCGCCTGGGCACTGGCTGCGCCGCCAATGTCCAGTGTATCGATGCCAAGACCACTCTTGGTCATATCGGCCGTATCGATGGTGATGATGTCAGTTGAATCACCGAAGACGATTGATACGGTACCAGATGCACTGTTGAGCAGGCTGATGTCGTTAAATTTGGCCGACCCTGAAATACGCTCGATCTCGTTGGCCAATTCGGTTGCCTCGCTGTTCATAATGGACCGCTGTGCGGAAGAATAAGCACCTGTAGCTGCCTGCTCAGCCAACTGTTTCATACGTACCAGCAGATTGTCGATTGTCTGCATACCGCCTTCTGCCACCTGAACCAAACTGATGCCGTCCAGAGCGTTACGGGCACCCTGCTGGAGCACAGCGATGTCGGCGCGCATCAACTCGCGGACGGCCAGGCCGGCTGCGTCGTCCTTTGCATCGTTGATGCGCAAGCCTGACGACAGCCTTTCGACCGATGTGGCCAAGGCATCGTAGCTCTCCCCAAGGTGCCGAGCAGCATTTGCTGCCATGAGGTTGTTCTTAATTGCTAACATATCTTTGACTCCTTGTTAAAAATAACAACA
>Ga0209635_10004358_pt1 | contig 11095 bp, 12 predicted proteins | sample DeeMarSWOR230_32_FD_187463 | JGI IMG/M metagenome (GOLD analysis project Ga0209635, IMG submission 187463) | Marine sediment microbial communities from White Oak River estuary, North Carolina - WOR-2-30_32 (SPAdes) (version 2) | ecosystem: Environmental > Aquatic > Marine > Intertidal zone >...
ACCTTCAAAGCCGTCGACAACATCCCCAAAGCCACTCCGAACATGATTCCTCTCTTGGCCGCCATGTTTGGGTTCATCAGAATCCACTCTGTGATTGCGGGAATCTGAAAACCCTCCGGTAGTCCTTTGGTGAGGAAATATCCGAGAGGAACACGACCGAGCATCACAATCACCGCTGCTACAAGAAGAAGAGTGGCCTCCAGAGTTCTCGCTCTGAATGCTCTGTATGCAGCAGAAGCCATGAAGAAAGCCAGCAGAGAGAACATGGTAGCACCGAGAGGAACCTGAATATGCCTGAAGAGATACATAAAGAATGAACCTTGTTCGATTCCGAAGAACACCCCCGCAGTTCCCATAACGGCCAAGGAGACCAAAGTCACCATACTATACCAGTATCCCTTCGTTTTCCTACGGATCTTGTGGTAATGGTGATGAATAATCGTCTGTAATCCAATTACAAGGGCGAATACGTAAACCACTATGTACCAGTCCAAAATCATTCTGTACGCCGCTGCAGAATATGCATGTGGGATGAAGAATTGAATGATGGTCAAGACTCCGAACACAAAACAGACTGTAAGGGGTATTTGTCTACGCACTATTGAACCTCAAACATTCTCACGAAGAAGCGATCTCCAAAAAGTGAGAAGACGACTCCAGCAATCATAAGCGCGGCGACTATCACCTTTGCCCAATCTTGAGCCTTGAGACTTCCCAGCAATTTGGGTTCTCTCGAAAGATACGCACTCGCTGCGTAAAGCTCCTCCCCGATGAGAGTGTAGTCACACGCTGCGATGAAGAATGGCAGCTGAGTCACCGCATCAGTACCGGCGATTTGAATGGCTCCGACGGATGCCCCTGTTTCCGCGAGGATCAAAGACTCTGCCCAGAACATCCCGAGAAAGAAGTTGGTGGCCGGCTTGTCTCTCACCATAATCCCGTTTACTGCAGCCGCATACCCAAATTGCGAATCGGTCACATAAAAGACATCCCCTGACTTGAAGGTATCCGGTCTGCCAACGGCTGCGTGTGCTTCCTTCACCACCTCATGAGCTATAGACATCACGATCGCATTCCGGTTCGGCACAATGAGCCTGGTCTCGTAGAGAGCAGTCTTCTTGGCTATCTGGGAGAGAATGTTGATGGAGGCAATAGTCGCAACATCAGCAGGTGTTGACAACCCGGGTATATAGAGTATGGGTCTTCCCATTTCCGTTGCCCGCCCCACAGCCTCCTCCACTGCCTGAAGGCCCGCTATTCTGCGAACGAACAGTTCCTTTCCTTTTGTTGCTGACACGATGAAGAAGCCAACCATACCGCAAAATACGAGCAACCCCAAGAGTACATTGGTTCTTCCAGTGTGAAAGAGCTGACCAGTTGCAGCTGCAGCATTCGATGGCTCAGAGAAATCAGAATTTCCAAGTGCTTTCCCTCTCACCTTCACTCTGTAGTAGTAGAAAACCGTATTCTCCACGTCATCCGTATATGCGGACGTCCCTCTGCCCGTGAATCCCCTGTATTCGTACTCCCCATCCACAGTCTGGTTCCTGTATACTTCGTAGCCGGAGATAGACTCATCTGTGTCATCGGCTGACAATTCCCACGTCACCCTCACCCTACCTCCTTCATCGTTTGGAGCGTCGTATGCTCTCACGTCAGTGGGAGGAGTTGCAGATGCAATCTGATTGAACGAAAACAGAAGGGAGATGAGAAGAATCATCTCGAAAAAGATAAAAAGGGAGGATTTTTTGTCAACCTTGAAGCGTTGACAAAGCCCGCCTGCCTGATAGATACTATTAGACAGTGAAAATCGCTGTTACTGGTGCTCGGGGAATGCTCGGAAGTGATGTCTGCAAGGTTCTGGCAGACCGAAAAGAACTTATTCCCTTCGACATCGACGACTTCGACGTTGTCGATGCGAGGCGTACCCTTCAGAAGATCTCGGAGTACCGTCCTCATCTTCTCATTCACTGTGCGGCCTACACCGACGTCGATGGGGCCGAACGAGAGCCCCAAAAAGCTTTCGCCGTCAATGAAGAAGGTACCAAGAACGTTGCCCTAGCCTCTCGTGAGCTTGACATACCTATGGTCTACGTCAGCACCGATTACGTCTTCGACGGCGAAAAGGACTCTCCGTATCGTGAGAGTGACACTCCAAATCCTCTCAATGTCTATGGGAGAAGCAAACTCGCGGGTGAGCAGTGGGTAAGAAAAATACTGACAAGGTTCTTCGTAGTGAGGTCCTCATGGCTCTATGGAGAGAATGGACAAAGTTTCATCCACAGAATCTTGAGAGCGTCCGCCTCTGCTGTCCGCTCTTCCTCTCACAAAGAACTGAGGGTGGTCAATGACCAGCTCGGAAGCCCAACGTACACAGTCGACTTAGCACGGGCATTGAATCTTCTCGTCGAGAGCACGCACTACGGAGTCTATCACATCACGAACAGCGGGTTCTGCTCGTGGTATGAACTTGCAGAGAAAACGTTTGAGATTCTTGGGAAGGAAGTGAGGTTGAAGGCCGTTCCTTCGGCTTCGTTCCTTGAAACAGCGAAGAGACCACGATTCTCGGTGCTGGAGAATTCTGCGTGGAAAATGGTCTTTGGGGAACAGCTGAGATCGTGGGAAACCGCACTGAGCGATTTTCTTCAGTCAACGAGTATCGCGCAGCAGATTTAGAATGAACCGAGCGACTGGAGTTTGACGCGGCGACGCCGACGCCTTTCTCTCACTTCACGCCTGATCTCTTCCGGGCCGCCGTGTGCACAGCTTCAGGGTCTCCCCTGACATCTTTCTCTCGATTCTCTCTCGGCTGACATCCGATTTCCCTCGTAGCTCTTCCAGCGGTGAGTAGTCACACGAGATACAGGGCGGAGCCATTACCCCGCCCTAAACTCAGGCCTCCTGAAAGCGCGACTTCAGTTTTTTCATCACCTCTGGGAGAGTGGTGTATTCCATCTCCTCCAATGGAAGTCTATGTGGTTCAAAAGGCCCGTGCATTCTGAGATAGTCAGCTATTTCATTTGCTATCGCTCTGGCTCGGTCGAAACTGACATCCGCAAACATGTCTCGTGGTCCAATCAATTTGCCGTCAGCGAGTTGAAACCCTACACAGGATACCCTGGGAGGTCCGTCAAATCTCGAAGGATTCGCCTCCGCAACTGATACAGGCATGAGAGGTCCGTAATGAGATCCTCTCATCCAGCCAGACACAGTATGTGGGAAGGCAAATGGATTCAGGACCTCACCCACTGCCGGAAATCCGCTCTGAGCTCTTGCCATCATCACTGGATCGTCTTTCCCAACATACCTCCCTGCGATGAGCGAGAGCTTCTGCGTGGAAGCCGTTGCGGCGATTTCCCCATCACTCTTTCTGTACACAGCCTTTATCATAAACCTCTCTATTGAACCAATGAGTATGAGCAAATCGTACATCTCTTCGGGAGAGTTGAGCTCTATCTTCCTGTGTTCCTTCACATCCAGCACCTCAAACCTGAATCCACCGTGAAATTTCGGGTCAATCACCAATCCTGCAGTATTGAATGGATCGGCGAAAATCCGGAAGAGCGGCAGATTCCACGCTCCAGGAGAGGTCTTGTCGGCCATGAAGAAGAGCATCGGCTCAGATTTTCTCTCTTCTATCTCCATTTCAGCGTAACCCGGTCCCATCCCTTTGATGTTACCAGAAAACGCATCGGAAAGAAGGTCCTGGCCTGCTCCATAAAGCTTCAGCCTTTTTGCCTCTTCGGTACATGCCACAAACGTATCCCACGCAAGCTTATGGATCTCTTCATTATCTACCCCTTTCCTGTGGGTCATGATCAGCTGAAGGTCGTCTCCGCACTGTGTGACATGAAAATCCACTAACAGTTTCTCTTTCTTCGCCCTTTCCAGATATTCTTGAGCCTTGGTAATCAATGCGGGATGGAGAGACGAATGTCCCACCCATCCACCTACGTCAGCCTTGATATGAGAAACGGTCACCTTTGCCATTTCGCCCCCTCTCAGTCGTTTTGCTGAGTCGCGATGTGTACATTAACTGCCTGGTTTCCTTTATTGCCGGCTACGAGATCGAATTCAACATCCTGGCCTTCCATCAACGTCCTGAATCCTTCACCTTTGATGCCGGTGTAATGGACAAATACGTCTTTCCCATCGTCACACGTGATGAACCCATAGCCCTTAGACTCATTGAACCATTTGACCTTACCTTTCGCCAATTCTCACACCCCCTTTCATAATTGGATTTTGGCCACCTGTCCAGATTTACTGCCTGGCGAGTGAAACCAACAAGGCTAATACTGCGGAAGGTACGTAAATCATCCGCCAAAATTAAGAAAAAGCTCATATTCTGTCAAGTAAAAAGCCCTCTTTTCTTTGAAAACTTTGGGTGGACTGCATGTGACCTCTCGACTTCTTGACATGCGTGGATATCTCTTATATTGAACTAGTAAAGGAGGCAAGAATGGAGATTATCACAGCGGATGAAGGAGAGATATTTGATATAGAGCTCGACGAAGATTTTCTGCGCAGGAACAGAGAGCTCTCCCTCGAAAACAGAAAACTACTTGATTCGAAGAACTGCAGAGCAATAGACATTCTTGGATCGGTGGGCACTGGAAAGACCTCACTCATCAAACTGCTCGTCAGAAAGCTCAAGCCCCAGTACAGAATGGCTGCTATAGCTGGCGACCTTACTACAGAGCTGGATGCGACCAGAATAGTGGAAGAAGGGGTAGAGGTCATGCAGATCAATACCGGAAAGGAGTGCCATCTTGATGCAAATCTCTTGAGGAAAGCTCTGGAAAAACTGGACCTCGAGAACACCGATCTTCTCTTCGTCGAGAATGTCGGAAACCTCATCTGTCCCGGAGATTTTCCTCTCGGCTCCCATCAGAGGATTGTAATGGTCTCGGTTACAGAGGGGCCATACACAGTCATAAAACATCCGTACATACTTATGGATGCAAATCTGCTCGTAATAAACAAGATCGATCTCTGTCGTGCCATGGGGTTCGAATGCGACAGACTAAGAACGGATGCTCTCAGAGTGAACCCGAGATTGGAAGTGGCCGAGACCAACTGCGTGACCGGTGATGGAGTCGAAAAAGTCCTTGATTTGCTTCAACTCTGAATGCATGAGTTTTCGACTGCGGCGTCCGTTGTTGAAACGGTTCTGAGATCTTCTCGGGAATCGAGAGCTCTCAAAGTGCTCTCGATAGAGGTCGAAATCGGGGCACTCACTTTTCTGAGTCCGGAACAGTTGCGCTTCTGGATACAGGAGGGATTGAAGAAAACTCTGGGAGATGGTGCCAAGCTGACATTGAAGATCATCAAACCGGTTATTCACTGCGGTGACTGCTCGTACAGAGGAAGGTTGCACGTCGAAGACGACCCGGCCTTCCATTTCTCATTCCCGGTTTTCTCCTGCCCTTCTTGTGGATCAGCAAACATAGTCTTCAAGAAAGGACGCGAATGCCGAGTCAGGAAGGTTGACATCTTGAGAGACGACTGCGATGAGGCATAGAATACTGGTCATCAATCCTGGTTCAACTTCTACTGAGGTTGCCATCTTTGAGGATGAGACGCATAGATTCAAAACCAGAAGGGATTATGATAGGCAGGAGCTCGCGAAATACGCGAGCTCAGTCGAGCAATACGACATGAGAATCAAGGGCGTGAAGGATATCTTGCGAGAAGAAGGAGTAGAGCCATCAACATGCTCCGCCGTCGTGAGCAGAGGGGGTCTCCTGAAGCCCATGGAAAGCGGGACGTATAGAGTTACACCTGAGATGGTACGCGATATCAGATCAGGAAAAGTGATGAGTCCACACATATCCAACATAGCTCCATTGATAGCATTTGAGATCGCTCAGGCTGCTAATGTACCAGCATTCATCGCTGATCCCGTCTCGGTGGACGAATTCGAACCCTTGGCAAGGATCTCCGGTATTCCGGAGATCCAGAGAAAGGCGCTGCAGCACACGCTCAATATCAAAGCCGTGGTCAGGAAGGTCGCTCGGGAATCGGAAAGAAAACTGACCGATCTGAACCTGATCGTTGCTCATCTGGGCGGAGGTATTTCGATTTGTCCAGTCAAAAAGGGAAAGATTGTGGACGCCAATAATGCGAATGAAGGGGGGCCGTTTTCTCCTGAAAGAGCAGGTGGACTCCCTTCGCTGTCTCTCGTAAGCCTCTGTTTCTCTGACCAACACTCGAGAGATTGGATCAGGAGGCGATTGATTGGCGAGGGAGGACTTGTGGCGTATCTCGGTACGAATAGGATAGAAGAGGTGGAAAAGAGAATAGAGGCGGGAGATGAGGAGGCTCGTCTCGTGTATGAAGCCATGGCGTATCAGATATCCAAGGAGATCGCTGGGATGGCGGCTGTACTGAAGGGAGACGTAGATCGAATAGTGGTGACAGGAGGGTGCGCACATTCGAAGCTACTGACAGGCTGGATAGAAGAGAGGGTGTCTTTCATCGCTCCTGTTCTTATACTTCCTGGGGCTGACGAAGTCGCAAGTCTTGCACACGCGGCACTGAGAGTCTTGAGGGGAGAAGAGAGCGAAAGAACGTACAAATGATCTGGGTATTGATTGTTTTTGCTCTTCTTCAAAGAGAGCGCCAGCTGGAAGCCAGATTGGACGCCGCGGAATTCCGGCAAGGCGAGACTATCAGAGTGTTGGTGACCGGAATGAGGGAGGATTGCGACTTGGTCTTCGATGGAGTTCCCTATCCGCTCTATCCAGTTGATTCGTCAAGAGTGTGTCTGATTGGAATCCCTCCAGATTTTCACACGGGAACCTATGATGTCATGTTGTGTGAAGGAGCGCCCTGGTGGACCACAACCATAAGGGTGGAACCAGCTCACTATCCGCAGCAACAGATCACTTTCCCCGCAGCAAAACTGCCCCTTCTCAAGGCTGATATCACGGAGGAAAGAAGGGTAATACGAAGAGCGCTGAAAAGGGAATCGGACAAGAGACTCTGGCACGCAGCTTTCATTTGGCCGGTTCAGGGAGAGATCACAAGTCAGTTCGGTGCCAGAAGGAATGGCGGCTATCACAGAGGCGTGGACATAGCGGCAGAAAGGGGAACAGTCGTTCGAGCGCCAGCTGGTGCCGACGTGAGCGTCGTCGGGAACTTCCCTGTCCACGGCAAGACAGTAGTGCTAGAACATGGACAAGGAATATCCACCGTGTACTGCCACCTCGATACCATCTGTGTGGTAGAGGATCAGATCGTCGACCAGTCCGTGATTATAGGAAGAATCGGAGATACTGGACTTGCCACCGCGCCCCATCTGCACTGGGGGCTTTACGTTCACGGAGTGCCGGTAGACCCTTCGGACTGGACAGTCAGAGAGTATTGAAAGGTTGGGTATGGCGCGTGAAACAGAGGCAAGCACGCATTATCCAAGTGGGGCGAAGAACTCTTCTTCTGTGGCGGAGTGCGGAGCGAACTTGGATGATCTCAGTGTTTGAGCAGGAGTCCAGGATGCGCACCTGCGGATACCTTCTGGAGAAGCAAAAGATGCCTGGTTCTACGAGAAAACCTAACGCCACTTGATTGGCCTCAGCAATGCAGTGCACCCAATAACGGGAGATGTCTATGAGAAGATGCTCGAAGGACGGTAGCCAGAAGAAGTGCCCCTGCACCTACGAACCCTGCGACAGGAAGGGTCTCTGTTGTCAGTGCCTGGCCTACCACTGGAAACAGAGAGAACTGCCAGCATGCCTATTCCCCGAGTGTGTGGAGAGGACGTACGATAGATCTCTCGAGAAATTCATAGCCACGTATTCGGACTAGCGATGTACGCAGACCGAAAAACCCTTGTGCGACGAGAGATATGGAACCTACTGGAAGAGAAGAATCTTGTGGATTTCCCCAGACCATGCTACGGAAGAATACCCAATTTCAAGAAAGCAGGAGTGGCCGCAGAGAAGATACTTACCCTAAAGGAGTTCTCAGTTTCGAAGTGTGTTTTCTGCACCCCAGACGCGGTCTTACGAAGAGTGAGACAGATTGTCCTTGAGCAGGGAAAGACACTTGCGGTCGCACTTCCACACATGGAAGCATTTGTGGAGATCGATGAGAGGAAGAATGTCTCTGAAGCAACCCGGATCTCTGGCATGAGGAGATACGGAAGCCCGCTCCGTACGAAGATTGATCTGTTTGTGCAGGGCAGTGTTGCCGTCGATCTTTATGGTAACCGGCTTGGAAAAGGAAAGGGATATGGAGATTCCGAGTACTTTATCCTGAAAGAACGTGGATTGATGAGCGAAAACGCAAAGGTCGTCACGATTGTACACCATCTCCAGATTGTCCGTGATCTAAGAAAGCTCATGTCTAAACGAGATGTGGGGATAGACTATGTGATCACTCCTGACGAAATCCTGAAAACTCGGGCCTTCAACGAGACTCAATCCTGAAATGTACTCGGGAGTGGGAACCACATCGTAATGAGTGTCTATTCAGCTTTGCTCTGGACCGTTCTTGCAGTTGCGCCGGTCAACGATGAAATTGTGCTGGTCGCAGTGGGAGATGTCATGCTTGCCAGAGGTGTCGGTGAAAAAATCAGACGGTGTGGGACGGAGCATCCATTTTCCGATGTGGCCAGGGTATTGGAGTCGGCTGATGTTGGTTTCTGCAATCTGGAATGTGTCCTGGCTGACGAAGCTCGACCACAATCGAATGGCTTCGTCTTCAAAGCAAATCCGATACTGGCTCACACTCTCAGACACGCCGGGTTCGATCTCGTGTCGGTCGCCAACAACCATACTCTGGATTGCGGCACAGCTGGATTCAGAGAGACCATCCGGATTCTTCGCCACTCGGGCATCATTCCTATTCTTGCAGAACCCATCGTTAAGAAAGTGCGCGGGATCAGGCTGGGACTCTGTGCTTTCAATCTTGTAGGCAGACATCAGACATCGGAGGTGATGATTCGAGCTGTGAAGGAGTTGGAGGCGACTTCAGACGTAGTGATTGTCTCTCTCCACTGGGGTATCGAATACACTCTTTCACCCTCAACACAACAGCTGAGACTCGCCAAACAACTGGTCGATTCTGGAGCGGACCTGATTCTGGGTCATCATTCCCATCGTGTCCAGGGGATCGGTTCCTACAAAGACCGGTTCATTGTCTATAGCCTTGGCAATTTCCTATTTGACCAACGAGATCCTCTCGGGAACGAGACTGTGATGCTCCTGATCAAGCTCACGCGCGCTGGCGTACGAAGGATCACGATTGTTCCTGCGGTGATCGTTAACTTCCGACCGGAAAGAGCATTCAATAAACTCGGGCACGCGATATTGGCCCGCTTAATCGATAGCTCAGCCAGACTTAACACTCAGGTTGTCAAGGTGTTCCACGAAGGCATGGTGCTCGGTAGAATCTATCCCTTTCAGGAGGAAATGGATGTGGAACGCATTGCAGATATTGCGTGGAGGAACCATGTTCGAAGAATCTCGAAGAATTCAACTCGATTTTGAGGGATTTCGAGGAGTTCCAGCGAAATCGTGCCAGCCAACAGACGTACCGACGCGCGCACCCGCAGAGCTACCGAGCGTGCAACCGTGCGACTGCCAAAGCAACAGGAGAGAAAGGACACTTCTTCTCATTAAGCCTGATGGAGTAAGAAGGAGACTGATAGGCAGGGTCGTAGAAAGAGTGGAGAAGGAACGCTTTGAAATCGTTGCCATGAAGATGATGAGGCTTTCAGAAGAAAGGGCCACATTGCTGTACAAGGCCCACAGGGGCAAACCCTTCTACTCACCGCTCATCGATTTCATCACCTCAGGCCCTGTGGTTGCTCTCGTTCTCCGTGCTGATAATGCAGTAGGACGCTTGAGAGAAGTGGTCGGCGCAACCGATCCCGTTCACGCTCGAAAAGGAACTTTGAGAAGAGAACTGGGTACTGATGTGCAAAAAAACGTGGTTCACGCTGCAGAAACTGGGGAAGATGCCGAAAGGGAAATCGATCTTCTATTTTGAGCATCTCAGGAAAATCTTATGCGGAAGCCATTGAATTCCCCTCTGCAGTCACCCCATTTCACATTGACGCCCTTCACTGCTGCAGACATCGGTCCCCGCCTCAGATCCTCGATATAACTGCAAATGGTCTCATAATCCCCTTCAACTACTACTTCCACGGTCCCGTCGGGGACGTTGCGGCAAAAACCCTTCAGACCATACCGTCGTCCCTGTCTTTCCGCAAAAAACCTGTATCCAACTCCCTGGACCAGCCCGGAGATGCGAATCTCTGCCCTCTGGACGTTCACTCGTCGACGATCACTCCTATCTTCGCCAATTCCTCCTTGCTTATCTTGTAAAAATGTTCAGGTTTCGGAAACTCCCCACTCTTCACATCCTTCACGTAGTTCTTGAAGGCGTTGAGCATTGTCTCGCCGACGTTGGCGTAGACTTTTACGAACTTGGGTCTGAAGGCCCTGAAAAGTGCCAGAATATCGTGTACTATGACTATCTGTCCATCACAGTCTGCACCAGCGCCAAGTCCGAGAGTGGGCACTGAGATCGCTTCTGTGATGAGCTTGCCGACTTGGGCCGGGACGCATTCGATCAATATGGAGAAGACACCAGCTTCTTCAAGGGCCTTGGCATCTGCCAGAAGTTGGTTTGCAGTATCTGCCGTTCTACCCTGAACCTTGAAACCGCCGAGTTGAGTGAACGATTGAGGAGTCAGTCCAATGTGGCCCATCACCGGGATTCCCGCTTTTACAATGGCGCGAACTGTATCACAAACTCTTGCTCCTCCCTCAAGCTTAATGGCATCGCACCCCTGTGCGATGAATCTTCCTGCATTTCGGATAGCGTCGCTCACACACGTCTGATAAGACATATACGGCATGTCTCCCACGATAAATGCGTACTTGACCGCCCTGCACACTGAACCTGTGAAAACCATCATCTCTTCCATCGTCACTGGTAAGGTTGTCGAATAGCCGAGAGTCGTCATGCCCCCTGAGTCCCCAATGAGAATCATGTCTATTCCTGCTTCATCTTCAAGGGCAGCGGTAGGATAATCATACGCTGTAAGGTACGCAATCTTCTCACCTTTTCTCTTCATTTCGAG
>Ga0209635_10004359_pt1 | contig 11095 bp, 9 predicted proteins | sample DeeMarSWOR230_32_FD_187463 | JGI IMG/M metagenome (GOLD analysis project Ga0209635, IMG submission 187463) | Marine sediment microbial communities from White Oak River estuary, North Carolina - WOR-2-30_32 (SPAdes) (version 2) | ecosystem: Environmental > Aquatic > Marine > Intertidal zone >...
CCTCTCACTATAAAAGATATGCTGCAATGTCAAAAGAGAATTATCAGTTTTATTTTAAGAAATTACTCGAGGTTAATGAGGAATATTCGGCTAAGATTTTGGGAAAATGTTTTTCAGTAACTCCAAACTATACAGACTTGAAAGCAGTTATTCGGGATACCGCAAATGGGCACGCTTATCTAGCTCGGTTTTTAAAAGGTAAAGGAATGTGGAAAGAGGCGGAGAGGGAATATAGGGAAGCTATCAATTTGGAACCAGCTAATCCAATCCATTATTGGCATTTCGCCAATGCCCTCTTTAGAAGGAGGTATTATAAGAGGGCAATTTATTGGTGGCAGAAACAGAGGGCCTTGAATCCTCGAGATGAGCAACCTTATTTATTATTAGCCGACAGTTTCGTGAAGCTAAAACGATTCGATGATGCACTCCGAGAATTACGTGATCTAATGAGACTCTATCCAGAAAATGTCAATTATCAAATCAAGTTAATAAAGACCCTCATAAAGGCTGACAGGGTTGATAAGGCCATCAAGGAATATCATAAGATTTTAGAAAAAAATCCAAATCTTTCAAAGGAAATGTACGATTCCGTATTGCATTTTCAAAAAAAGGGAAATTATAAAAAAGCAGCGAAAATCCTCAACAAAGCTGTAATATCAGCTCTCAACAGATAAATATCTTACGATAAATCCACTCCCAATTCTATGAAAATGGCACAGCTTTTTAAATTAGATTTCCGTAATAAATTGATACTACTGACTTTTTCTCTATTGCTTGTTACTGGTTGTAGAGATTGGGCTGTTGATCCTGAGGTACGATTTGGTTTGGTCGTGCTTATTGCCATTGTCTCCTTCATAACTATATTTACCAAGCCAATCATTGGAATATATGCGGTCGCGATAATTTCAACTGCTTTTAGCCCGCCAATCAATATTGGTTTTGCGAATTTATATTTCCATCAGTGGCTTATTCTCATTGCACTTCTGGCATCGATTGCAAGTGGGCTTATCCTGCAAAACTTCCATGCTAAGATAAAATCCGAGATTAATTTACCCATGGTGGTATTTACCGGTTCGCTTCTCCTTTCCATGGCTCATACACCAAATATGCTAATAGGAATCAAGTCATTTTTATATATTGGTGTTCTGATTGCATCGTATTATCTGGTTTTATTGTGCATGAATGAAGAAAAACACATAAAGGTTTTTATTGCTTTGTTGATTATTTCGACATCAGTAGTATGCCTAATCAGCTTTAAATATCATGGCTCTGGAAGATTAGGCTCGCTGGTATTAAGAAATCCAAATAGTTTTGGAAACTTTCTGGCATTAGTGATCCCGTTTTGTATTAGCCTGCTCTTTTATGGAAGACTTGAAAAAGGGAAGAAATTATTTTTGGCATTTTTCCTTTGCTTAATGTTCATTAATTTGGTTTTGACCTATTCCAGGAGTGCCTGGATTGGAGTTTTCACAGGCATTGTAGTCCTATTTGTTTTTAAGCCGAAAGCGTCATTATCTCTACTTGTTTGTGGCCTGATAAGTGCCGTATTTGTAATTTCTCCGATTCAAAAGAGAATAGTTAAGGATATCTCTGATCCAGGAGCTCAATACAGGATTATCAAGGCAAAAATTGCATATGATAAATTTAAGAAAAATCCAATATTGGGAGAGGGGTTGGGAAGTTTTAATTATGAAGCTCAGTTTTCGGACATTTGGGCCTATCGCGCCCATTCGACCTTGGAGAATAATTACCTGCTTATGTTGGCGGAGGGAGGTATTATAGAATTCCTTGCATTCCTTTATTTAATCGTAGTCTTTGGGAAAAAAGCTATCTCTCTCTTGAAAAGAATCCGAGAGCCATTCCTCCATGCCATATTATTGGGTTCTGTAATGAGTGTGGTCGCGACGCTGACGGCTGGGATGTTCGAGGATACCCTTTTCTTTCCAAAAAACAATTGGTTGATCGGGATGTTTATGGGGATTGTCATTATCGTGGGAAGAATCCATGAGGAGTCATTGAAAACGGCAGATGCCGTAGGAGTCGAAACCGAAAAGAAAGAACAACCGTTTAATTGGGGATAACCTGAAACCATGGAACAAATATTAGATACAGAGAAGATATCCGTTACATTTATTAAGCCTTCTCGTGGTTGGGTTTTACCCCAGATAATGGATATCTGGGCTTATCGTGAGCTCTTGTATTTTCTGGTTTGGCGGGACCTTAAGGTTCGGTATAAGCAGACGGTTTTGGGCATCCTTTGGGCTATTATAAAGCCCTTTTCTCTCATGGTCATTTTTAGCATCTTCTTTGGAAAGCTTGCCAAAATACCTTCTGAAGGTATTCCCTATCCCATTTTTACTTATGCTGCGTTGCTGCCGTGGTCCTATTTTGCTCAATCCCTAAGTGCCTGTAGTAACAGTCTTGTGGGGAATAGTCATTTAATAACCAAGGTCTATTTTCCGAGACTTATCATTCCCATCACTTCTGTCTTCTCCGGACTTGTGGATTTTGCTATTTCCTTCAGCATCCTATTGGTAATGATGTTCTATTATCAGATTATTCCCACTTTAATGGCACTGTTATTGCCTCTCCTTATCCTCATGGCCATGGCAACAGCCCTTGGAGCGGGACTCTGGCTTTCAGCATTAAACGTCCAATATCGTGACGTAAGATTTACATTGTCATTTTTAGTCCAATTTTGGTTTTTTGCTACACCAGTGGTGTATCCAAGCAGCCTAGTTCCTGGTATGTGGCGATTCTTCTATGGTTTAAACCCGATGGTTGGTGTTATAGAGGGTTTTCGAGGAGCCCTATTGGGCAAAGGCCAAATAGTTGGGCCTATGTTCATTGTCTCTATGATCCTCGTAGCCCTGCTTCTCATTACCGGAACTTTCTATTTCGGCCGGATGGAGAAGAAATTCGCAGATGTGGTGTGAGCGGAGACAAGGATGAAACTGCGAGGAGTAGAGGGGCGGGATTGACATTATGAGCTATATAGCAGTCCGGACAGAAAATCTGGGTAAGCTCTACCGGATCGGTGAACATCAAAGAGGCTACAAAACCCTGCGCGAGACGATTGTGAATACTTTCTCCTCCCCTTTTCGACACTTATGCCGCAATCCACAATCCACAATCCGCAATCGACAATCTGACTCTATTTGGGCTCTGAAAGGTATTTCCTTTGAAGTAAAGCGTGGAGAGGTAATCGGCATCATTGGGCGAAATGGAGCCGGCAAGACGACATTGCTAAGGATCTTATCACGCATTACAGAGCCCACAGAAGGTTGGGCAGAAATACGGGGGCGAGTGGGGTCGTTGCTGGAGGTGGGCACCGGCTTTCACCCCGAACTGACCGGGCGGGAGAATATCTACTTGAATGGCGCTATCCTAGGGATGAAGAAGGCGGAGATTGATCGTAAGTTCGATGAGATCGTGGATTTTGCTGAGATCGAGAAATTCATAGACACGCCCGTGAAACGGTACTCCAGCGGCATGCACGTACGCCTGGCCTTCGCCGTAGCTGCCCACTTGGAACCTGAGATCCTGCTGGTGGACGAGGTGTTGGCGGTGGGGGATGCTGCATTCCAGAAGAAATGCCTGGGGAAGATGGGAAATGTGGCACAGGAGGGACGGACGGTGTTGTTTGTGAGTCATAGTTTGGGGGCGGTCCGCTCGCTTTGTAGGCGAGCTGTTTTGCTGGAAGAAGGGCAAAAAAAGCTTGATGCCCCGGTGGAAGAGGTAATCGGTGGGTATCTCTTCCAAATTGAATCTTCAACGGGGGAAATCAGATGGTCTCCTGATGATGAGGATAGTCCCGTAAGTCCAGAAATACGACTTGAGGTAGTTCGGCTGTTAAATTCAAAGGGACAGGTCCAGTCGACTTTTGGGATTGAGCACCCAATTCAGGTCTGCGTTGAGTATGAAGTGCTAAAACCATTATTCTCAATGCGGATTGGAATACAGCTTCTTTCGGCAGTAGGTGACATAGTATTCGCAACAACGGATGAGCAAGCTTGGGCCGTCGAAAGGCCGCGTGGGCGCTATACGAGCGTTTGCACAATACCACGTAACTTTCTGAATACTGGGCAATACCACATAGCCGTGGGCGTGGGTATCAAAGGAAAAAGGATGTTTTTGCCCTTACGAAATGTCATTAACTTCACGGTAGCAGAAACAACCACTCTTACAACTTATGGAGAGAGATGGCCTGGCATCGTGCGGCCTGATCTGAGGTGGGAAGTTCATGCCAATCAGATACCAAAGCCTGAGAAGAACCCAAAACAAGCTCTCGAGCATGAAAAGACGATTTAAGACGTTTTTACGGAAAACCTCCTTCGCCCCACGAAAGCTTCTTATTTCATCGATCTCGAGAGTAAATCCATGCTCGTTCTGGCTCCGACCAGCAAATTACTCAGAAGAATCGGACTTTCTGGCAAGAAGACTGAATACCGATCCAGATGGAATTCATTCATTGATACTTGATTATGTTTCGAAGTCTGGGCAATTGAACATTTTGGACCTCGGATGCGGTAACGGGGTGCTTGGCCAAGATATAAGAAACAAGTACGGTGATAAGCATTATCTGTGTGGAATCGAAATTGATCCCCAATGCGCAGAGATGGCAAGGCCTTATTATGATGATTTGTTTATTGGGGACATCATGAATCTTCAATTCCTAAAGGGTTCCTGGAGGAAATTTGATCTGATTCTGCTGGTAGAAGTGATAGAACATTTGATGACGCCATCAGTAGTACTCAGGAATCTTCACCGATTTTTGAAAGCAGATGGCATAGTGTACATAACAACCCCGAACGTAGCCCACTGGTCAATTCGACTCAGGCTCGCAGTTAGAGGAAATTTTGGACCTGATCTGCTAACCCTCGATCCAACTCATGTTCGCTTTTTTACCTTCACTTCGCTGGAGCAGATGTTGAAAAAATCGGGTTACGAGGTAATATCCAAGATTCCAGTGCCGTGGCCTAAAGGTTCAATGTCACAAGTTTGTCGACGGTATGCTCACAAATTTGTAAGGCCGATACAAAGAAAGCTAACAACGTGGTTCCCAGGAATATTTGCATTTCAAATGGCAGTTTTTACGCGTAGCAGGCTCAAAGGGAATCAAACTTGAGAAGGAGATATTGCATTGTTATCACTACAATTTCACTTCCGACGGTGCTAGAGTCATTTGCGCAGAACCTTCAACAGTATGCTCGGAAGGACGAAGTTGAGGTGTTGGTAATAGGTGACCAAAAGACGCCGGAAGAAGCAAAAGAATATGTTTCAAAATTTGTCAATCAGGGCTTTCGTTTTGAGTATTGGGATGTACATACCCAGAAACGTTGGCTGGGACGTTATCCTGAGCTGGATCAGATGATTGCGTATAATTCCGATAACAGAAGGAACATGGGTTATCTAATCGCCTACGAGCGGGGATGTGAGTGTGTCATAGCAGTAGATGACGATAACCATCCAACAGACGCTGATTATGTAGGTGGTCATGCTAAAGTGGGAACTTCACAAAGGTGGAAAACTGCGCGCTCGAATTCAGGATGGTACAACATCTGTGAGCTTCTCGAAATCGACGAAGACTACACAATATATCCTCGCGGTTATCCCTATGCTTACAGGTGGTTGGAGGGTGAACATTATGAGCTTTTTGAGAGCGAAGGCCGCATCGTCGTCAATGCCGGTTTATGGCTAGGTGATCCTGACGTTGATGCGGTCACGCGGTTGCACAGACCCATCAGCTCGATTGGATTGAAAGAAGAAACTATTATTTTGGATCCATCAACCAATTGCCCGATCAATTCCCAGAACACTGCGTTTCATCGAGATGTTCTGCCATGTTATTACTACGTGGTTATGGGGCAAGCGATTGATGGGTTGAAGATTGATCGCTACGGTGATATATGGTCGGGTTACCTTGCAAGAAAAGTCATCGACAAGATGGATGATAGGGTTGCTTTCGGGGTACCACTGTCGAGACATGAACGACATCCACATAATTTGCTTAAAGACCTGGGTCAAGAATATTGGGGCATGGTTTTGACTAACCGTTTGATAGACCTGTTGATGCAGATCGAACTCAGGGCAACGAACTATGGGGACTGTTACGCAGAGCTATCACACAAATTGGAAGCCAAGGTCAGGGAACAGAAGGACTTTTCGAAGGAGGTCAAAAGTTACTTCTCCAAGATTTGCCGAAACATGCGTATCTGGGTTGATGTTTGTAAGGAATTGAAAATATGACTCAACTCAAGATATCTGTAATCACCTGGGATGCAAGTTTCCGAGAATCATTTCACACGGTCGACTTTTTCCGAGATCAATCGTTCCCGCAATTAGAATATGAGTTTATCTGGGTTGAGTATTACTCAGATGTCAATCCACGACTCAGGCAACAGATGTCGCTGCTTGAGAATGCCCGCATTATCTGTCTGGGGGGAGAAGGTGAGTGGCATGCGGGAATATGCCTAAACGAGGGAATCAAACAGAGCCGCGGGAAAGTCATAGTGACTTGTGATGGCGATATCGCGGTGGAGCCAGACTTCTTGTACACCGTTTGGGGTAGCCACAATACGATAGATAACTTGGTTTTGTACTTTCGAAGATTGGATGAACCGGAAAACGCTCATGAACTGCCAATCAGATTAAATCACTTGGAACAGGTTTGCCAATTGCGGAATCCGACAAATTACGGCGGATGTCTAACTACGCGACGGAAGTGTATCGATTATGTACATGGATACGAGGAACACCTCTTCTTTGCTGGCGCAGGAGCCATTAGTAAGGAACTATACACTCGTTTGAAGAACGCCGGATTCCCTATAATGTGGCATCCCATCAAGAAAGTCTACCATCCATGGCATGCAAATACGCTCCGAGGCACATATAAACTTAAGCGAGATCAGCAATTATGGGTTATTCGGTGTCGGGATTTATCCGTTGACTATTTAGCATCCATAGAACAAGCAGGTTTGTATTCAGATAGTTTCACGCCCCAGACAAAAGATCTCAAATCACCCATATGGTCCATGTGGCAAAAGATAAGAAACCTTTTCAGAAAAACTCAGCAAATCATTAAGAAATAGGAATGTTGTTTTCATGTCAACAAGGGAGAGAACACCTCTGTTTTTGAAAATAGTTCTATCCAGTCTATTTGGGCGTAGTAGTAGTGACGATGTAGAAAGCGATCAGGCCATAGCGCTCTATCCCGAAGACGTATTCCTTGTCTCCTATCCTAGATCCGGAAATACCTGGGTAAGATTCTTCATGCTCAAACGTTTTTTAGCGTTTTAGTGCAGATGCTGTGAAGGGTATGGTATTAGTTGATTTCGCAATTTTTTCATTTGGAGTATTTCCTGAAGATATCCGAATAATTGCAAGTGAAAGGAAACCCAGGGTGGTCTATGCGATCTAGCTACACCCTAAAAAATAAACGCCGGATATTTGAAGTATTGTACCGGTTGTTCCCTGGGCGGGTAGTGCTTGAAAAGCCAGTGTTTATTATCGGCTGTGGTCGTTCAGGAACGACTATTCTTGGACAGTTGCTTTCTCAACATAATCGATTGGCATATCTCAACGAACCTCGCGATCTCTGGATTCAAGGTTATCCCCAAACTGACATCTGGAGTATAAACGCCTCTCAGGTTAATGGTAAACTTTATATGACAAAGCATGATACCAAGTCACAGTCTACTGCAAAGCTCAAACGGTTATTTCTGATTGAGACCCGGCTTCAAGGGAAGGCCAGGCTGGTAGAAAAACTACCAATAAACAGTTTTAGGTTGGACTTTATTGCGGGTATCTTTCCTGATGCACAATTTATCCATTTGATTCGAAATGGTGTGGCAGTGGCAAAGTCGATAGCGAAGTTGGCAGATGAAGGCCTTTGGTTTGGGGAGGGAGAATACAAGTGGTATCAGTTGATGAATTTCGCGAGTCAAAAGGTCGAATATCGCTCCCTCGTTAAGCTTTGCAGGGACAACTACACTCGTGGCCTGCTTGAGTGGCGAATGAGCGTCGAAAGTATACAAGCATACACCAGTATGTTATCAAAAGACCGATTTTTAGAGCTTCGCTATGAGTTTCTTCTTGATGACCCCTTGAGAGCCTGTCGTCTATTGGAGGATTTCCTTGGTGAGATGTGCGATCGAGGAATGCATCATTTTGCAATGTCTCAGGTCAGAAGAAAATCCTCACAACTTAGTGAAAATAACTTTCATCAGCACACTTACGATATCGCTGGTAGTCTATTACACCGGTTGGGCTACCAGGATGAATTTGAGCTGTCTCGTTAGTGAGAACGGGGGAGAAAGAGTGAAGTCGGGATGACACGAGGTGAAAAAGAAAAAAGGACGGGCTTTTGGACCAACTCGAGATTTTGAGTTTGTCAGAAAAGGCATCAATGGTGATTGGTTGAACCATTTGGAATGTATGCTCGAGCCCGTTCGCATTATAGGCGTTGCGAAAAAACCTGCCAGAAATGAGGTATGAAAGACAAACCAAACATTTTGATTATTACGTTTGACTGCCTTCGTCCCGATCATCTCAGTGCGTTGGGCTACAGGGGCTTGTTTACGCCAACCTTTGACCGTCTGATTGATGAGGGCGTTATTTTCACGAATGCTTACTGCCAGGCACCTAACACATGGATTTCACATGCGTCTCTTTTCACCGGTTGCAATCCCTACAGGCACGGAGTCAGAACGCCTCTCCGCAAGATTGCTCCCAATGTTCGTACGATGGCCGAAGTGTTTCAAGAAGCCGGTTACACAACCTTTGGCCTACCGGCGATGTCATTGTTGAGCAGAGAGGCAGGGTTTGCACGAGGGTTTGATGAATATTGCCTGGATGGATTGCAAAGCAGAGAAGGCATTCTATCGCACCGTTATTATCGGTCGGCCTCAGATACTCTGGCGATAACGAAACACTGGCTCAGGGGCATTAGTCGCCCTTTCTTTGGTTGGATTCACTATTTTGGCACACACAGGGTGGAAGATTCATTGTTGGATTTGCCGCCTAAATACAGGCAGCAATATTCCGAGTATGCCCAGTATTACGATGGTAAAGTAGCTTTTACCGACGAACAATTTCTGGAGCATCTAGTTGGTGAACTTAAGACCCTTGGGATCCTTGATGAAACGATATTGGTTCTGTGGAGTGACCACGGGGAGAACCTGCATGGAGTGGAACACAACCCACAATATGCCCACAACTGGACTCTTAAAGAAGATGTGATGCGAGTTTTGCTTGTTATTCGAGCGCCCTGGTTGTTGCCTCCGGGCGAGAAACATTCCAATGTCGTTCAGAGCATTGACATCTTTCCCACTCTGCTTGAACTCGTGGGGGTACGATCTTTCCAGAGTCAGGTGGAGGGGAAATACCTGACAACCCCTTTCCCTCAATCTAACCCAATAGTGTATATGGAAAATCTATGCCAGGGTTTTGTTGGTGTGCGCCAAGACAGATTCAAGCTGATAATCTCCAAGCCCGATTCACAAGGCAAGGAAAATTCGCAAATATCTGGAGTTTTTGGAGAGAGGTTGATCTGGCGTCTTCGACTCGTGAAAAACGCGATACATGAGCTGCTCCCTGCCCGCTGGAAGTGGCAGGGGAGAAGGGAACCGGTATCCGAGGTAACCGATGGATTAGCTCCTTGGTGGAGTGCAAGGGGAGAGCCAGAAGAGATTTTACTGAGACTGATCAAGCACGGGACGTGTACCCTATATGATCTTTACAATGACCCCTTGGAACATCACAATATTGCTTCCCAGAAGCCAACGCTTGTCAAAGATCTAAAACAGATCATCCACGATTTGGCAGTTCATGGGGCGAATGTCGAGCAAGCTTATGAAGCGTCGGAAGAAGCAGCGGTTGAGGCTCATCTGAGAGCCCTGGGCTACTTCTAGATTGTGAACGGCCTACACATTAATCTCATCGTTGAAGTCGCCAGGCTGCGCGAGCCCTCAAAGAAGGAGTGCTTTTTGGTTGCTAGTAATGGGGGGTAACTTCTGGTCTTTTTCTGGCAGTACAAATGCTACTATTGTTCTTGCGGACGTGAAACACATTTTGAAACAAGTTGTACCACCGCCAGTCTACCGGCCTACCCTGGCTCAGAGGTATCGAAAGCGCGAGTGCGTCATTGTTGACGGTGCGTTCAAAGATCTTTAGGGGGTGATTGGCAAGGTAAAGCTATATGAGAATACTCCAAGTGAGCACAGCTGAGATAGCAGGTGGGGCTGAGAGTGTGGCTAAAAGTCTATTTGAAGAGTATCGCCGTCAGGGACACGACTCTTGGCTAGCTGTGGGTTGGAAACGTAGTAGTGACCCAAATGTGTTGCTGATTCCAAACGCCAATCAAAAAAATATTTGGTTTCGACTGTGTATGAAACTTGCGAGAAAGTTAGGACCGCGGGTAGAGAGAACAAAGGGTGGTCGTAAGATTGAGAAGCTTCTCGAGAACCTATCCGAACCTTTTCACTGGGTACATCGGGAGCTCGGATACGAGAACTTTAGATATCCTGGGAGCTGGCACTTGCTCGACTTGGCTCCGCAGAGGCCTGACGTTGTACATTGCCATAATCTACATGGACCATTTCTTCCAAGGAGCGGCTACTTCGACCTGAGATTGCTTTCCATCCTAAGCCGTAAGGTACCGGTAATTCTGACCCTTCACGATGCCTGGCTATTGAGCGGACACTGTGCACACTCCTTTCATTGTGAGCGCTGGAAAACGGGGTGCGGAGAATGCCCAGACTTGAGCATTTACCCTGCAATCAAGCGAGACTCAACAGCCTATAATTGGCGGAGAAAGAAGGAGATTTACGCGAAAAGTAAACTCTTTGTGGCGACACCATCCCGATGGCTGATGCACAAGGTTGAACAATCTATGCTAGCGTCCGCCCTCGTTGAAGCTCGGGTCATCCCTCACGGGGTTGATCTATCCATATTTCGTCCCGCGGATAAGCAGAGAGTTCGAAGAAAATTGAAAATTAACTCAGATGTAAAAGTGCTTCTGTCCGCAGCGAATATAATCCGACAGAACCCATGGAAAGATTACCAGACCATGCGAAAAGCTGTTGCTCGGGTTTCC
>Ga0209635_10004361_pt1 | contig 11092 bp, 8 predicted proteins | sample DeeMarSWOR230_32_FD_187463 | JGI IMG/M metagenome (GOLD analysis project Ga0209635, IMG submission 187463) | Marine sediment microbial communities from White Oak River estuary, North Carolina - WOR-2-30_32 (SPAdes) (version 2) | ecosystem: Environmental > Aquatic > Marine > Intertidal zone >...
AGGAGGAGACGGAGGATACGAGCCGATTCATCGAGGAGTGCACTCACCTCTTCGCGTGCGTACCGCGTGGCACATCTCTCCGACGCTGCGAGAAGCTCCTTTGCTTTGCCATCGATAACGAGCTGAAGGATGGATGTAGCATCACGCCTCACTTCGAGAAATCCCTCATCGAGCAGCTTGATGCTCCGCCGGAGATTCCCATCGGAGAGAAGCGCCAACCGTCGGGCCTCTTTCCGTTTTACCGAGTAAAAGCGCACCAGAAAATCGCTGATCCCATCAACAGGAAGCGGATCGAACCGAACCTGCTGACATCTCGACAGTATCGTCGGGAGGAGCCTGTCCGGGTAGTCGGTGACCAGCAGGATCACTGCAGAGGCGGGGGGTTCCTCCAGGAGCTTGAGGAATGCATTTTGAGACCCAACGGTCATGAGGTGAGCCTCAAAGAGAATCACCACTGTGTAATGCCCCTCATACGGCCGCTTGGATACCGATTCGATCACCTTTCGAATCAGGTCGATCCCTATGCTGCGGGCCCTATTTCCGAACTCCCCGTAGTTAAAAAAATCTTCCCGCCTGCTTTCCATGACGATGGGCATTGCCTTTTCCCACTCCCCGTACGGAACCGCGTAGATGATGTGGAGGTCGGGGTGCTCCAGATTCCCCACCTTCATGCACGAAGGGCAATGCCTTTCACCGTCCTCTTCCTGCGAGCCGCAGTTCAACATTGCAGCCAGCTCTATTGCAAAGAGCTCTTTCCCTGCACCTTCCGGTCCAGTGAAGAGGAGTGAGGGAGGGAGTCTACCAGAGCGCACCAATCCCTCCAGGAGATCTCCAACCCTTGCCTGAGCTCCAGCGATCACGCGTGCTGCAGCCAGTATATCGATTTTGACCCCTCCTCTATAAATCGAACCTCGTTCTGCAAGAGGTATCTGGGTAGAGTCACCGGAACAGATATGTCCACTGTAACAGCTTCATCCGCACGGGCTCTCGGCGGGATTATGCGCGGGCGAGTGCCCCGTTCATCTTTTCAGCCACTCGGCAGGATCGAGTGCCTTCTTTGATTTCCTGATTTCGAAGTGGAACGGGTTACCGGCACCAGTCCCTTCTTCTCCGATCTCCGCGACTACCTTCCCTCGCTCCACACGCTCTCCCTGCTCGACGAATATGCGCGTCGCATGTGCATAGAGGGTGTAGTAACCGCCTCCATGGTTTAATATAATACAGTTGCCGTACCCGGGAAGCTTATCGATATACTCCACCCTCCCTTTCGCCACAGCCCGTATCGGGGAACCCGGCCTCGCCTCGATATCGATTCCTGAATTGAAGGTAACCGTTCCGAACTCAGGGTGCCTGAATCGCCCGAATTTTCGCACGGTCGTGCCATTCACCGGTTGTGGCAGCTTCCCTTTCAGACTGGAGAAATCCTTCTCCCCGTAGGACACCCACTCTTTTGCCTGTTCGAGTCTCTTCTTCTCCAGTTCCTCAATGAAGTTCTGCAGCTTCTTCTCTGCCTGGGCGAGCTCATCGATCTTTTTCTGGTACTTGTTCTTGCTCCGCTTGAGTGCGGTAAGCGTCCCCTTACGCTTACGCTCGTTCTCTTCGAGCCGCTCGAGCTCTCCCTCCTTCTCCCGCCGCGACACTGTCACCTCATGGAGGAGCTCCGTAATTCCAGCCTCCTGGTGCTCGATCACCGCCTGTCGCTCCCGCACATCCCTGACCAGATCAGCATCCTGCTCGGCGATCATCGTGAGAAACTTGTACCGCTGGAGGAGGTCACCGAAATCACGAGCGTCGAGAAGCTCCTGCCAGAGATGACGCTGTCCTTCCTTGTACATCTCCCGAAGTCGCTTGGAGAGGATATCGAGCCTGTGGCGGTAGATCTCTTCGTTCGTCTGGAGTGCCCCTCTCAACTCGGTCACCTGCACTTCGAGCATCCCCTCTTTATCGGCGAGTCCCTGGAGCAACTTGCGCGTGAGCTCCTCCTCCCGCTCGAGCTTCTTCAGGTAATCGAGTTCACCCAGCTCTTTCTTCTCAACATCTCTGATCTTGCGCCGCTGTTCGGCGATCTTTTTCCTGAGCTCCTGGAGTTCCTTCTCCTTTGAGTCTATCTTATCTTCGAGGTCCCTCTCCTGGGCTGAGGCAGCAGGAACGAACGCGGCCAGCATGAGAGCTATCATGAGCCCCCTGAAGAGATATCTACACCGCCGAGCCGGCATGTGACCGGTGTGGTTCGCCGAAGGGCGAGATTCGAAGGAACAGTTACCCGTTCTCACCAGCACTCCACACATTGGAGAAATCCTCTGTTAAATCTTTAAGAAGCGCCTCATCGCCGTATAGCTTCCCAGAGCCCCCAACAGGGCGCAGAACGTGACAAACACGAGGATCGCCTCGATCCTCAGAAAGGAAATCCCGGCGATGTATCGGCTCGTGAATACGTACAAAACAGCGAGAAGCCCCGTGGCGAGGAGGGATGCGACAATACCTTGGAGGGCCCCCTCGATGACGAAGGGTACCTGAATATAGGCGTTGGTCGCACCGACGAGCTTCATCACATCGATTGCCCTCTGACGGTGGAGAATGGTCAGTCGCACCGTGTTCGAAATGACGAAGACGCCCGAAAGAAAGATAATGAGCCCCAAAAAGAGATCGGTCAGGTAGAACCCCTTCACAAGCTTTTCCCCTCTCTCAAACCATCTCCTTCCGTATCGTACCTCTTCAACGCCTTCCCACTCCTCCACCTGTTGTGCGACTCCCTCGAAGAACTCACCCTTGATGTAATCCGATTTCACCTTCACGCGGTACGCATCAGGGAGCGGATTCTTCTCAAGCGCTTCCAGAATGTCACTATCTTCACCGAGCGTCTGGCTGAATGACGAGAGTGCTTCCTGGCGCGAGATATAGATAACCTCTTCTACCCCCTTCATGCCCAGAAGGCGGAACTGTATGTCCCGTGATATGCCCTTGGGCACCCCGTCATCGAGGTATACGTAGACCCGCAATTCTTCACTTGCCTGACTGATCACCCCTGCGATGTTTATCGTGACCAGGAGAAAGATCACCAGGATGAGGAGCGAGAGGCCCATGATGATAATCGATATAATGTTCGCACCCCTCCGCCTCTTCAGCATCAACATCGATTCATCGATGATGTAGCGGATCTGTTTCAGGTTCAATCCGTCACCTCTCTTGCTCACCGGTGATATCGTGCTCCCTCAAGCGCTCCGCCTTCCGGCTCACTTTTGACTCAGCGATCTTCTCCCGCAGGTCACCGACGTATATCATCTCCCTGTCCCTGACGATCTGTCCATTCTCCAGGTATATGATCCGTTGGCCGAAGCTCCGGACCAGATCGAGGTCATGTGTCGCCATCAGGACAGCGGTTCCGCCGGCATTTATTTTGAATAGTAACTCCAGTATGTTTCTCGTGACCACAGGGTCGAGGTTCCCGGTCGGCTCGTCGGCCAGGAGTACCGCCGGCCGGTTCGCCACAGCACGCGCTATGGCTACCCGCTGCTGCTCCCCACCTGACAGCGTGGGCGGAAAATCGTACCGCTTGTGGTAGAGGCCGACCCGGGTCAGGATGTCAGTAACCTGCCTCTTGATCTCTCCTATACCGACTCCAGTCACCTTCATCGCCAGGGCGATATTCTCGAAGACCGTCCTGTCTTCGAGCAGACGAAAGTCCTGGAATATAATACCGACCTTACGTCTCAGTAGAGGGATTGTGTTCCGCTTCATCGTGGTCGAGACAAACGAACCGACGACTACCTGCCCTGATGTCGGAAAATCATCCATGTAGATAAGCCTGAGGAGTGTGCTCTTTCCCGCCCCACTGGGTCCCACCAGGAAGACGAATTCACCGTTCGCCACCTGGAGGTTGATATCCTTGAGGGCGAAGTACTTGCCGAAGCTCTTCGACAGGTGATACACCCCGACGATAAGTCTCTGATCCTGCATCATCGATCCGAAGTCCCTTCCATTTTTCGCCTCTGCCGGCAGCAGGCAACGGCAACCTCGATCGCTCTCTCGAGACTCCCTGTCGTAGCAACACCCTTGCCCGCGATATCGAACGCGGTCCCATGGCAAACAGATGTTCTCACCACGGGGAGCCCAATCGTCATATTAACGCCTTTTTCAAAACTGTACATCTTAAAAGGGATCATGCCCTGGTCGTGATAGAGCGCGATAAAGGCATCGTACCCCTTTTCTTCCCACCTGTAGAACAGGGTGTCGGCAGGGAATGGGCCGTCCACACGGATGCCATCACCTCGAAGCTCTTCTATTGCGGGGGCGATGATCTCCTTCTCCTCACATCCGAGTACCCCGCCGTCACCGGCATGAGGGTTCAGAGCGGCAACAGCCACCGAGGGTTTGTCTATACCGAAGAGCCCATGAAGCGCTTTCACCGTGATATCGATACCACGCCGTATCCTCAATTTGGTTACCGCGTGGGGAACCTCCTTGAGTGGCATATCTCTCGTCAGGATGACAACACGCAGCGCATCCGCCACCATCATCATGTGGCATTCGGTTTCGTCAAAGAGATCGGAAAGCATTCCGGTATGCCCTACGTAATGGTACCCGGCGAGATGGAGCGCCTCCTTGGAGATCGGGCCGGTCACGATCCCCTCGACCGTTCCACGCCGGGCGAGGGTTACCGCCGTCTCCACCGCGAGGGCTGCGATACGACCGCCCGCTGCGGACGGCTCTCCGATAGGGACACGCTCACCTTTTCCGACATCGATGATCACGGGAAACGCCGAGGGATGATTAATGGATGCCGGAGAGGAGGCCGAAACGACGTCTGCATAGTCTTTGAAGCGTGACGAGCAATCGACATGAAACAGAGCCTGGGCCGATCCGACCACAAAAAGATCGGCATCGTCCCGCCACTTCCCCTCTGCCAGGACACGTGCCGCAATCTCGGGACCGATGCCTCCAGGGTCACCGATCGTAAGAGCCACGCGAACCTTCATCTCACCCCCCGCCCGCAACACAGACAATCTCTGACCAGACCGGTGGCAGCGACGTGCACGCTCACAGATCCCATTCTTCCATAGCAGTGAGGTGTTCCTCCCTGACCACGCTAAAGAAGCGTTCCCTCTCTTTCCGGGAAACCTGGCCGGGGGGCACCTCGATGATCTCTACGACGAGCAGTCTTCTGGGATACCGTATCTCGAGGATGTCTCCCGCCTGTACCTCACGGCCCGGCTTCACTGCCCTCCCATTCAGTTTGACGAATCCCTCCTCACAGCCCTTCCGCCCCTGATTTCGCGTCTTTACAAAACAGAGGGACTTGAGCAGGACATCGATTCTCATCCCCTACGGAGCTCCCTTAACCTCAACGTGGTATATATCCTTAAGCCCCTCCACGTACTCCTTGAAACGGTCCTGTCGTCTTTGCTGCTCTATCACCCTCTTCAGCTCGTCCCTCGCCTCGTCGAAGGTGTACGGGCGTCCCGGCTGCCGGCCGAGAACCTTGACGACACGAAACCCATCGGATTCTTTGAGCACAGGTGCTATCTCGTTGTCACCGACGTCCCGTATGGCCTCACGGAAGTACTGGGGAAGGTTTTCGAGAGGGATCTCCCCCACCACACCCCCCTGCTCCTTCGTGGCGTGGTCGCTCGAGTATCGAGCGGCCATCTCTCCAAAGTCTGCACCTTCGATGATCTCCTGCCTGATTCGCTCAGCGAGTTCCGCTGTCCTCGCGATATCGTCCTCCTCACTCTCAACCCGGATGAGGATATGCCGCACCAGGACCTCTTCTCCCCTCACATCTTCCAGCTTTATAATGTGGTAGCCGTACTCTGTTAAAACGGGGCCGCTCACCTCACCGATGAGAAGCTTCTTCGCAGTCTCCTCGAACGCAGGATTGTTCAGGTCGGCGAGCCTCACATAGCCGAGGCTTCCCCCATACTGTGCACTCGGCCCCTCAGAGTATTCCCGCGCCACCTCTGCAAAATCCTCCCCCGCCCTGACCTTCCTTTCGATCTCCTGTGCTTTCTCAAGTGCCTTCTCTCTCGCATCCTCGGATATCTGGAATTTCAACCTGATGTGCGCCACATTTACCGTGGGCGGACGCTGTGGCAGGCTGGATAGATTATTTCGGTAATAATCCTTCACCTCACCCTCTGCCACCTGAACCTCACTCATGACCTCGCGGTACAGTAAGCTCTCGATCAGCATCCGTGCCCGTAGCTTCTCACGGTAAAGCTCCCGAAGCTTCTCCATGGTCAACCCCTCCCGGGCCACCTGTCTCGTAAACGCCTCATGGCCTCCGAGAGCCTCCTTCTGATCGTTAATCGTCCTCTCAACAGCCGCATCGACCTCCTCGTCACTGACCTCGACACCCCGTTTCGTGGCATGAACGGTCATCAGGAGATCCGCAATCAGTCCATCGAGTATCTCCTGCCTCAGCTTTTTCTCTTCTTCATCGGTCAGCATCGTCCTGTTAGTCTGGAGAAGCACACGCCTGTATTCGAGTTCGAGCTCGCTCTGCAGCACGGCCTTGTCCTCGACGACCGCCACAACCCTGTCAACGACTTGATCCTTCTGCCCTGCAGCATCCCCTACCGGCACGATAAAACATGCCGCTGCCATTGATGCAGCCACAAAACAATGTACCATCTCTTTCACCTGTCATCCTCCTCTACCCTCGCCGTATCTCCTTGCTCGCCCGAACCTGCCGTATCGACGCCGGACTCAGTCACAGAGTCTGTGGTGTATGCCTGTTCGTAATACTCGATGTCAGCCACACTTCGCAAGGCGTCGAGAAAATCTCCATACGCCTTCTTCCTCTTCTCGATCATCAGGTTGTTCATAATCTGCTCTCGAACATCCCCGAGATCGACCTGCACGAGAGACTCCCGTACGCCGACCAGCTTGATGATATGGTACCCGAAATCGCTTTTCACGATATCGCTGACCTCCCCGGGCTCCATATCAAAAATCACCTTTTCGAACTCCGGGATCATGTTGCCCTTCGTCAGGTAGTCGAGGTTGCCCCCCCTCCTCGCCACGGGATCTATGGAGTATCGATTCGCAACCCAACTAAAGCTATTTCTATTCAAGAGGTCTTTTACTTCCTCCGCCTCTTCCAACGTGTTCACGAGAATGTGGCTCACTTTGTACTCGTACCTGTACTCCTCCTCGTGCTCTCTGAAGTATTCCATCACTTCCTCGTCCGTAACGGTTGTCCGTTCGCGTAGCTCGAGAAATGTGAGGTGATCAGCAAGGAACTCCTGCTCCAGGCTTCTCAGGCGGGCCTGAATCCGCGGATCGTCCTTCAGTCCTCTCCGGGCGGCCTCCTGATACAGAACTTCCGCATCCACCCACCGCTGAACGAACCGCTTCTTCTCTTCTGTCGTAAAGGGGATTCTCTCGCCCTCGGGAAGAAGGTTCTCAAGATCAACTTCGGCGAGAACAGTTTCTCCAACTCTTACGATCTCCCCGGCAACCCTCTCGGGTTCCTGCTTCTCTTCTGCTCTCTCACAGCCCGTAAAAGCGGCCGCCGCAAAAAGAAGCATGGAGATTGCTCGTCGTGCCTTCATCGTTCTCTTGAAAATTGTTTGCCTCAGCTAAAGCCTCGTCCTCTTCAGCTCGGCCTTTCCCAGATTATTATCGTCAATCGTAATCGGGTATCCCTCACGCCACTTCTCAAGCTTCTCCATCAGAATCTTGTCCGCTTTTTCCTCCATCAACGACTTTTGTATCGTTGATCTCGCCTCGGGAAGCGTGGGCGTACTCGAGCCCTTTATCTGTTCAACCTTTACCACCACCCATCCCCTCGACACCTTGAACGGATCGGATACAGATCCTTCCTCAGGGAGCGAAAATGCCACCCCATCGTATTCGGGGTAGTGTCCCTTTTCCATGAGTCCGGTCTTACCCAGGTTCTCCTTAACAGTGGGGTCTTCGGAGTATTTTATTGCCAGCTTGGAGAAATCCTCACCAGACCTCGCACGCGTCGCGACCTCTTGGGCCGTGGCCAGATCGCTGACGACGATAATAGAGAACTCTCTCTTCTCGGCTGTCCGTATCTCATCAATATAAGTGTGATAGTACTCCTCGATCATACCTGGCGTAACGGTTATTTCATCCCTGACCTGATCCTGGTAGAGTAAATAAACGAGGAATTCCTCCTTCTTTCTCTCGAGCGTTTCCCGCACTTCAGGTATCTCCAAGATTTTGAGCTTATGTTCCGCATACACCGGCAGCACCACATCAAAGACTTTTTTATGCATCGCAGTAATGATGGCTTCCTTACCAGCGCGGCGAGTGGGACGTTCCGGCAAGCCCAGCGCTTCGTAATACTCGGCGAAGTCCCTGAGCGTGTATGCGCCGTCAACATACTGGACAATGATCATGTCCTCATACTGCTCGGGGATCTCTACATTGGGTGCATTGGCGCGGGTCACCTTGTACGTGTAGATATCCCCCGGCGGGATATCCTCCGGTAAGGCGTCGTAGGCGATCTGCACGGCGTCGGTGTAAAAGGTCATTTCAATCTCTTTTTCGATCTCTGCCTTCATCTTCTCAATACCGAGTTTCTCCTTGATTGCGAAAACACGATCGCGCACGTACTCCTTACCCTTCTCGGGTTCGATCCGCCGTATGCGATGGACCTTAATCAAAGACCAGCCAACGTGGGTGCGCAGCGGCTCAGAGATATCCCCCTCTTTCATCCCGAAGAGAGCCTCCTCCACCCACGGGATCATCGCTCCAACGGGACTGCTCCCCAAGAATCCCCCGTCCTCCGCCGACTGATCGATGGAGTGCTTTTTTGCCATCTCGGCAAAGTCTTCACCGAGCATGATCTTCTCCCGTAGCTCCCATGCAAAGCTCTCATCCGAAACGACGATCTGACTCAGGGTATACTCGTAATGCATCTTTTCGTAGTAATCATCGACTTCCTCTTCAGTTACCGTCACCTTCTTTCGTATGTATTGATCCATCATCGCTGTAATCAGGAAGGGGGGCCTGAAACGATTCCAATAGCCTAGGAACATTTCTTCTTTCTCGTATCCTGACTCTATCGCCCGCAGGGCCATGACCTCTTTGTTGATCATGTGATCGAGGAGTTGCTTCTTCCCTTCCAAATCATCGGTAAGTGGAAGATACTCCTCCTCAATGATCTCAGAGGCCCTCTCAAAGTCAGCAACGGTGATCTGCCGCCCGCCCACTTCGGCGACGACGAGATCTTCCTTCTTCGCGCATCCCAGTGAAAAGGTCAGTGCGATGATGAAAATGTAGGTGATCGTTCTTTTCAAGTCGTTCTCCTTTCTCATGAGACGTGATTGTAAAACTGATCCCATACGGACCCGCACCGATCCATTGTTGGATCGGAGAACGGAATGTGCGATACTCCTTTATCCACAGCGGTTAAACTACTCTATTTATCATAAAGTTCCCATAACTTCAATAAATTTTCAAGGTCCATGAGCGCTCCGCCCCTACCGAGGCTCTTCCGCGCAGGACGAAGCCTTTCGGTGGAGCTTCCCCCCCCGCCAGCTTCTTCGTCCACCTTCTCAGCATGAATTGTCATTGAAAATCCCTTCCAGGATTGAACGGTCAACCTTCCCTCGAATGCTTTCGCAATATCGACTGCTCTCCTCTTGTTCGGAACGCTATCCTTCGCAAACGAGACCCGCAGAACTCCCTTCCCATCCACCTCCACCCGCTCGACGCCGACTGCGCGTGCCCGCACCTTGAGATCCAACAGCCTCAGCATATTTCCCGCAGGATCGGGGAGCGGACCGAAACGGTCCCGCAGCTCCTCTGTCATCTCCTCAAGCTCACGAACCTCTTCCACCATCGAGAGCCTGCGGTATATATTCATTCTCTCCTCCGAGTCGTGGACGTACCAGTCCGGCAGGAAGGCAGGGATGGGCACGGATATCTTCACCTCTGGTTCCTCCTGCACGGGCTCGCCCTTGAGGTTTGACACCTCCTCGCGGAGCATTCGGGTGTACAGATCGAGTCCCACGGCATTGATATGTCCCGACTGCTGAGGTCCGAGCAGGTTGCCTGCCCCCCGTATTTCCAGATCCCTCATCGCAATTCTGTATCCGGCTCCGAGGTAGTCGAATTCACTGATCGACTGGAGCCGCTTGATGGCCCCGGACGTCAACATCTTCCCTCCTGGCACGAGGAGGTACGCGAAGGCTTTCCTATCGGAACGACCGACGCGTCCCCGAAGCTGATAGAGCTGGGCCAAACCGAATTTATCGGCCCGGTTTATAATGATCGTATTAACATTGGGAAAATCGAGCCCGGCCTCGATGATCATGGTACACACGAGAACGTGGAAGCCTCCGTCCAAAAAGTCGATCATCCTGTTCTCGAGCTCCCTCTCTCTCATTTGGCCGTGTGCATGAGCTATCTTCACCCGATCGGGTAACAGGCGCCTGAGGTAGCTCTCCATGACGCCGATCGATTGAACCCGGTTGTGAACGAAGAAGACCTGCCCACCGCGGTCCACCTCTCGTATGATGGCATCCCTGATGCGGTCATCGTCAAACGGAAGAATCTCCGTGTGGATGGGAAGACGGTTTCGGGGGGGCGTATCGATAACGGAGATGTCCCTGAGCCCAGAGATAGCCATTGACAGCGTCCGGGGTATCGGCGTGGCGGTCATGCTGAGCACATCGATGCTTTTCTTCATCTTCTTGAAGGTTTCTTTGTGTCTCACACCGAAGCGGTGTTCCTCGTCGATGATCACGAGACCGAGATTCTTGAAGTGGACGTCCTTTGAGATGAGCCGGTGCGTGCCTACCACGATGTCGACCTTACCCTCCGTTAAATCCTCGACCACCCTCTTCTGCTGCTTCGTCGGAATAAAGCGGCTGAGCATCGCGACATTGACGGGAAAGCCTTTCAACCTCTCCAATATAGTATGGTAATGCTGCATGGCAAGGACGGTGGTGGGAACGAGAACGGCACTCTGCTTCCCCGAGAGGACAGACTTGAATGCAGCGCGGATAGCGACCTCGGTCTTGCCGAAGCCGACATCACCGCAGAGGAGCCTGTCCATGATACGCTCATGCTCCATGTCGTCCTTTACCTCATGCGTGGCTTGGAGCTGGTGAGG
>Ga0209635_10004362_pt1 | contig 11092 bp, 7 predicted proteins | sample DeeMarSWOR230_32_FD_187463 | JGI IMG/M metagenome (GOLD analysis project Ga0209635, IMG submission 187463) | Marine sediment microbial communities from White Oak River estuary, North Carolina - WOR-2-30_32 (SPAdes) (version 2) | ecosystem: Environmental > Aquatic > Marine > Intertidal zone >...
CGTGAGCATCCGGGTGAGTTTTTCTATAAGAATCTGATAATGGGAGTCCAATTGATAGAGCAGGGGCGGCTTCACGACATCGAGAAGTTTGTGGCGATTGGCACGGTTTGTGCGTATCCGAAATTTACGCCGGTGCCGTTTAAGGAAGATGACCTTTGGAACGGATATCCCGAGGAGACGAATGCACCATACGGGCTGGCTAAGAAGATGCTGCTTGTTCAATCGCAGGCATATCGGGCAGAGTATGGTTTTAATTCGATATTTCTTTTGCCGGTGAATCTTTATGGCCCTGGTGACAACTTTGACCCTGACAGCAGCCACGTGATACCAGCGTTGATAAAGAAATGCGTTGATGCGGTCGATAGCGGTGCGGAGTATATTGAGTGCTGGGGGACAGGGAAGGTCTCGCGGGAATTTATTTATGCAGCTGATGCAGCTGAGGGGATTTTGCTGGCGACGGAGCATTATAATGGTGTTGAGCCGGTTAATATTGGAGCTGGCTTTGAAATCACGATAAGGGAGCTTGTCGAGAAAATCGCCAAGCTTACGGGCTTTAACGGCGAGATTCGCTGGGACAGCTCCAAGCCGGACGGCCAACCAAGACGCTGTTTAGATACATCCCGCGCCAAGAAACTCTTCGGCTTCAAAGCCAAAACCTCTTTCGACAAAGGCCTGAAAAAAACCATTGAATGGTACAGAGCAAGCTGTAAGTAAGTATAAAATGGGGTGATATAAGTTTACATAAGATTTTTTACCTCCAGTTGTTCTATTGAGGGATTTTGATTTTTAAGTAGAAAATACTAAATGCTTTTATCCAAACCTTATGGGGTTAAAATAACTTTGAGACAACATTCATTCGTTATGTTTCTTATGTTAACTTCGTTATTTTCTGTTACGACTTCTGTGGAAGTAAATTTGGCGTTGAATAAAAGTTATACGATTTCGCCAAAACCTAATTATCGTTTGTGCACCGATACTGAAGATACAATCCAGCTTACAGATGGTAAAACATCGGGCAGCAAGTGGGAAAAGAAAAGCACCGTTGGCTGGGAAAGAATAGATGTAATTCCAGAAATTACGATAGATCTTGAGAAGAGAGCGACTATTGGTGAAATAAAAGTACACAGTATCGGAGGTGGGGCTGGGTTGGTAGAGTATCCTAGTTTCATTGCAGTTTTAGTCAGCGAGGACGGCAAAAATTTTGAATTCATCAAGTTGATTGAGGGTAATAATCTACCTACCGGAGAACGTGGTTTTAAGGCTAAGACTGCTCATACTTTTGTTCTCAGGGATTTAAGAGCAGAGGGGCGTTTCATAAAGGTACTAATACGGCCCGGTAAAAGCTACTTTCTTTTTTTAGATGAAGTTGAGGTTATTGGACGGTTAGCTTCATCGGCTGAATCAATTGTTAGAGTGGAGAAACTAAAGCAGTTTAGTAATAGCATCGATGTGTTAAAAGCTTTTGAGAAACAGTTACAACTCAGAGAAAATATAGTAGCAACAATTGAAATTGTGGGCCGGCACCGCGATAAACTCGGCATCGATTTTTTTGAAGGTGTACTTTCTGAGTTGGAGCAGCTTTCATTTAATCTTAAGCAGTCAGGAGACGGATTATTCTCAACAAAGGAATTGCTTGGATTTAATAGGAATGTAGGCATTATTCGCTCCAAAATATATAAGAGAATTTATAAAAAACCATGTGTTTGTGTATCAGTAAATCCCATGGAAGCTTTAAAAGAGAAGGATATGCCTATCGTTGATACGATGCAGGATTTGGAACTTAACGTTGAATTTTGGCAAGGTGAATATGAGTCAGTTTCATTTGATATTATAAATTGTACAGATAAACCGATAAACCTACGTGTTTCTGCTTCACCTTTAGTTGGTCCGGGAGGCATTATTGTAGACAGTAAGAAGACATTCGCTATCAGGCGTGGATTTTTTGTGACTGCAGCATGTAAGAGCATAGCAGCGTGCGTTGGTTCAATAGCAGATGCGCTTGTCTTACAGGATGGAAAGCCATTTGAGTTGGAGCCAGGTATGGTTGTGCAAATTTGGCTGACAATTTTTAATCCAACGTTAATAGGTGGCAATTATAAGGGTAATATAGAAGTGACAGCAGTTTCAAAAGGAGAAAAAATAGCGATTGAAACTCTACCAATTAATATAACTGTTGCCCCCCTCAAGTTTCCACAAAGTGTCGTAGTTAACAGCTGTGTTTGGGCTTATCCTCGAATTGCTGCTGAGACGAAAAATTCGGTAGCTGAGGCTGTGGAAGACCTTAATAAGCATTACACGAATGTTTTAGTTGTCCCTCCCTCAGATATACCTTTTCCAAAAGAGGTGTCAAAATATGGCATAATTATTAAAAGAAGTGCTTTCTCAAATCTTGATAATTTTCTACAAATTAATAAGTATTGCAGGACAATTCTATTTTATCTTGCTTTCGAGCAAGGTGCAGAATCCTCAAGATTTGGTCGATGGATGAGTCTTGGCTGGAAGAAGGCTTTTTCGGATTGGATTATCAAATGGGTAGAACACCTTAAAGAAACTGGCATTGATTATAGTCAATTTGCAATGTATCCATTCGATGAAAAGTTAGGGGATGATTTTTATGAATTGGCGAAGTTGATTAAAGGCATAGAGCCCAAAATCAGGATTTACGCCAATTCCTTTGGGGAAGGCCCTGCAGATTTTATGAGATTTAAGGATTTGATCGATATATGGTGTTTGCATGATGGGCAGTGTGCGGAACATCCGGATTGGTTAAAGTTTCTTAAAAGTTTTGGCAGGGAAGTTTGGACATACAATGAAAAAGGGCCTGGTATGTCGAATGATCCTTACAGCTATTACCGGTTGATGCCGTGGCGGGCCTTTAAGCGAGGGCAGGTGGGTGTTGGTTTTTGGAATTACGTCGACTACAATAAGAAGACAAGCTGGGATGATACCGACAGACCAGATGGTTATTATGGTGTTATTTATGGTTCCTGCATTCAAAGCTCTATTGATACTCAAGGTGAGTATATCGTCCCTTCACGGCGGTGGGAGGCTTGGCGAGAAGGGATTGAAGATTATCAATATCTCTACGAATTACAAAAAGCGATTAAATCTATCAGGAAGAACAATCCGAAGAAAGCTAATCAGGCTCAACAGCTTTTAAATGCACAAGTAAATTATGTGTTGACAAGAGACAAAGATTACAGGGCCGTTTACTTAGCGAGACAAAAAATTACCACTGAATTATTACAATTAACCTGTGGGAAATTGGAATAAGACCTAAGCTTTAGCGTTTTTATGATTTACAATAAATCCGTTAAAGGCAGATTAGACGTTACTTTAACAAGGAACACTTTAAATTATTAAAAACCAAGGTGTGAAGCATCAAAAAAGTTTCCTCGTTACTTATTATCTTTACGGCGAGATACTAAAAGTATAATAATAGTACCCTTCTTTGTTGTGGTAATTAGCAGGGTTATTTTGTGAGTTGTGGAATGGACTTTCAACAAACAGGTGTATGGACTGAAGACCCCATATCAACCGACTTCGACCTACTTGAGGCAGACAAAAGTCAGCTTCTTAGTGCAAGATTACTCAGGTATTACGTCGCGGCTGTATATATCTTATATTCCATCATTGCATTTAGCATAGAAATTAGAATGGGGTTTTATGCGCTTAAGCTGTTTCTTTTGGGAAGTACGTGTCTTCTTTTGATTTGCCCTGCCAATTACCCCTTTCTTTTGGGATTAATTATTTCGCTGTATTATGAACTAAAGCCCTATCCTGAGGCCTCTGCTGATACCTCATTTATGGTGGGCTTTTTGTTTCTAATCACAATAGCGATGGCGATAGTTACCTTTGTTTTGAGAGCGTTCGGTGATAGGCGTAATCCATACAAGCAGTTTGATTTAGGGACATTTTGTTTGCTTGGAATCGTTGGATTTTCATTTCTGGGTTTTATTGTGGTACAAAATCGTTTTCTTTATGCTCAACGCGTTGTGGAAATTATTGGTTATGGTGCTTCGTATTATTTAGGCAAGTCATTTCTGAGAAATATTAAAGACCTGAAATTGTTATTAACGGGGCTTTGCCTGGGAATAGTTGCATTCACATTGCCCTGGACGGTGGGGTATATAATGCGTTATGGTTTCTATATACTGGGGCGTCTACATGAGGTTAGGCTGGAAGTTGGTACTGGGGTAGCAAAAGAGTCCGGCTCTTTGCTGATTATTTTTGCTTTTGCGTTTTCTATAAGTGGAAATCGATTTCCTCCTGATGTCAAACGCTTTGCATTCTGGCTTGTAGCCATACCCGCAGTCATTAGTATAGTGTTACTGGTGAGCCGGGCCGCTGTTCTTTTGATACCGGTGGCTGTGGTGTTGACATTTATTTTTTCCAGTCGTCGTCGGGCGGCATTATGGACAATTATTGTGGTAGGAATCGTAGGGTCCTTACTAATATTTTATTTTGGTGATGTGCTTATAGGTGTTCAGGCACGACTGCTTAGTTTCTCTGAAGCAGCCGAAACAAGGATGCACGTTTATCGTATTGGCATAGAAAAAGGGCTAAGCAATCCTTTATTTGGAATAGGTGCACAGCAGATGCGTGCTACAACATTTTGGTATCATATTCATAATGATGAATTAACTATATTAGCTGAACATGGAGTATTTGCATTTATTTTATATGTGTTGTTCTGGTTTCACATAACCCAGATGGCCTTGAGAGCGCGTGTGAGTGATGACATTTTTTTGCGAACTCTTGCAAGTTCCCTTTTAGTGGTTATGGTGTGTTACCTTGGATATGCTCAAATCGAGCCAATGTACTTTTGTCGTGGGGGTGTATTATTTACTTTTTTAATGGGGGGGATGACATCACTTTACCACAAATATCAGGCCGAGAAGCAATATTTGAGTTATGTAGGAACTTAGCTTTAGATTATTGAGGGGCTTTTTAATCCGAGGATGGTAGCAGACAACAAAGGCACAGGTATGTTTTTCATTTTTAATTGTTTTTTTATAAATATATGAGCCTTTTTAATATAGCGACAGTTGATATCCAAGATAGTGTAAAACCCACTTCCAGGCGACGAATATTGCTTGGTGGTTCTACATTAGCCCTTATTCAAAACGGCATACGAATGATTACAGGCCTTGCGAGTGTGCCGTTGACGATTGGGTATTTAGGAAAGGAAAGATATGGCCTTTGGATGGTCACACTAACAACGCTTAACTTCGTGAATTTTTTTGATGCGGGTCTTACTCCTGCGTTGAAGAACCGTATGGCAGAAGCCTTTGGCAAACAAGACTTGGAATATTTCAGGTACTACAGTTCAGGTAGCATCCTTTTAGGTTTATGCATTTTGGGCTTAGGGTTGGTCTTATTGCTTTTTTTACCAATTTTGAATTGGTCACAATATCTCAAAATCACAGATCCTGTTTGTCAGCGTGAAGTCTTGCCTCTTGTATTAGTAGTTTTTGGAACTACTATAACTATGCTGGCTTTTACACAGATTGAAGCGATATACGCTGCGCGTATGCAGGTAGCATTGACCAAGTTTTATGATATTCTGTGCTCGGTATTTGGCTTTTTACTATTGCTTACAGGAATTTTCTTAAAAGTTGGGCTTCCCTTGCTGGCCTTTCTGGTTTTTGTACCGCGTATTCTGGCTGGGATTATATTGTTAGGAAAGTTATACTTACATGACAAAAGGTCAATTATACCCCATCCTATTGTTTTCCCCAAATTGCTAAAAGAGATATTTCCTCTATCAACAGCTTTCTTAGGAATTAGGTTTTGTGAGGTAGCTATAATAGCCCTTCCGAATTTGTTTATTGTTCGTCTTTTAGGATTGCATGAGGTAGCAATTTTTAGTGTCGCGTACAGATTAGCTTCTATTCCGATTCTTGTAACGACGGCTATTTTACCGGTTTTTTGGCCGGTATTCACAGTAGCATGGAGTAGAGGAGAAAAGGTATGGCTGCGTAAGCGTTTGGTGTTGCTTTGTGCCGCTACATTCCTTTCCATCGGTTTCTATGCTTGTTTGATGGGAATATTTGGCCCATGGGTGGTAGAAATATGGACTCGTAGGAGGATTAGTGTAGCTGGAAGTATTCTTTTGGGTCTCGGCGTATTTTCTGCCATACAAGCATGTTTTTATTGGGTAAGCACATTTCTTCATAGTATTTCAGATTTTCGTTTTGAGTTTATCTGTCACCTGGTATGGGTAATACTGCTTATGATTTTTGCCTGGTTTTTGATGCTCCGGTTAAGTCTTATAGGGCTTGTAATAGCTATGTCTGCATCATTAACGATTGCCTGTCTTATACCGATGATGAAGCGGACAAGATGGTGGCTCTCAGATTGACGGTTGATGGCGTGTAGTAGTCAAAGTGGAATGGTATGCAGGCGAGCGTTTTCCAAGTGTTGGTTTTATCATGGCAAACATTTGCTGGAAAAAGTATAATGTATTAAAGTTTTACAAATCCTGGATATAGCAAGTAGAATTCAGATGAGAGAAGAAATTTTAGATACCTTACGATGCCAACAATGCTTAGGAAAACTTTCTTCTGCAGGAGGCAAACTTGTATGTAACAACTGTAGGATGGCATACCCGATATCAGAAGGACTGATATTTATGGGGTATGATAAAAATGAGAAAAACGAAGTAGAAAAAAGAATCGCAACGAAAAGACAACTTCAAGTTAATTTATTAGATAAAATTCAATTACATTACGATTTTGCCTACCCATCATTTAAGATTTGCCAACTATCCAGTAGAATTCTGAAACATGATATAAAAAAAATTAATCCAATTGCAATTGATATTGCATGTGGCAGTACTCCAATGGGTAAAATGCTTTCAGAAAGTGGATTCAATGCATATCGATGCGAGTTGGATCCTAATTTTTTATATGCTGGACTTCGCTGGAAACATTTTAATCTTGATATTGGAAAACATATTGTCTGTGATGCTACCATTTTACCTTTTCGAGATAATAGTGTTGACGTAGTATTTTCTAAGGAATTTGTTCATCACCTTTGTGATTATGACTTACTCTTTATGGAAATAAACCGTGTCCTGAAAAAAGATGGCATTTTCTTAATGATTGAGCCTACATCGTGGATACTTTTTTCATTAACGCAAAAGTTTGCTAAGGAAAAGGGTGATCCCCAACACCATTATGAAACAATTAATAGGTATTTTTCAGCACTAAAGAGGACTGGGTTTTTACCTTATCGTTATTATCTCTACAACTATGGAAGTAAGAGGTTAAAATTCTTGAATATGATTAAGAATTCTTTTCATACCCAACTTTATTCGATGTCGAAGACTTCTAAAGTCGGTTTATTATTAAAAATGCTTGTCCAAAGGCTGATAGATGGTAGTAGCGTTGTGTTCTCAAGAAAAGTTGAAAATATGCCTACTTATAAAGAAAGACCAAAAATTGAAATTATCGAACCATCTCGGCTGGTATTAGATGAGAACTATCTGAACGATGCAAGAATGGAAAAGTTCGATGAAATTCTAAATGATGTCTATAATGATGTTTACAAAAGGATTCCGCATTTCACCTAACAGAGCATACCAGACTTGGCGCCTAACCTAAATTTACTTTGTTGACACGACAAACTTCAGTTAAATGTTATCATTAGCTGTTTCGGAGGTATGCATCCAATGCAGGCATGCATTTCTTTGGTAATTCCGACATATAATCGTCTGTGGGCTTTATCCCGTGTCTTACGTCAGTTTTACGACGAAGTGCTTATCGGCGAAATTATTGTGGTTGATGATGGGAGCATAGATGATACTAAAGAATGGCTGAATCAAGCGGCCACTGTCCAACCCAAATTGAAACCAGTTTTTCACTCAACAAACAAGGGGCTGCCCGCTGCAAGAAATACAGGCATACAGGCCGCAAAATATGATTATATAATGTTTTGGGACGATGATTTACTTTTGCACCCAAAGAATGGCGTCCAGATTCTCTTTGAAGAGCTTCAAGAACATAACGGCGATATAATTGCCCCAGCGTTTTATGGTCGCGAAGGATACCCAATTCCTTCCTTATGTGGTCCTGAATCAATCTCCCCAAATGTTCTTTTGAACAGGTTTTTGCTGATGCGCAAACCTAATAAAAAGGGAGTAAAATTGTGCCCTCCAAGAACATTCCAAAGCAACGTTATAGGAAGCACTATGCTCTTCCAGCGTACCATATTGGAGGGCCTTAATTATGATACAGGCTTTCGCTCGTCGGCTTTTCGTGAAGAAACTGATGTTCAGCTGAGCATACTTAGACGCGGAGGAAAGCTTCTTGCCTGTCCCTGGGTTTGGGGGTTAGACTTGAAACGGCCTCCCAATCAGGATGGAGGATGCCGTAGCCACGGGGTGCTATTGAATTATGAAACGGTTGCATGCCGTAATAATTGGCGAATGCTGAAGCGCCATCATGATACAATCCGTGATGTACTTGGAGTTAAGTATCCAATTCACATTTTACAGATTATTTTTGTTTTGTATCGATTTGGGTATTACCTACCTCGAAAAATAGTGGGCAAGCTATTACGTAAAATTGGCTTACGAAAATAAGGGCAACAAACACTTATGATTGATTGTAGCTTTAATTAATATAGATAATATTTTTGGAGATAGTTGAACTTGTGAAAATTTCTATTTATTCTCGTTACTCAGTTAATTCGCCTGGGGGGGTAGAACGATTTATCGTATGTTTGCGTGATGTTTTGAACCGCCATGGTCACTTCTGCGAGGTTATTGAGTCTGCAAGTCTGGGTTGTTCCAATTCTGATACGCCTTATACAGTGGCCAAAGCTATGGCAAAAGACTGGCTAACCAGACAATATAGTAGTGATATTGGGGTATTTAATGGTGAGTATGGTATGTTTGTACCACGGGGTCGAACTGTCAATGTTTTTCATGGCACCTTTACTGGTCGAAATTTGGCCTGTGCCAGAATTACACTGTTAAAACGCACTCTTGCAGGTTTTGTTATAGGTGGTTTTATGCATTGGCGTGCCGGCTTTAGGAAGCATCGGGTAACGGTATCATCATCTTGTGCCAGACAATTGACTTATCTGAATCTCCTTCCCACTTCAACCGTTATTCAAAATGGGGTGGATGTAAATATGTTTTCCCCTGGAGAAAGGGTTGCAGCAAGGGAGCAATTAGGATTGCCTGTAGAAGGTCGTATCTACCTTTATGTTTCCAGGATTGAAGATAATAAGTTTCCGGGGTTCATTAACGTGTGGGCAAAGAATTTTTTGCCCAATGAGACCATAGTTGTCGCTGCGGATAAGCAGATGGATTGGGAGTCCACGGTGATATTTATGCGGAATGTAGCATACGCACGGATGCCGCTTTTATATCAGGCTGCAGATGCACTCTTGATGCCAACGCTCTACGAAGGATGCCCGTATGCAGTAATCGAAGCTATGAGTTGCGGCACGCTGCTTATCGCAAGTCCGGTTGGTCATGCTCAAGATATTATCAATGCCGAACCAGAGCTAAGACAATGTTTCGAGCCAAAATATGATGCTATGGCTTTTTTGTCTCGCGCCCGTAAGCTGTTGGACGACACTGACAGAGTTCAACGTATAAAGCATCTGGAACGTAAGTATGTGTTAGAAAACAACTCCGATGAGATTATGGGTAAGAAATATGAGGATTTGTTCGAAAGTATTCTGAGTGGGAAAGGTAGCTCCTGATATCAAATTATTGGCAAAGTAGCATTTGTTTAAATCGAAATGAAAAAGAGAAAAGCAGAATGCGCGTATTAATGGTAGAACCCACAGGCAGAGGTGGTATGTATACATACACTGACGCTTTATCTGTTGGCCTGTGTGATGCTTTTGCAAATGTCGATGTTGCTGTCCTTACGACTGGCTCGTCAAAGACGATGCTTAATAGGCCTTACAATGTTAAAAAGCTTTTGTTTGAAATTATGGAGAGGAAAGCAGATTGGTCACAATTGCATTGGGCGGTGGACCGTTTTTTGCGATGTATGGGTAATAGTTTGAAACGTAATCGTTTTGCTATTTATGATTGTCCTGATGTGGTCCATATTCAGATAGGGGTGCCGGTGATAGACCAGTTTTTGTTGAAACCTTTAGCACGGCGTTTTCCTGTAGTACTCACTGTTCATGATGTGCAGCCTCATTCTGAACATTTTAGCTCCAAGCATTCGTTTCTGAGGCGTTTTTTTTCAATTCCCAGTCGTTTGATTGTTCACTATGAGGGTGGTAAAAGTAAGTTGGTTGAAAACTGGGGCGTTTATGCCGACCGAATAGATGTAATCCCCCATGGAATAATACCTATACATAATACTCTCGACTTTTCAGACGCTAGGAAGAGATTGAACTTGCCATTAGATCGTGAAATAGTGCTTTTATTTGGCTCTATTCGTGCCAATAAAGGTTTGTCTGTTCTTCTGAAGGCCTTAGAGATTGTTCGATTGCAAAACCCTCGTATTTTGCTGGTTGTTGCAGGTTCTGTTCCACGTGGAGTGAATTTCGAGCCATACTCAAACATAATTGAAAGGTCCAACTTGTCGAAGCACGTTCAAACCTTCCTCTGGTTTATTGATGATGACGATGTAGACATTTTTTTTGCGGCGTCTAATATAGTCGTATTACCCTATTTGAAATTCGAATCGCAAAGTGGCGTTTTGCTTCGTGCTTATGCACACAAAAAACCCGTTGTTGTTAGCAATGTTGGAGCAATGGGTGAACTTGTGTCCGTAGATAATGTCGGTTTGGTCGTCGAACCTGGTGAACCTGAATCTTTAGCTATGGCTATTGTAAGTGTGCTCCATGATACCGAGAAGTTTAAGGCTCACTACACTAATGAGCTCGAGAGTAAGTATAGTTGGAGGCACATCGCCGAGTTGACTATGCGTAGCTATGAAATGGCTATAAAGGGTAGGAATCTGAGTTAGCTAAAGATTATGGGCTTAGGGATTTTGGAACCGGAGCATAGCATTTGTTTACGAGGATACATCATTTAATATGCTAAGCTGATTTGAGAAATATTTGAACAGTTTCATAAGATTATGTCGAAAGAATGGTTAGAGACAATGTT
>Ga0209635_10004363_pt1 | contig 11091 bp, 12 predicted proteins | sample DeeMarSWOR230_32_FD_187463 | JGI IMG/M metagenome (GOLD analysis project Ga0209635, IMG submission 187463) | Marine sediment microbial communities from White Oak River estuary, North Carolina - WOR-2-30_32 (SPAdes) (version 2) | ecosystem: Environmental > Aquatic > Marine > Intertidal zone >...
TATGCGAACATTGTTTTGCCTGCACAGAGTGCCTATCTCAGCGGCTTGCGCTGGAGTAAGCGGCTCTCTATCAGCAACTTGGGGATGGCTTTCAAACTGGTACCGGTATCTAGTCAGCAGAACCAGAGTATTGCATTTATATGACGGCAATACTTCAGCAATCAGTCGCTCAAATACCTCCATGTCTTTCTGTTTCGGTACACCGAGACACACCCCTCGGAAAGGCCAATCTGCTCCCTTGCCTTCGCCTTCCGTCTCAGCGCGACTTTCGGGGTTCATATTCCTGACTTTGTCAGACATAGATCCTCTCCTCCTTTAGCTTTTTGTCAGGCCTGATCAACTGGCCTATCTATAACAGCAGAAACAAATTCGCGGCAGCTTCTGCCGCTCTCTCCAATTCCTCATCCCAGACTTTAACAGATATTCTTCTCTGGGTCAACGAAATTCCTGTGTTCATCAACCGGAAAATGTGCCGGATGATAGCCGGAAAGTGTGCCATTTGGCCTTCTGAAGTAACTCACCTGGGAGGGTCTGCATACGTCGGGACACGCTCCAGAATAGAGTCATTCCGCTGATGATGGATTAGTTACCTCCTCCTCACTGTCAGATTCTTGTCGGTATCCCCGCTGAGAATTCCTCGGATGAATCCTTGACTGAGGAGGCATTTCTTGTTATAATATAAATGGGTGATGGTATTCATCCTACAATATATATATAAGATATAATACATATCTTAGAGCCCGATAGTGGGTTTGAGTTGCCTTCGAAAGCCCCGAAAATGCCACTTCTGAGAAAAAACTCCACTGATCTGACGATCTGGCAAAATCAGGACACTAAGCATTCAGTATCCATGCAGTTCCAACAGGATTCATCAAATCCCGCAAACTCGAAAAAGAGGGACAGGTGTGGAATATGGGATACATGTAGATACATAATATAACAATAACGACCGGTCTTGGTGGTGTCTTAGCGACTAACTTTCGAGGGGGCGTTCATCTTTGATCTAGGTTATCTGATCCTGTATCTATCAGGGAATTAATCGAATGATTGATTCCCTTTTTCTGGGAATTCTATTTGTGTAAATAAACTTAACCACAAAACCGTTTAAATGTATATTCCATATAAAGGCGGCTCAATTGACTTCCACAAAAGGCACCACACAGGCGTTGTTGGGGAGTTGACTTATGTCGCAACAGGTATCTGAAAAGATCTTGGTTGTAGACGATGAACCACTGATCTGCGATCTTCTATACGATTCGTTGAGCGTGAAGGGGTATAAGGTAGTAAAAGCTAGCAATGGGCAAGAGGCTCTGGACATACTTCAGCGAAATGCTATTGCGGGGGTTGTTACTGATGTAAAAATGCCCAAAATGAATGGGACGGTGCTTCTGAAGAGGATCAAAGAGCTTTTCCCTAGCATCCCGGTGGTGGTAATCACCGCATACGGAACAGTGAAGGGCGCTGTGGAAGTGATGAAGCAGGGCGCCGCCGACTATATTCTTAAGCCGTTTTCCGTAGCCAGTCTCCACCAAGTTATCGAGAAGTCTATTTGTGATAGTCGCGATGAGGGAAAGCCTTCCGGGGAGATTATCACAGCCGACCCACAGATGCTTCAAATTCTCGAAACAGTGGATATTGTAGCAACCAGCAAGGCTAGCATCTTTATTCAAGGCGAAAGTGGCACGGGCAAAGAACTAATAGCTAGAGCGATTCACCGGCATAGCAATCGATGTAGCGAACCGTTCGTGGCAGTGAACTGCGCTGCCTTGCCAGAGACCTTGCTCGAGAGCGAGCTATTTGGGTATGAGCAAGGATCATTCACAGGAGCGATCGCCAGGCGGATCGGCAAGTTCGAGCTTGCCCATCGCGGAACCTTGCTTCTGGATGAGATAGTGGAGATGGCCCCGCCTCTGCAAGTAAAGCTCCTCAGAGTCCTACAGGAGGATGAGATCGACAGAATAGGCAGCAATGCACCTATCAAGGTTGATATACGCATCATTGCCACGACCAATAGAGATATTGGGGAAGAGATCGAGAAAGGAAGGTTCAGGAATGATCTTTTCTACAGGCTCTGTGTTGTCCCATTAACAATTCCGCCACTACGCGATCGCAAAGGAGACATAACACTTCTCGTAAACCATTTCCTCGGCAGATTCTCTCGGCAGATCGGAAAACCATCGCTCAGTGTTTCCGGGGAAGCCATGCACGCGCTGGAGATGTACGCCTGGCCCGGGAACGTTCGGGAGCTAGAGAATGTCGTGGAAAGGGCAGTGATGCTCTGTCGTGGCAGTATCTTGTCAACTCAAGATTTCTTCCCACATAATCCGTCAGTTGAGCCTGCGGACCCCGTGAGGCGGCTTGTGGGAACCTCCCTGTATGATGTGGAAAAGCATCTTATCATGAGTACTCTCGAGAAGGTAAATGGCAACAAAACTCGTGCAGCCGAGATCCTGGGCATAACATCGCGGACGATCCGTAACAAGCTGCGGCAATACACGGTGGAGCAATGTTCAGAGAAAGAATGTGAAAACTGATACCATTCAAGTCTCGAATCAATCCGAGGCTGATGGTTATTTGGCTCCATCTCCCTTCCTTCATTCATACCGCCAAAAAAGATCGTTAAAAAGTTTAAGGTAGAAGACATTCCTGCCGATATAGAAAATGTAAGGCTTTCATAGTGCTCTAGTCTGTATATAGCGCTCAGTCCTGACAATCTGTAAACCTTAGCGACGGGATCTGCAGGCTTTTGAGACTGCGGCATGCGGGAATGTACGTCAAGAGAAGGGAGGGCAAGACTATTCCTCCAGACAAGTCCGTGGAATTGGAAAGGATAAAGGGGCTTGTATGTAAGTCTCCCGATATTCGGGGAGATATGGTCGCCGATCTGAGAACCCGGATTCTGGGAGGAGTATATGAGGTGAAGGCTGAGCAAGTGGCCGAAAAGATAATACAACACGCCATGCACATCCTCGGCGTGCTGGAAGAAGATGAGCGTTGTCCTCCCTGATGTCTTAGAGTGTGGTCATTCCCTCTTTTCAAACAGAGCTTTCCTTTGGCTTGTGATGTTCTGCAAAGCCTGAGGTGAATCGTTTCAGATGCGAAACGACGTTCAAACATAGGAGAATAGCATTGAGATCCTCAAACGATAATGTCAAATCTTCTCTCCCACACGATCAGCATGACAGGGACAGCAAGACTGCAAATGGACGTGATAGCAGCAGTACCGAGTTTCTTCTATCCGAGCAAGATGCGGGACGGCGTCGGGGCAATCTCGAGGGAACCATCGCTGAAGAAGGCGAACTCAATGACCTAGTGCAAATGAGCAGGCATCTGGCACATCAACTTAACAATTTGCTGACCACTATCCTGGCAAATACACAGTTAATGTTCCTGGTAGTGAATGATGAGGAGTTGAGACCTTACCTCGAAGCTTTGCAGGATGCAGCTCGCGATGCTGGAACGATAGTACGTGAGTTTCAAGGATCAGTCAAAGCACTTGCCGGACTATCCTCACAAGAAAATGAGATCCAGCGGTGCAACAGAGAGTAGCTGCTCGCCCGGTTGAAAGCCGGGATTGGACAGGTTGATTACTGACAGATCGCATTCGCAATCTGAGTGGGTAAACCAAATTATGTGGTGTGCCACACACATAATTCCACAGAAACAGAAATACTTTCCCCGAAGTGGGAAAATCTTTCCCTATTAGCAAGGATACATTTCTCCCCTCGAGCCGCCGCAGATCGGCTTACCGTGCGGTATAAGCCACAAAACTGGGATATCCAACTCTCTGGTATGTTACTTGCTCAAATAGCATGAGCCTGCCGTAAAGAAAGCACCTACCGTAAGTACATGCTCTGATGTGTGCAAGCTACGAGGACGCTGTCCGGAAAGGCACCAAAGTCCTGGTTCCGGCATAACCGAGTAGTCAAGAGGAGATGTGGATTGGTAGTAGCTGGTTCGCGATATATATGGACTATTACCAGAGGGTTAGAAAATGTTGGCGGAATTGTGGCGGCAATATAAACATGAGGGGAACGTTGATGCTAGAGAAGAACTGATTGTGAAATGTCTCCCCATGGTAAAATCGTTGGCACAGAGATTTGCTACGTATTCGTGCTGTGATACCGATGACTTCATAAGCGCGGGAGTGATCGGTCTGCTGGATGCTCTGGAGAAATACGATCCTGCTATACAGACCAGTTTCAAAACGTATGCCAGATATCGGATTCGAGGGGCAATCTTAGATGAGATCCGGAGTCTGCAGTGGACGCCGCGGTCGATCCAGGAGAAGATCCAGAATCTGAAGAGAGCATATACTCACCTGGAAAAGACTCTATCACGTCCACCTACCGAGGGAGAAGTCGCGGGTGTTCTGGGTATGGAACTGCATGAATTTCGCAATATGTTAGTTCAGATAGGATCTTCCACCCTCTTGACGTTGAGCCAGAACTGTTCCAAAAATGAGGACTCAGTTCCTCTTGAAATGCTCGTTGAGGATCCCAATGCGATAGATCCTGTAGACCAACTTGTATCTGACGAGACAAGATCGATCCTGGCCAACGCTATCAGATCACTGCCGAAGCGTGAAGCACTCGTCATCACCTTGTATTACTATGAAGAAATGACCATGAGGGAGATAGGGGAAATACTTTCCCGTACCGAATCCAGGATCTGTCAAATACATGCCAGCGCGCTCCTACATCTCTTTCAAGCGCTGAGATCGAGAACGATGGCCGAAGATGCGCCTGCACATCGAGAAGCAGCAGCAAATTAGAGAGGTCTTCATCTCTTCTCGCCTATCTGTCACGCTCTCACCTGATCACAACCCATTACTCATCATTGATCACTCATCGCTCTTAAATGCCCTTGCCAAAATCAGATTGGAATGATATGATCTTGCCAGCGGCCTGCAGACTATACGCATCTGGATGCTGGGCGCTGGATACCGGATTCTCCTATCCAGCATCTCTCAATCAGTCTTGGTGGAGGATAAAACAGTGCGAGAAAGCAACTTAGGAACAAACGCAATCTGTCAGATCGGACTGGTGGTGCGCGATATCGAGCGGACGGCGAGGACTTATGCTGATGTATTTGGGATGGATACACCAAACATAATCACCACCGATCCAGAGGAGATCGCGCATACCAAGTTCCGCGACGCGCCCACTTCGGCGCGCGCTAAACTGGCGTTTTTCAAAATGGGAGATATCTCTCTGGAGCTTATCGAGCCAGTGGGAGGGCCAAGCACATGGAAGGAATTCCTGGATGAACACGGCGAGGGAGTGCACCACATTGCCCTTCAGATCCAAGGCATGGAGCGTGTGCTCACATTCCTGGCGGGAAAAGGCATCTCGGCTATCCAGCGTGGCGACTACACAGGTGGAAGATATGCTTACCTGGACAGCGCGCCATCGCTGGGCGTGATCCTCGAGCTGCTGGAGAACACAACAACGTCTTAACCATAAGCTGCGGAGTAGCAAGCTTATGAACATTCAGTTATTAATTGGGTAATAGACATGAGCACCGATTCTTCGTAGACATATCCCGTAGGGGAGGGTAAATGGATTTTGACTGAAGCGAGAACAGACGCGGAATCCTGAGTGGTGTCTGAGTATTCCATAGTTTCGTATACTCACAGGAAACCCAGTCAAAATCCATTTACCCTTCCCTACAGCTTGGGGGCATCTAAGAAATTGGAGGTATTTGCTATGACCGATGATCGTAAGCGCATTCTCAAAATGTATGAGGGATTGAGAGTAACCGATGTGGCAGACGGTATGGATTATTGCATGTTGCAGGATGTGGGGCGTATGTCCCATGAGATCGAGCCGCTCTGGCGGGACGTTGAGGATTTCACTCACCGCATATACGGATTTGCACATACTGTCAGGTTCGTGCCCACTCAGAGACGCGTGCCGACCATGTCCCCTGAAGAGTTTGGTAGATACGTTGGTGATTGGTATAGAAACCTGGCACAAGGACCCATAGGTGATGAGATTCAAGAAGGCGATGTGATCGTCATTGATGGTATGGATACGGACGTGGGATTTATCGGTTCCAATAACTGCATGGGCTGGCTCGCGCGGGGGGCAGTAGGCGCTGTGACCAACGCCGGATGCAGGGACACGGATGAGCTTATCAAACAGAAGTGTCCTGTGTATGCGCGATACGTCGCTCCCGCTATCAGGCCCGGCAGACTGGAATTGGAATCGACCAACAAGCTCATAAACTGCGGCGGCGTTCTGGTGAGGCCGGGCGATCTGATAGTAGCTGACGGCGACGGAGTTGTCCTTGTCCCCATTGAAAAGGTTGAGGATGTGGCTGAACACGCCAGGCGCATAGCGGATGGCGATAAGGCCGGCAGAAGAAAGCTGTATGAAAAGCTCGGCCTGCCGCTGGATGATACCGTCAAGCCGCTTGAAGGAGATTAGATGAAAGAATACAGCATGACAAGCATAGCTCCCACGGTCAGCAAACTGCTGAACGTCCGGCCGCCGGCTCAGAGCGCGGGTGTCTTGGTAGATGAGATCATTGATGATATGGGTCTTCACGACAGGATCGCGGTCGTTGTACTGGACGCCTTCGGTATTGCCACGTGGAGACGATACGAAGAACTGACTCCCAACTTCAACCTGATTGCGAGCCAGCATCTGCTGCACGTCCGCTCGGCTTTGCCGCCCAAAACGCCCGTGAATTTCGCCACCATAGTGACCGGCGCGCCGTCGGATGTCCATAAGATCAGAGATCGCGCCGAGCCACTCACTGTGGAGACGATCTTCCACGTGCTTTCGGAGGCATCTATGAAGTCCGCCGCGGTGGGCAGAGCCAGCAGTACCGTTGGGATACTCCTGTCGAAGTTCGCTGATCACAAGGGCATCGCTGCCTCCAATCTGGATGAGGAAGTCCTCCAGCTTGCAGTGAAGATGGTCCGGGAGAAATCTCCGGAGTTCATGATAATACAATTGCTGGATATAGACGATACTGGTCATAAATTTGGTCTCGCGGGCGATGAGATCAGGACAGCGGCTTCAGACATTGACAGACATCTGGGTGAATTACTACCATATCTGGCCGAGGGCGGCTATGGCGTGATAGTTCTGGCGGATCACGGCGCGCACCAGGTGGGAGATAAGGCAACTCACGACGGAAGCTCGGAGGACGATCTGGTTGTGCCGCTGGCATGGCGCAGCAGCGAATATCTGAGAGAAATCTATGATCTGGATTGAGGAGTAGCCCGCAGGTTTTCAGTGATCAGTGATCAGTAATCAGTGATCGGTGACGGGTAGCAATCCGCAACTGATTACTGATCACTGATCACTCATTACTGATCACCGAACATGGGGAGTGCGAATCTATGAAATTAGTGCAATTCTACTTGCCAGAAAGCGGATGCAGGATCGGCATCCTCGATGGTGACGAGGTGTCCGATATTACATCACCGGGGTTATGCAGCACCATGGATCTCATCGGGCGAGCCGCCGCAGAAGATGTAACGCTGGAGGAGGTTGTTTCCGAACTGGGAACGCAAGGAAGATACTCATACGAATCCCTGAACGCCCTTCCCGACGATTCCAAGCCGCATCTTCTGATCCCTATCAACCCGCCTGAAGTTTGGGGCTGTGGTGTGACATACAAGCGGAGCGCAGAGATGCGCGACGAGGATACCACCGGCGCAAAAGGTATATACGACCACGTCTATTTCGCCCAGCGGCCTGAGATCTTCTTCAAGGCTACACCAGCCAGATGTGTCGGCCCGAATGGTCATATATGCATAAGGAGCGATTCTACTCTGACAGCAGCCGAACCTGAGCTGGCCTATGTGATTAGCGAGGACCAAAATATCATTGGATTTACCGTGTGCAACGACGTCTCAGCATGGGATATAGAGAGAGAAAATCCGCTCTACCTGCCGCAGTCCAAAATCTTCTATGGCTGCTGCGCCCTGGGACCCGTTCTGGCGACCAAGTCGGGCATCGGGAACCCATACGATCTGAAAATCACCTGCGAGATAATTCGGGACGATAAGGCTATCTTCGCCGGTGAGATCAACTCCTCTGCAATGAAGCGCACCTTCGATGAATTGACGGATTTCCTGTGTCGTGATAACCCCATCCCCATCGGGACAGTCATGACCACCGGGACAGGAATAATGATCCCCAACGACTACGCGCTCGCGGCCGGGGATGTAGTTGAGATCGAGATAGAAGGCATCGGAAAGCTCTCCAATCCTGTCAGGGAACTATAATGGATGGGATTACCTGTATCACATAGAAGCGTGACAACACTTTTTGCTTGCATTATGCTCTACAATATGTTACAACCAAGACGGTGTGTTTGATCGTCGGGCTTATCGAGAGGAGGGAGCAAAATGTTGAGGAAGTACCTTTCTGCTATTGTGGTGTTACTTTTTGGTATTTTTGCTGCAAAAGTAATGGCTGCTCCGCAGCCTGTTGTCTACTACACATTTGATGAGTTAGCCGACGTCATCGCAGATGCTTCAGGGAACGGGAACGACGGGACGCGTAAAGGGGGCGTGAAGCTCAACGATGACGGCAAGATAGGAAAGTGCTTTGAGTTTAATGGGCAGAACTCCTATATTGAGCTGGAAAGAGTCGTTCAGGATGACTTCACGCTCATGGCCTGGATTAAGACGGATACGCCTGGCATTCAGTTGGGTGCCCAGGGCTATCAGGGCAGCGGGTTGATATGGTCGGATGTCAGTGGCGTGGCGAATGACTTCATATTGGCAGTTCTGGGGCCGAAACTCTCCTTCTTCTGTGGCAACCCTGACCTGTCGGTAAACTCGGATGCGGACGTTGTGACGGGCGAATGGGTGCACGTTGCCGGGACGCGCGATGTAGGACAGGGCAAGATATCTATATACGTTGATGGCAAACATGAAAAAACTATTGATCATGCGAATAAGGGATCATTGAACGCTCTGCCCACTATTGCTGTCGGAGCGAATGTTCTCGATAGTCGTTACTACACAGGTCTTATTTACGAAGTGAGGATCTTCGATGCCGCGCTGACAGAGCAGGAAATTCAGCAGGTCTTGGCACCAGCATCTGTTGATGCCAGATCGAAACTCGCTACAACTTGGGGCGTGTTCAAAGTTACCTACTAGAGGCTCAGGAACGATACAAGATTGCCGAACTATCCCTACAAGCCGTGTTCACGAAAACATCCACCCTTGTGAGCTACCGACTCTCCTTTAACGAAGGGGGAATTTGAATTCCTCCTTCAAATTGCGCGTTTCTGCTGAGGTGATGTAAATGTTGCAGGTAAAAGCAGCCGTTATGGTCGAGCCGGGAAGTATGGAGATGCGGAGCTTCCCCAAGCCTGAGATAGCCGAGGACGCTCTGCTTCTCAAAGTTGACGCCGCTGGCGTCTGTGGAAGCGATAAGCACACGTATCTTGGACACCTGAAACTGAACTTTCCGGTGATACCCGGTCACGAAGTTATGGGCACGATAGAGAAACTTGGGCCAAAAGCTCAGGAGGTTATGTCGGTGGTGGGCGGCCCGCTGGCAGAGGGCGACGAAGTAGCCATCGTTCCCAGCTCGCAGAGCTGCGGCAGGTGCTATAACTGTATTCATACACCTCACAGGACAGCTCTATGCACTGGACGCACCGTATACGGATTCACCAATTGCGAAGAGTCACCGTATCTCTATGGCGGCTTTGCCGAGTATATGTATATTCATCCCCGGTCGTGGGTTTTCAAAATTCCCGAACGCGTTCTGTCCAGGGGTATCGGCGCTCTGGCTGAGCCTATGGCAGTGGCGACGCGAGCTGTGGCGAGATCCTACAGCCCGGGCATACCGCATATCGGCGAGGGGTACGGGATCGGAAAGGCCGTTGCAGTGTTGGGCGCTGGCCCCATCGGTCTGCTGGTTATAGCAGTTCTGAGAAGCACCGGCGCAGGCAGGATCATAGCTACAGACCTCTCCGATAGCAGATTGAGAATGGCCGAGCGGATGGGCGCGACTGATACCATCAACGCCTCCGGGTCAATGCAGGATAGAGTTCAACAGGTAATGGACCTCACGGACGGAGTAGGAGTGGAGATAGTGTTCGAGTGCGCCGGCGTCCCCCAGGCGTTCAAGGAAGGGCTAGAACTGGTGTCCCGGGGCGGGAAGCTTATAGAAGTTGGGCACTACACCGATCCCGGCACAGTGGATATCAGCCCGCACCTTATATGCAGAAAGGATATGGACGTACTGGGTGTGTGGGCATACCCGCAGATACAGTTCGGAACTGCGCTGGCTGCACTGGCGCAGATTGAGGCGCCGCTGGAAGATGTCATCACCCATCGCCTCCCGCTGGAGGAAGTCGAAGATGCTATCCAGATGCTGGGAAAGGAAGGCGTACTGAAGGTGGTAATAGAGCCATGACTGAGAAAATCCTGACTGGAGATCAAGCGATTGCGCATGGCGCGCTGGAAGCCGATGTGAGGGTTGTAACTGGCTACCCCGGATCGCCCAGCAGCAAAGCATTGGCCAGTATACTGGAGCTATCCAGAGATGACGCGGAGCGGCATATAGAGTGGTCCGTCAACGAAAAGGTGGCTTTTGAGATTGCGCTGGGAGCTTCCCTCGGCGGCGATAGGGCTCTTGTCTGCATGAAAAGCGTAGGTATGAACATCGCGGTGGATCCCATCATGACCGCGAATCTCACGGGAGTCAACGCCGGATTGGTGATACTGCTGGGCGACGATCCGGGCGCATGGCTTTCGCAGAACGAGCAGGACACCCGGCGTTTAGTGGACTTTATGGAACTCCCTCTGATGGAGCCTTCGTCACTCCAGGAAGGTAAAGACATGATAGTCGCCGCATTTGACATCTCGGAGGAGTTCCAAACTGTCGTAGTAGTGAGGGAGATCAGGAGTTTCTCCACAGCAGAAGGATCCGTTGGACTAATAGAAAATCCCATACACAGAAAATCGAAGGGATTTGTCAGAGAGAAGGACCGATGGATTTCCACCACCTTCAACGTTCTGGAAAATCACAGGAAGCTGCACAACAAGCTGGAGAGGCTGAAGCGACGATTCGAGAGTTCGCCATTTAACGAAATTGTCGGCACAAATGC